>OLGB01003687.1_pt1 | contig 14056 bp, 8 predicted proteins | sample 1605691 | NCBI WGS metagenome assembly OLGB01 (sample SAMEA3888925, study PRJEB22519) | human gut metagenome | biome: human gut; feature: human-associated habitat; material: faeces | place: Denmark | collected 2010 | reverse complement strand
GATCGTCCAGTTCATCGACTGGAGGCCGCCGCGTTCCATAAGGGAGACGATGTCGTTGGCCGCCTCGAGGGCGATCTTCGGGTCAAGGCTGATGCTGTTGTCGGCGAGTATCTTCGCAAGCGCCGCGGCGTCTTCGCCGGTCCCGGCGATCTCCGCCGAGAGCATCGGGACATAGCCGTTCTGCATGATATTGAGGATATCGCCGAAGTTCGTTCCCTGTACAAGGGCAAAAACGACGGCGATGAAAACGCCGACCCAGAGTGCGGGCAGGGCGGGCTTGCGCATCGCCGAGAGGACGATGACCGCGAGCGGGGCGATCAGCGATATCGGGCTGATCCAGAATTCACTGGCGAGGATGGTTTTAAGCGCCTCGATCTTCGTATAATCCAAATCTCCCTGCGAATACTGGAACCCGAGGAAGAGCGTGATGCAGACGACGATGGCGTATGTCGGGCCCGAGGTCCAGCACATCGCGCGGATATGCTGGAAGAGGTCGGTGCCGGCCACGCCCGGGGCGAGGTTCGTCGTGTCGGAGAGGGGGGACATCTTGTCGCCGAAATAACCGCCGGAAATGATGATGCCGACCGTCAGCGGCGCCGGGACTCCGAGGCCGAGAGCAATGCCGAGAAGGGCGATGCCTACCGTTCCCGCCGTGCCCCACGAGGTTCCTGTGGCAAGCGAGACGATGGAGCAAATGATGAGCGTCGCGAGAAGGAAGATCGACGGCGAGAGTATCGACAGCCCGTAGTAGATCATGCTCGGCACGACGCCGCTGCAGATCCAGGTACCGACGAGCGGGCCGACCGTATAAAGGATAAGGCAGGCCTGCATGCCGACCATGATGCCGTCAATGATTCCCTTCTCGATCTTTGAATAGGGATTTCCGAGATAAAATACTCCGACAAGACCGGCGAGAAGCGCGCCGAAGATGAGAACGATATGAATATCAGTCTCCCATACCAGAACAGCCGCCGCAATCATAACCGCAACTGCGAGAAAAACCAGAATAGATAAACCCAACGATGGTATTTTCGGTTCCTTGACCTGTTCCATAATAAAGCAACTCTCCTTTCGTTTTGTGAAGATAACGCAAAAGCAAAACAAAAATACAGGACCCTTACACCTTCAATTACCACCTCCTCAAAGAGAAAGATGTAAGAATTTGTAACTGAAAAAACAGAAAACTGAGAATTAAAAAACTTTGACTCAACCTATGTGAATATTTTATAACTCTTTTATCTAGTTTGTCTATACTTCGTACAATGAATACAGCAAATACATCTGATATATCTTTACTATTTGTCTGATTATGTTCATCTTTCAAATATGTCAAAAAATAGTTGAAGGTTCTGGGGTTTCACGCTAGAATAGGACGGTATGCGGGAAACAGTCCCGCATTATCAAGGGAGTATAAAATTGAAGGAGGACTTCTTACTATGGCTAAAGCATCAGTTGATCAGTCGGTTTGCGTAGGCTGCGAGGCTTGCGTAGGCGTATGCCCCACATCGGCGATATCGATGGAAGACGGCAAGGCTCACGTTGACGGCGATACATGCGTGGAGTGCGGTGCCTGCGTAGCTACCTGCCCGGTAAGCGCGATTTCCCAGTAAGTTATATTTATCTTACGGAAAAAAATAAAAAACAGACCGAAGAGAGATTTCTTCGGCCTGTTTTTTTATGTCGGTCCGGCAAATCCGGCGGTTCAGCGCTGGCCGTAACGTTCCGCCAGGTCGGCCGCCTCGCTGCCGGCCTGCTCCGCGGTGAGGCAGACTCCCCCGCCGCAGCTCTTCGTGAGGAAGAATATCTTCGCGAATATTTCCAGCATCTCGCATCTCTGGGCCGCCTCGCGGAGCGTCGCTCCGACACAGAGCGCTCCGTGGTTGGCCATCAGCACGCCGGCTCCATCTCCCAGCGCCCTTGCCGTGCCGCGCGCGAGCTCCGGCGTGCCGATCGGCGCGTATTCCGCAACGGGGACGGGACCTCCGAACAGCACGGCCTGGTTGTCGGTCAGGACCGGAAGCGGGAGGCGCATCGCGGCGGCGGCGGTCGCGTAGACGGAATGGGTATGGACGACGGCGCATACGTCACGGCGCGCGAGGTAGACCTCCCGGTGGAGCTCTTTTTCAATAGAGGGGCGGCGTTCGCCCTCAAGCACGGCTCCGCCTGGCGACAGCTTCGGCAGATCTCCGGACGTGAGCGTCGCGTAATCCATCCCGCTGGGCGTTATTATGAACCCCTCTTCGCAGCGGACGCTGAAATTGCCTCCGGTCCCCTGCACAAGGCCCTTTTCCAGCATCCGGCGGGCGGTTTCGATGATATCTTTTCTTATTTCAAGATCAGTCATAGCTTATCCTCGATAATTTTATCGTCAGCGGCAGCATCAGCAGGTTGAGAAAGGCCATGGAAAGAAATATCCCCGATATGGACACGCCGGCGGAAATCATCAGCGCCGTAAGCATGGCGGCCGCCACCATCCCGAGAGAATCAATTATATTGAGGGAGGCGATGACACGCGCCATGTGCGACTCCGGCGTCATCCTCTGCATCATCGCGTACATCGGCACGCTGTAGAGACCGCCGCAGGCGGCGATCATAAACATCGCGAAGACGATGCCCGCGGCCCGCGGCCCGCGTATGAACTGCAGGGCCGAGATCAATTCGCCTCCCGCGGGCGCGGCTGCGCTGAATATATAGAGCATCACTATGAACAGGCTCATTCCGATAAGGCTGCAGGAGAGGTACTTTCCGGAGACGCGTCCCTTGAGCAGCTTGTTGCAGAAGGTCGCGCCCGCGCCGACGCCGACGGAGAAGAGGACGAGAAAGAGGGTCGAGACCTGTTCGTCGCCGCCGAGCGCGTCTTTGGCGAAGGAGGGAAACTGCGCGAGGAAGACCGAACCGAGGAACCAGAACCAACTGATGCCGATTATCGAACGAAAGACGTCCCTGTTGCAGAACGGATAGACGAGCATCTCCCAGGTGGAGCGGAAGAGGTTGCGGTCGATCCGCAGCCCGGGGGAGGAGGGCTCCGCCGTCGGTATGAAGCGGCTCGCGGCATATCCGGCGACGGCCACGCCGACGACGCCGGCCGATATGTAGTGCCGCCCAAGCGGGGAGAGGATAAAGAGGCCGCCGCAAAGCGTCCCCGTCAGTATCGCGATATTAGTTCCCGCGTTTACCAGGCCGTTGCCGGCCACCAGTTCATCGTCATTAAGAAGCTGGGGCAGGATGCTGAACTTCAGCGGGCCGAAAAAGGTAGACTGCGTCCCCATACAGAATAGCAGGAAGATCAGCCACCACAGGTGCATCGTCTCAAAGGCCGCCGCCGTAAGGCACATGAGGATTATCTCTACAAGCTTTATTATGCGGATGAGGAACGACTTCTCGTATTTGTCGGCGATCTGCCCGGCGAGGGACGAGAAGAGAAAGAACGGCAGGATGAACAGTCCCGCCACCGCCGTGATCATGATCTGCGCGTTGACGTTGTAGGTCTCCGCAAGGCGGAAGGTGATGAGGATCACAAGCGCGCTCTTAAAGAGGTTGTCGTTGAAGGCCCCGAGAAACTGCGTCAGGAAGAGCGGCAGAAAGCGGCGCTTCGCAAGGAGGGAGAATTGTGTTTCTATCACGATCCCCCCTTAACTCTTGGGCTTTACATCGTCAAGCGAGATGCCGCGCGTGTGTTCCGTCTTCACCCACTTGCCCTGATCCTTCGCGAGGAAGGCCGCCTTGAAGAGGATCGGTATCCAGGTGAGGCCGAACCAGAAGTAGGCGAAGGTATCCTTCACGTAGCGCAGAGTAAATTTTTTTTCATGCATCGAGGGCCCCGCGATGGCGCAGAGCAGGCAGAAGGCGATGATCGAAAAGATCGGCAGTCCGAAGAAGAGCGTCCATTCAAGCATCGACTGCGGGATATCCGACGAGGGATAGAGCACCATGTTGTTCACGAGGGTAAAGGCCATGCCGGCGATCATGATGATGATGCCGAGACAGGACTTCGCGGGCGCGAGCAGATAGAGGAAGAGGTCGAGGTACTGCAGCCTGCGCGTTACAAAGAAAGCCTTCAAAGAATCCCAGCCGTAAGTCCAGAAGACCCAGTAGTGCCCCTGCATCCAGCGCGTGCGCTGGCGCTTGGAGACGGCCATGTCCTGCGGCTTTTCGTCGTAGATGACCGCGGCGTCGTTCCAGTGGACGCGGCTGCCGGAAAGGATGAGGCGCGTCGACATTTCAAGGTCCTCCGTGAGGCTCTGGAGGTTCCAGCCGATACGTTCGAGCGTCGCCGTGCGGATGACGAGCCCCGTGCCGCCGAGCGTGCAGGAGAGCCCCCAAAGGCCGCGCGCGAGCTGCCAGAAACGGTTCGTGAACCAGTAGGCGAGCGCGTAGGAGCGCGTCAGCCAGTTATCGTCAGGGTTTTTCACGTCCAGCACGCCCTGGATGGCCTCGGCCTCCGGGTGCAGCTCCATGTAGTTGTTCATCGCCATCAGGAAGTTGTGCTCGGCGAGGTTGTCGGCGTCGAACATCGCGAGGGCGTCGTATTCCTCAAACGGTATCTTCGTCAGCGCCCAGCGCACGTTCCAGGTCTTGCCGTTGTGTTCGTCGTCGAAGCGTTCCAGCGCCACGGCGCCGTTCTCGCGCGCAAGCTCCGCGGTGTTGTCGGTGCAGTTGTCGCAGGAGGCGTAGACCTTGTAACAGTTCTTCGGGTAATTCTGTCCCGCCAGGCTTTTGAGAAGCGGCACGATGACCATCGCCTCGTTGTGGGCGGGGACCAGCACCGCAAAGCGGCGGTAACGCTTTGCCTGGGGCATTTTTTTCTGGCTCCAGAAACCGCGCAGGCTGACTATTATCTGATATACGCCGTCGCACATCAGAGCTCCCAGCAATATGTAGAGGACGAACTGGACCAGCCACCAGCCCCACCATATCAGCCAATAAAAAAGTTCCGTCTTATCCATAATAAGGCCACCTCTGTCTATTTTTCACACATGAAGTAATCATACCCTCAGAATGGGCGGATGACAACTTAAAAGCTACTGTTGTTTCCCGATAATTTTTTCGATCAGGTTCTTTTCAAGGATCAGGTCGTTGTATCGGAGGCGGCGTTCCGCCTCGTCCGTCAGTCCGTCATAGGCGGAGCAGTCGAGGCGTTCGCCGGTATTCAGATCGGTGGCGCGCCCCGCGGCTGGTTCGACATAGACGTTCCCCTCGATATAACTGCCGTTGCGGAAGATGACCGGGCCGACGGCATCCTTGCCCAGCAGGTCATTTCCGAAAGCGGTGCCGATATCGAGCCGCATCAGCCCCGAAACGGTCGGCAGAATATCCATCTGCCCGACGTTTCTCTCATCGACGCGCGGAGCTTTCGCCGTCTCCGGCGTGCGGAAGAGGAGCGGGATGCGCCGCGTAGCCTTCCAGTCGACCGCCTCTTCTATCTTTCTCCCGAGAAGTTTTTCCATGTCCTCTTTATAGGCGATCGGAATGGCCGGATGGTCACCGTAGACCACGACAAGGCTCTTATCGAGCAACCCTGAGCTCCGAAGCCCGTCGATGAACATTCCGAACTGCCGGTCAAAATAGTTTATCGACAGCAGATAGCTGCCGATGAGCGTTCCCCGCAGCTCGGGCGGCAGCGGCAGCGTATCCCGCGGCAGCTCCGCGAAGTCGAAGGGGTGGTGGCTCGAGAGGGTGACGATGAAGCCATAGAACGGGCCTTTCATTTCTCTGAATATCTGAAGCGCCCGTGAGAAGATCGCCTCGTCGCTCAGGCCGAGGCCGATCGCCTCGTCGTTGGGAAAGGTATTCTGGCTGTACTGCCGGTGGAACCAGAGCTTCGGGTGCATCCGGTGGCAGTTCCAGAAGGCGCTGCGCGTGCCCTGCACGACGACGGCGCGCGCCCCGCGCCGGCGCATCGCGCGCGCGAGGGAATTATAATCGTTGTCCGCGTAGAGCGTATAGGCGGCTCCGAAGGCGGCGGGGAAAAGGCCGGTATTGGCCATAAACTCCGCGTCCGAGCTGTTGCCTCCCGCGGCCTGGCTCCAGGTGTTGGGAAAATAGAGGCACTCGTTTTTGAACCGGTTGAGGTTCGGAGTCACGGGCACGCCGCCTATCTCCAGATCAACGGCAAAATACTGCAGCGCCTCGCACTGCACGAGGATCAGGTTTTTCGCGCTCGTGCCCCCGTGCGGCACGGTGCGGTGCGCCGCGAACCATCCGCGTATCTCGTCCACCGTCTCCGGCGAAACATTCTGCGGCTTCAGCGCCTTGCGCGTCAGAGAAAAGAAGTCCCACCAGTGGAAGGTGGCGGTGCCGACCCAGGCGCAGACGGAGAGGCGGTCGTACATCGCGTCGATGATGTTCGGACGGAACTTTATGATGTGCCATACGGCGGCTCCCTGAACCGCCGCCGCACAGAGGAAGAGGGCGAGCAGCAGGGCCGCGTCTCGCCTCCGCTCCCGTTTGAAGACGACGCGAAGCCTGCCGCCGCGCATCAGCCAGACGATAAGGGGGATATCGGCAAAGATCAGCAGGTCCCACGGTTTCAGCAGCGCCCAGATCGACTTCGCGATGAGCCCGGTCTGCGGCACGAGCATCAGGTCGTGGAAGATAAAGATATCGGCGTAATAGCGTATAAAGAGCCTGTCGGTGAGCACGAGCGCCGAAAGCAGCAGGTCCATGACTACGAGCGCAGCCGCCCGCCGGCGCGGCGGGAAGAACATCAGCGGCAGCAGCAGGCAGAGGATGGCCCCGAGCGAGGACGGCGAGACGGCGAGCGCGCGCGCCGTATGGCGCAGCGCGTGCATCGTCAGCACGCCGAAGGTGGGCCAGTTGAGCACGTCGGCGACGGCATAGTCCACCGAGAGGAACTTGAGCCAGACCGCCGCGGCGACGACGGCCGCGAACAGATATCCGCTTATGGAAACCGGTTTATCCTTATGCGGGAAAAACATCAGTCAACGATCACCTATTTATTGTAAATTTGAGGCATCAGGTCATATTCCAATATCTTGTCACTTATATCGAGCGTCTTTTTGACCCTCTCCGTCATCTCCGCATACACCGAATAGTCCCGGGGCTCGCCGCTCCTGACGTTGACGGCGCTCTTCTTCGCCGGTTCGACAAATATCTCGCCCGTGACGTAGGAGCCGTTGCGGAAGATCACGGGGGCATCACTCCCGTCGAAGATGTCGGTTCCGAGGCCGCTCTCAAAATCTATTCCCAGCAGCAGCGCCAGAGAGCGGGGAAGGTTGACAAGTCCCAGCGCCATCTTATGATTCCAGCCAAGCTTTTTTACGCCGGGAACGTTTATCACCAGCGGCACGCGCTGCACATAGCGCCAGTTATGATCCTTTGTGAAGTCTATCCCCAGCAGCTTGGAGAGCGTCGGGGAATCCCAGCGCGGGATCGCGTTATGGTCGCCGTAAAGGGCGATGACGCTCTTATCGTAAAGTCCCGACTTTTTCAGCCCCTTGATAAAAGCGCCGAACTCCCGGTCCAGATAATGGATCGCCGCGAGGTAGCTGCCGACGACCGTACCTTTATATTCGCCGGCGTCAAACGCGGCCTGCTCGAGAAGTTTCGGGAAACTATAGGGATAGTGGCTGGTGAGCGTTATCATAAAGGCGTAGAAGGGCTGTCGCTCCCGCGAAAGCATTGCGAGCGACTGGCGGAAAAAGCTTCTGTCGCTTAGCCCCATGCCGATCGATTCGTCGTTCACGTAATCCTTCTTACTGATAAACCTCTCAAAGCCGAGCGCTGGATACATATGCCCGCGGTTCCAGAAGCCGGCGCGGTCTCCGTGCATCGCGACCGCGCGATAGCCGTTCTCCCGCAGCACTCCGGGAAGAGCCGCGTAATGATTGCCGGCAAAGCGGGTATAGGCTACGCCAGAGGCCGCCGGGTAGAGCGCCGCGTTCGCGAGGAACTCCGCGTCGGAACTGTTGCCGGAGCCGGTCTGGTTATAGACGTTGGAAGCCAGCGAAGCCTCCCTTACAAAGGCGTTGAGGTTCGGCGTCACCTCACGCCCGCCGACCTTGAGGCCGACGGCGAAGCTCTGAAGCGACTCCACCTGGATCACGATGAGGTTTTTGCCCCTGGCTATGCCGAATACACCCTGCGGGCGGCGCTGCCGGGAGAGATGCCCCTCAAACCATTCCCGCACGCCTTCAAGCTCCGACGCCGACAATTTCGGGCGGGCGGCCCTGTCGGTCAGCGTATTCCAACTGTCCGCCAGGTGATAGGTCAGCGCGCCGACGTTGTTGCAGACGGCGGGGCGGTCCCACATAGAACGCAGAACGCCTGGCACTTTTTTATTATAGCCGCTGATATGAAAGGCGACGACGGCGACCGCCGCCGCGAACAGCAGGCATGTCCGGAAAAATCGCCGGCGGGTGATCCGGTGGAAAAAGGGATGCACGGAAATGTGCCGGAATATCCGGAAATAACCGAACAGCACCGGAATGTCAAAAAAGTAAAGCAGGTCCTTCGCCGAAAAAAGGGCGAATACAGACTCCGAGACCTCTCCCACCTGCGCGGAAAGCCCAAGGTTGTGAAAGGTAAAGAGGTCAGAATAGTAGCGCATGTGCAGAATGTCGGTTATCACCAGCGCCGTCAGCATGAAATCCAGCAGCAGCGAAAGCGCGAGGCGTCCCCTGTGCCAGAAGAGCGACGCGGGAAGGACCAGCGCCGCCGCGATCGCCAAAGAGGCGGCGACGGAAAACGGCACGCGCGTGACCGCCCTTGAGACCTCATACTCAAGAAAATAAAACTTGAGGAAGATGGCCAGGATCATAAAGGAGAAAAATATCAGCTCGCGGTAATCACGTCCGGCCGCCCGGTAGACGGCCCTTGAATTCAGAAGATGGTTCATTTAATCAGCCTCTTTAAAACGCCCGTATAATATATTCAGCTCTCTGAGCCTTTCAGAGAAATCATGGCCGCCGGGCAGGAGCGAACAAAACTCCGCGGGGAGCAGCCGCCAGCTCCAGTTTCCCCGCGCCGCCGCCGGCCTGTTCATGCGGCACGAGCCGTCGAGGCCGAGAAGGTCCTGCGCGGGGATGACGGCGAGATCGGCGACTGAAGAGAGCGCCATCTGTATCATGACGCGGCTGACATTCTCACGCGTCACCTCCCGCCCCGCGTAGGCGGCGAAGTTGACGCGCTCGCGCACGGTGGAGCTGCCGCGCCACCAGCCGACCGCCGTATCGTTGTCATGAGTCCCGGTGTAGACGGCGCTGCGCGGCCTGATGTTGTGCGGCGCGTAGGGGTTGTCCGCGACGCCGTCTCCGAAAGCGAACATCAGCACCTTCATGCCCGGAAGAGAAAACTCCTCCATCAGCGCGCGCACATCGTCCGTTATGACCCCGAGATCTTCGGCGATAAACGGCAGCTCTCCCGCGCCCGCGCCGAGGTCGGAACAAAAGGCCTCGAGCATCTCGCGCCCCGGCGCGGGACGCCAGCATCCGTTCTGCGCCGTGCGCTCGGAGGCGGGGATCTCCCAATAGGCGCATAATCCCCGGAAATGGTCTATGCGCATCAGCCCGCAGTATTTAAGGCTGTGCGCCAGCCTTCCCCTCCACCAGGCGAAGCCGTCGGCGCGCATCGCCTCCCAGTTATACAGAGGATTGCCCCAGCGCTGCCCGGTAGCGCTGAAATAGTCCGGGGGCACGCCGGCCACGCAGCGCGGCCGTCCTTCGGCGTCAAGATCGAAAGCGCCGGGGTGCGACCATACGTCGGCGCTGTCCCAGGCGACATATATCGGCAGGTCCCCCATCAGCGTCACGCCGCGCGCGGCACAATATTCAGAGAGGGCCTCAAGCTGCCGATAAAAGATAAACTGAGTGAATTCGATGAAGGAGAGCGCCTCTTCATTTTTCGCGGCGAACGCGGCCAGCGCCCCCTCGTCCCGGGACGCAAACTCCCGTGGCCACTCGGGCCAGCAGCGGTCCCCATATCTTTCTTTCAGCAGTGTAAAGAGGGCGTAATCGCGGAGCCAGAAGGATTCTCTCCCGCGAAAATCCTCAAACGGCCCGCGGAGAAGGCTTCGGGGTCGCCGTTGAATCTTTTCCAGCTTAGGGAGAGCAGATCCCGGCGGCAGCGCCCCGCCGCGTCGAAATCCGCCGCGGAAGCCGCGGGCAGCATGTGAGAAGAAAGCTCCGCCTCCGTTATGAGCCCTTCCGCGCACAGTCGGCGGGGGCTGATAAAAAGCATATTGCCGGCAAAGGCGGAGGGACTGCTGTAGGGCGAATAACCGAATATCGAAATCGCCGGAGAAAGCGGGAGTATCTGCCAGACGGAAAAGCCCGCGCCGTGAAGATAATCTGCGAAAGCAAACGCCTCCGGGCCGAAGTCCCCAACGCCGAAAGCCCCCGGCAGCGACGATATATGCAGCAACACTCCGCTTCTGCGTCCTTTTTCCAAAAAAGCGCCCTCCGTATTACACAAAATTGCTGGAACATATTATACACTGAAACATTAAGGGAAGACCAACATTATAAACATAGCGCCGGAGCGCGCAAAATTATTATTCCAAGCGGCGGCAGCGTCAGCGCCGCGGAAAAATCCTGCCCGTGAAACGGGACCTCTTCTGCCTCGACGCCGCCCATGTTGCCGACTCCCGAGCCGCCGTAGATCTCCGCGTCGCTGTTAAGCGCCTCGTCCCAGCGTCCGCCGGCGGGTAGGCCGACGCGGTAGCCGTAACGCACTACCGGCGTGAAATTCGCGGCAAAGACGACGGAGCGCCCCTCCCTGTCGCGGCGTATGAATGAGACGACCCCCGCGTCGCGGTCGCTGCAGTCTATCCACTCAAAACCGTCAGGAGACGAATCGAGCTCCCACAATTCCGGCCTGCTCCGATAAAAATTATTGACGTCGGCAAACCAGCGCGCGATCCCGGCGTGCCGGGGGTCGCCAAGCTCATGCCAGTCGAGGCTGCGGTCGTGGTTCCATTCGCGGCTCTGCCCAAACTCCCCTCCCATAAAAACAAGCTTCTTGCCGGGGTGGCCGAACATCCAGCCGAACATCAGGCGCAGATTGGCCGCCTTCTGCCAGCCGTCTCCGGGCATCTTCTCCAGCAGCGAACATTTGCCGTATACGACCTCGTCGTGCGAGAAAGGCAGCACGAAATTCTCCGAGTAGGCGTACCACATGCCGAAGGTGAGCTGGTCGTGGCGGTACTTGCGGTAGACGGGGTCCTGCGACATATAGGAGATAAAGTCGTTCATCCAGCCCATATTCCACTTATAGCCGAAGCCCAGGCCGCCCAGCCAGACCGGCTTCGTCACCATCGGCCACGAGGTCGACTCCTCCGCCGTCACCGAGATGCCGGGGAAATCCGCGTAGAGCGCGCCGTTCATCTCGCGCAGGAAGGCGATCGCCTCTATATTCTCTTTGCCGCCGTACTTATTCGGTATCCACTCGCCGCCGCGGCGCGAATAATCGAGATAGAGCATCGAGGCCACGGCGTCGACGCGCAGTCCGTCCGCGTGATAGCGGTCGAGCCAGTAATGCGCCGAAGAGATGAGGAAGCTCCGCACCTCGTTGCGTCCGTAGTTGAAGATAGCGCTCTTCCAGTCCGGGTGGAAACCCTGGCGCGGGTCCTCGTGTTCGTAGAGCGCCGTGCCGTCGAAGCGCGAGAGGCCGTATGAGTCCGTCGGGAAATGCGACGGCACCCAGTCGAGGATGACGCCGATGCCGCGCGCGTGCAGCGCGTCTACAAGCGCCATGAAATCCTCCGGCGAACCGTAGCGCGAGGTCGGCGCGAAATATCCCGTCGTCTGATAGCCCCATGAGCCGTAAAAGGGATGCTCCATGACGGGCATGAATTCAACGTGAGTGAAGCCGTTCGCCTCAAGATAGGGCGGCAGCTCCCCCGCGAGGTCGCGCCATGAGAGGATGCCGTCGCCGTCGCCGCGCCGCCACGAACCGGCGTGCATCTCATATATCGACTGCGGCGCGTCCACGGCGTTCCGCCCCGCGCGCTTCGCCATCCACTCCGCGTCCAGCCACTCATGCGCGGGGTCGCAGACCACGGAGGCCGAGGCGGGCGGCAGCTCGGTACCAAACGCCAGGGGGTCGCTCTTTTCAAGCATCCCGCCGCCGGCGGTCCTTATCAGGTATTTATAACGGTGCCCGGGGGCCGCGTCGGGGACGAACCCCTCCCAGATGCCGGACGAATCCCACCGAGGCGAGAGCGGGCAGCCCTCGCGGTCCCATGAATTGAAATCGCCCATGACATAGACGTCTTTCGCGCCGGGAGCCCAGAGAGCGAAGAGGACGCCCGGACGCCCCTCGTGCTCCAGCGGATGCGCGCCGAGAAAATCATATATCCGTCTGTGGGTCCCCTCACGGAAGAGATAAACGTCTTCCTCGCCTGCAAGCGTCGGGCCATAAATTATCTCGTTTTGCATACACATCGCCTCCAGCCATATTTATGTTATTATATCCTGATATTAGGTTCGGAGGTATGTCAATGAACGATCTCTTTTCTTACAATAAAATCACAGTGGAAATCATAGAGGCCCTCAAGGAAAAAATAGGCGCGAACAACGTCTGCGCCGACGAGGAAAAGCTCGAAACCTACTCGCACGACGAAGTGCCGCAGAGCGCCTACGAGAAAAAATATACCGCGGAGCTGCTTCTCTTCCCCGAAAGCACCGCGCATGTCTCCGAAATAATGAAAATCGCCCACGAACGCAAGATACCGGTCACGCCGCGCGGGGCCGGCACCGGCCTCTCCGGCGGCGCGCTCCCGGCCTGGGGCGGCATCGTCATGAGCTTTGAGAAGATGAACCGCATCCTCGAACTTGACGAGGAAAACCTCACGATCACCGCCGAGCCCGGCGTCGTGACGGCGGAGATCAGCCGCACGGCGGCGCAGCACGGCCTGCTCTACGCCGGAGACCCCTGCAGCGGCGACGCCTCCTTCATCGGAGGCAACATCGCCGAAAACGCCGGCGGCAACAAAGTCATAAAATACGGCGCGACCGGCGCGCAGCTGCTCGCCCTGGAAGTCGTGCTCGCCGACGGCTCGGTCACCTGGTTCGGCGGCAAACGCCGCAAGGACGTCACTGGGCTGGACTTCGTCCATCTGATGGCCGGCTCCGAGGGGATACTCGGGATAATCACCAAGGCGGTGCTCAAGCTGATGCCGCTGCCGCGCCATTCCGTGGACCTGCTTGCCGCCTTCCCCGACGCGCGCAGCGCGATCGACTTCGTGCCGCGCATCATCACCGAGGGCGGCCTCATCCCCGCATCCATAGAATTCCTCGATCAAAAAGCTCTGAAACTCACGGAGAGATACCTCAACACCCAGGTACCGGCGGGAGACGCGGGCGCGGCCCTCATCATCCAACTGGAAAACAACGACGCCGGCCTCATTGAGAAAGAGTTCGAGGAGATCGGCAAACTGTCGCAGAAACACGGGGCCAGCGAAGTCTACGTCGCCGACACCCGCACTACCAAAGATCGCATCTGGCAGGCGCGCAAAGCCGTGCCGGAGGCGGTCTCCTTCTTCTACAGCCGCTACACGAAAGAAGACCTCGTCGTCCCCACCGCGCTGGTGCCGCAGCTGCTGGAAATGATCCGCGAAAAAGCCGAGGCGGACGGCCTCGAATGGATCGCCTACGGCCACGCGGGCGACGGCAACATGCACTGCACGATAATCTCCCCCGACTGCGAGGACTGGCACGAACGGCTGCACGCGGTACAGGAACGGATATACGCGGAGCTGCTCAAAATGGGCGGCACCCTCTCCGGCGAACACGGCATCGGTTTCAAACGCAAAGGCTACATGAAATTCTTCCTCAACGAGGCGCAGTTGGAGCTGATAAAGCGCGTAAAACTCGCCTTCGACCCTCAAAACATCCTGAACCCCGGCAAACTCGTGGACTGGGAGAGATAAACGCGCGAAAAGCGAAAGGCTCCCGCCGCAGTTTTGCGGGCGGGAGCCTTTATTTGTCAGATAGTTATTTATCCCTATAGAACTATTGATTAATTCTCTTTGCCATATAAAACCTGACGTATCGTCCGCTGATTAGATGTACCAGCCGCTAAACAGGCAGCCCCCGAG
>OLGB01003677.1_pt1 | contig 14087 bp, 15 predicted proteins | sample 1605691 | NCBI WGS metagenome assembly OLGB01 (sample SAMEA3888925, study PRJEB22519) | human gut metagenome | biome: human gut; feature: human-associated habitat; material: faeces | place: Denmark | collected 2010 | reverse complement strand
AGGGGCCGGTGTCCTGTTTTGTTACATAACTCCAGAGATGCCCATTTTTTAAAACTCCGCGAATATAATGCACACCGGGCTTCCGGTGTTTACGGCGTCTCCCCGTTTTTCAAGCGCTCCGTTTTCTTTGATCTCATATCTTACGATCGTGTCGGAATCCTCGTTGGCCGCGTAAAGAGTGCGGCCGTCCGGGCCCAGCGTTATGAATCTCGGTGTTCTGCCGTACGAGGGGACCCATTCCGAGGCAGAGATCATTCCCGTCGCCGGGTCTATTGCAAAATGCGCGATCGAATCATGTATCCTGTTTGACACATACAGATTCATGCCGTCGCCGGTGATCACTATGCCGCTTGCTTGGCCGTTCCCTGTATATGTATCGGGGAGCACCGGCAGTATCTGTTTTGGCGTAAGCGTGCCTGAGGCGGGATCGTAATGATGGAAGCAGACCGTGTTGTCTTTTTCGTTTACAAGATAGCAGTATCCGCCGTTGGGATGGAACGCCATATGCCTTGCCTCCGCGCGGTCGCGCGTTTTGAGGGTGGTTTTTTCGCGAAAGGACCCGTCTGCAGGGTCGAATTCAAAGACTGTCGTCTTTGATAAACCCGCCTTGCGGCCCTGCGCTGGGACGATAAGAAAATTCTCGCCCCTGTCAAAAACAGTCTGGTGCGGGTGCGATATCTCTCCGGGGCCTATGCCCGAAATAAAGGCCTGCCCGACCATATCCGATAGGGACCCGTCCGCGTCTTTCCTGAAAGAGACGACGCTTCCCGTCTGGAGGTTTGCGGCGATCAGCCAGCGGTCCGTCTTGTCCGGCGTTATGAATACGGGGTTCTCGCCGCCGGTGGAGACGGTATTGAACTTGAACAGGCCGCCGTCGCTCTTATCTACTTTAAATGCCGTCGCTTCGCTGTAGTCTCCGTGCACCGTATAAAGATGCTCATGGGCCTTATCAAAGCAAAGATAAGAGGGATTGGGAGTTATGGGGAAACCGCCGCATTTTGTCCACTCGCCCGTGATTTCATCAATGGTGAATATTTCTATCCCTTTGCCGCGCGCGTTTCTTTTCTGCGTCGTCCGGCATCCAACATAGGCGTAAACAGTCATCTTATTTTCCTCCTCGGCCTATCCGCAGATAGGTTTGAATATGAACGCCGCAATGACAGCGACAAAAGCTACGAAACAGAATGAAAGTATGAAACATCTTGCAAAAAGCTTCTGCTGTTCCTTAACGTCGCAGCGCGCTTCCTGTGAATATACGGCCAGGATGAGGCTGCCTCCGGTCGAGAGCGGGCTGATCCCGGCGATGGTGGCGGCTCCCACTATGCCCATCGTCATTTCCATTACACCCGGCATCCCGCTTCCGAGCTGCTGCGCGATCCGCGGCAGCGTTGGGATTAGCGTCGGGAATACGACTCCGTTTGCGGAGCTGAACCATGAGAGGATGCCTCCCGTCAGCGCCATCACCGAGGGCGCCGTCGCCTTGTTCATGACGGAGGCAAGCATGTTTGAAAGAAGCGCGATGCCGCCAAGTTCCTGCGTCACGTTCATCAGTACGGAGACGCCGGAGATGAGGATGAGCACGTTCCACTGGATGAGCTTGATAGCCTTCTGTTCATTGGCCGCGCCGAAAAGCACGAGCACAAAACCGAGAGTGAAGGAGACGAGCCCTACGTCCCATTTAAGGAGGACTACGGCGCATACCAGAAACAGCAGCGAGGCAAGCCCCATTTTCTGCGAATTATTGAAGGCGGGCAGCGACTCGCTCCTTATAGTGTCATCCGGCGAAAGCCTATAACCTTTGAACCAGATATATGTGACCAGCGCGCAGAGGAAATTTACCGCCGTTATCCCAAAGAGCAGGATCCACTGCGAGTTCGGGACAGATATATTTTGCGCCGCAAACAGGTCGCTTATAATGATGCCCGTCAGCGCGATCGGCGATACGGTGCCGCCGACCGCCCCGAGAAACGCCGGCGTGGCGAGAAGCAGCGGGTCCACCTTCATCTGCACCGCGAGCGTGACCGCGAACAATATGGTGACCGCCTGCGCTGAGATGGCTCCGGGGCCGGCCGCCGAAAGCGCGTAGGCCGTTACGTAGAGAATGATCGGTATCAGAAACGCGTTCTTCCCGACCGCCGCGATTATCTTCTGCGAGAGAAGTTCAAGCGTCTTATTCTCCTGCAGGAGCGCAAAGAAGAACATCGTGCCAAGCAATGTGATGAACAGCTTTGTCGGGAATCCTGCGAATATCACTTTAAGCTTCAGGCCGCCGATAAGCGCAAGCAGGAGCACTAGCCCGAAGGCCGCTATCCCTACGTTTATCTTTTTTATGAATCCTATTGCAATCGCTCCGATAAGGAGCCCGAGAGCTATTATCTGCATTGTCATTCAGTCCATCTCCTTTTATGTGTGATCAGAAAAGCCAGAGCGCGCCTTCATCCGAACCGCTGACGCATTCTCTGTACCGCCTGAGCATGCCTTCGGCTTTATGGTCGGGCCGCGCCGCGCTGCGGAGCCTTTCCCGTATCTCTTCGTCGGTCAGCTCGACCTGTATCGTTCCTTCGTCAAGGTCTATGTCAACCATGTCGCCGTTTCTTACCGCCGCGATGGGGCCGCCTTCCCAGGCTTCAGGAGATATGTGCCCGACACACGGGCCGCGCGTGGCGCCGGAAAAACGCCCGTCCGTTATCATGGCTACCGACTTGTGCAGCCCCATCCCTACGAGCATCGCCGCTGGAATAGACATCTCGCGCATTCCGGGGCCGCCCTTCGGCCCTTCATAACGGATGACCAGCACCGAGCCGGGCTTTACCTGCCCGCCTTCAAGGTGTTTCAGAACGTCCTCTTCAGATTCGAAGACGACGGCGGGGCCGCGGTGTTTGAACATCGACGCCTCGACGCCGCTTTTTTTAACGACGCAGCCCTTGGGGGCAAGATTGCCGTAAAGGACCGCAAACGTCCCGTTTTTCAGCAGCGCATTATCTTCTTCACATATCACGGATGCGTCAAAGGGAGGGCGTATTTCGTCGCGCAGCGTTCCGCCTGTTATTCTTGGCGTGTCGAGGTCGAGATGAGAACGTATTGCCCACATAGTCGCCGGCACTCCGCCTGCGTTATGATAATCGCTCATGTTGAAGTCCGAGGACGGCTTGAACTTTGCGATAACGGGGACCTCTTTCTGTATCCTGTCGAAGTCCTGAAGCGTAAGAGGTATCCCCAGCGTTTTTGCGATAGCGAGCACATGCAGCGCCGCGTTTGTCGAGCCGCCCGTTGCGGAGATGTGCTTTATACCGTTTTCAACCGAGCGCCTGTTCATGAAATACGAAAAGGGCTTGCCTTCATGAACGAGTTCAACTATCCGTTCGCCCATATCACGCGCCTGTTTTGCCTTGGCGGACGAACAGAAGAGCTCCGTCGCGGAACCGAAGGGGCAGACGCCCGCCGCCTCTGCGAAGACGGCCATCGTGTTTGCCGTTCCGTACATTGAACAGGTCCCGCACGAATGGCAGATATTAGCTTTGAAATCGCGGAACTCATCTTCCGTGACCGTTCCGTTTGAATGGCTTCCTATCGCCTCTTTAAGGTCGGAGGTGACGTATGTCTTTCCTCTGTTTTCATATGGAACCATAGCCCCCGCCGTCAAGAATACGGACGGGCGGTCAAGCAGCGCGGCCGCCATCAGCATGCCGGGGACGATCTTGTCGCAGGAGCAGAGGAAGACGAGGCCGTCGAAGCCGTGGGCGCGCGCCATCGACTCGATCGAAGCGGCGATGAGGTCGCGCTGCGGAAGCACATAATTCATGCCGCGGATCTGCGCCATTCCGTCGCACGGCGCCGGCACGTTGAACTCCGCGGGCGTCCCTCCGGCGGCCCACACACCCTCTTTTACGCGCTCCGCCAGCTCACGCAGCGGACGGTGCCCTGGGTTTACCTCGTTCCACGAATTGACGATCCCAATGAGCGGCTTTTCAATGTCTTTGTTGCGGAATCCCGCCGCGTTCATAAGGCCGATATAGTAAGCTTCCTGAGAGTTCGTGTCTGCTTTGATCATGACGGTCAGCCCTTTCTGAATTCCGTTCCCAGAAGTTTTTCAAAAACTTTTATCATAGCGCCTTTTCCGAGCTCTCCGTAGCCTGAACGAAGCGCCTGCTGGTAGGTCGCCGTGGCTGCGGCGAGCACCGGCATCGGGATCGACTGTGACGCCGATATCTCAACGGCGCTGACAAGGTCTTTGTATGCGTTCTTCATCGCGTATCCTTCTGAGAAGTTCCCTTCGAGGGCGCGGGGCAGGAAAAATTCCGAGGCGTAACTGCGCCCCGTGCCGCTGTTTATGACGGACGCCGTCTTTTCCGGATCGAGCCCCATCAGAGCGGCCATAGGAACGACCTCCGCGATCGCGGCGGCGTTGATGTCGAAGAGCAGCTGGTTGATAAGCTTCGTAAGCTGCCCGGCTCCGTTCTTCCCCATATAAAGGATATTTGTGCCGATCATTTTCAGCAGTGGCTCTATACGGCGGAAGGTTTCTTCCTTCCCTCCGCACATGACCGTGAGCGTACCGTCTATCGCGCGCGCCTCCATACCGGATATCGGGCAGTCCATGAACTCTATCCCGGTCTCCGCGCAGCCCTCCGCCACATCCATCGCGGCTTTCCAGCTGATAGTGCTGAGGTCAGCAAGCACAGCGCCCTTTTTCATTTTGGATATAAGCCCGTTTTTGCCGAGCGTGGTCTTCTTTACGATATCGCCGTTAGGGAGACAGAGAAAGATAACGCCGGCCTCGCAGATATCGTCGGTATTGCCCGTCGTCTTTACATTTTTCAGCCCGCTGAACTTCGCAAGGTTCGACTCGTTTATATCAAATACCGTCAGTTCATCGCCGCCTTTTGCAAGGTTCATCGCAATCGGCGCTCCCATCTTCCCCAGGCCTGCGAAAGAAATCTTCATAACTCTTACCTCCCCGTTTCTTGTTTGACGTTATTCAGGAAATCGAATGCACGCCGCGCGGCGGTCTCCTGATCCGGTTCCTGTTTTATTTCTGTTGAGTACCACCCGTCGTATCCGCATGCGGCGATAGTCCCGATGATCTCTCTGCACGGCATCGCGCCGTCTCCGGGCGCAAGGCGCTTTTCTCCTGAACAGTGCACGAGGCTGAAATCCACCGCGTTTTTAACTATTGAGGCAAATAGAAGCGGTTCGTTGATTTGCGCGTGAAACATATCGAAGATGAATTTCATATTCTCGATGCCGGCCTCCTTCTTAAAGCGCTGCGCCTGCTCCAGGTCGTTCATATAATTTGAATTTGACGCGCCTTGCGGCTCGACAAGTAAGGGAATGCCGGCGGTTGTACACTGCTCCGAGATATCCTTAAATGCTTTTTCGGCGTCCAGGAGAGAATCAGCCTCTTCCGAGACGCGGCCGCGGAAACTGCCGATACAGAACGGCGCGCCGAGCTCGGAGGCAAATCTTATAACTTCCCCGGCTCTTTCAAGCGCGGCTGCGCGGACCTCCGGGTCGGGCGACGAGATAAAGAGTTTGTCCGCTTTGACCGCCGGAGTGAGGCCCACCGCCGCGATCCTTATTCCGTATTTTCCGCAGAGGCGCTTTGTTTCATCCGCAAGTTCCGGCGCAGGACGGCGCACCATCAGCTCGGCGCCCTCGTACCCGATCTTCGCAAGCAGCGCGAAACTTTCTTCGTAAGGCCCGTAAAGCCCCATTATCCTGACGCCCGCGTCCGGCGTCGTCAGCGGGTAGCAGAGTCTCATATCAGTCGAACTTGGGGCCGAGAGCAATTTTATAAAGCTCGGCCGTCTGCCTGATATCTTTTACGATATTCTCTGAAAGCGGGATGCCGTTTTCCATGCGCGCCTTCGTCTTTTCCGCCTCCGGTTCGCCCGGCATCATGATCCTTTTGCAGCCGTCCGCTTTCGGCAGGTTTGTCAGCCTGCGGTAGAATTCGTCCATGCGCGCCGCAAGTTCTTCACGCGGGATAAAGAGGTCGGGCTTCATGAAGAAGAAGATATGCCCGACGTTCTGCGGAGCGCTGTGGTCGAAGTAGAGGCTCTTGACGTCGCCGCCGTAATTGGCTCCCGTGAACATGCCGCTCAGCAGATCCATCAGCATGGCAAGCGCCGCGCCTTTTGGGCCGCCGAACGGAAGGCAGACGCCTGCGAATGCCTTCTTTGCGTCGGTCGTCGGCTTGCCGTCGGAATCGAGCGCGAGCCCAAGCGGGATCTCTTCGTTATTCGTTGCGGCGACTCTGATCTTGCCGCGCGCGATAATAGTCATCGCCATGTCGAGTATGTAATCCGGAGAATTTTTGCCGCCCGGTATGCCTGCCGCCAGCGGGGCCGCGCCGAGAAAGGCGACCTTTGCGCCGACAGGTGCAAGCGCGGGCGAAGAGTTGGTAAACGCCATGCAGACGTATCCGGCCTCTACCGCCTGCTGGACATAGGACGCTGACATTCCGAAGTGGGTGCTTTTGTGAACGCCGACGACGGCGATGCCCGTCTTTTCCGCAAGGGCGGTCCCCTCTTCAACGGCGCGGTGCGAGGCGAGGAATCCCATTCCGTCGTCCCCGTCCAACAGGATCGCGGCGGGCGCCGCCTGCGTGCTTTTTATCTCAGGCCGTGCGTTGACGACACCTCTTCTTATCCTTTCAAGATACATGGGGATCCTTGACACGCCGTGCGAAGTCAGGCCCCGGAGATCCGCCGATACAAGGTCGCGCGCGACCGTCCCCGCGTCTTCCTTCCTCAGTCCGCCTGCTTCAAAAAGGGAAGAGGCCATGCCGATCAATTCTCTGTGGCTGAACACTCTGTCCATCAGAATTCTCCTTTATTTTTATAATATTTTGTAAAATCTTTATATTGTTATTGTAGCGAGACTAAAAATTCTGTAAAATTGGATTAGTTCATTCTGACTATGCCGTTTTGGAATGGCAAAGGAGCCTATGATGAGAGAGATCGACTGGTACATCCTTGATTCTTTGATGCGGACGAAGAACATAACGAAAAGCGCCGAGGCGCTCTACATGTCTCAGCCTACGATAACAAAACGCATCATGAATATAGAAGAGCATTTCGGAGTCAAGCTCCTGAAGCGCACAAACAAGGGAGTCACGTTCACGCCTGAGGGAGAGTGCCTCGGACAGCGCGCTGCCGGGCTTGCCGCCTCTTTCAAACAAATAAACGAAGAGATGGAGCGTTTTTCATCTGGAAAATTCGGCGAGATACGGCTCGTCATGCCTAATTCGTTTGGAAAGTTCAAATTCCCGCACATTATAAGGAACTACAGCGCGCTCTGCCCCGGAGTATCTTTCAGCGTCCAGACGGCTCTCTCCGATAAAGTTTGCGGCGTCATGGAGGCGGGAGAGGCATCCGTCGGTTTTATCTGCGGTGATTATGCGTTTGCGGGCGAAAAATATGACATTTATGAAGAACAGAGCTTCCTCGCGTACGCGCGGAAGGTAACGCTGGGCGAGATCCCGGCGCTCCCGCGGATAGAATACGTTAAGGGAGTGTTTACCAAAAAGCTGCTGGACGGCTGGATCGCAGAGAATTTCCCTTCAAAGCTGCGTGTCTCGTTCTCTGTCGATAACGGCGACACAGCGCTTGAGATGGTCCGGAGCGGGCTCGGATACAGCTTCTTTTCCGCTGAGAAATTTCTCGAAAACGATAAGGCGCTTTTCAGGCTGCCGCTCTATAATAAGGATGGCTCTCCTCTGGTAAGAAAGACCTGGATGCTATGGTACAAAGACGATTATGAGAGATCGATGATCATAAAAAACTTCGTAGACTTTATGCGTTCAGAACAGTAAGGCGGCGGATCGCTTTTCAGTTCTCCGCCGCCCGTGGTCGCTTTATTGCCTGTATTGTTAAAGCTCTTATTCCGCCGGCTTTACGCCTGTTCTTTGGCAGGCGCTAACGTCTGCCGCCGCTTTTGTCTTTTATTATTACCGGCGTTTTACACAACAGCCCGCGCGAATTCTCTTAACGCCTATCCTTTCAGCAGGGCAAGCAGTTCATACGGCCTCATAGCAGGCACCGATAACCCCTTCCTCCCCTGTAACTATTTACATCATAGTGTAAGGACCTTTGATGGCATTTGAGGCAGTCTGCTTTAAAGGCGTCGATTTGGAAAACTTACAAAAGGCTGGTGCGCGAGGCGGCGACACGGTAAAATGTCTGTGCGGTCGTGCGGTCGTGCGGTCGTGCGGCCGTGCTGTCGCCTTAAGCTTTGTTTTGCCGCGGGATATACGGGTATAATAGACATGACAGGCGGGGTTTGTTTGATTGGTTCAGCCGCTGCGGATGGGGATTGGGATGACGAATAGTCCAAAAGAAAATAGATCGAACGAACTGGAACAGATCAAAAACAATCTGTCGCCGGAGATAAACAACAAGCTTATGTTCCTGAAATGGCTCACAGACAGACTGGCGGAAAGACATATCTTGGGATGCCCGATTCTGGTCGGCGAGTCTGCCGTGCAGGTATATACTTTTGGCAACTACGGGTCAGTAGATCTGGATATACTCACCCATGACATAGACGCTACCGTAGATATTCTCCGTAATACAGGCTTTAAACTTTTTGGGAGACAATGGTATAGCTCAGAGCTGGATATTACCGTCGATATAGTGAGCGGAGAATTTCCGGAAAAACTGCAGAAGCTGAATTATCGGGGAACCGATATATTGCTTTCGAGCGTAGAAGATATGATCATCGACAGACTGACCGCCGCCGTATACTGGGGGGCCAGGCAAAACATACAGGCGAAAGATGATTTCCGATGGGCGGAACTGATGCTGGCGCTGTCCATTTCTTCTGAAAGCGCTTACTCGGCCGATATAGAGTATCTTAAAAAGCGGGCCGCGGAAGAAGATGTTTCCCCGTGGCTTGAACTCATGCTGGAAAAGCGCCGACAGAAGCAGGCGGCAGAAAAGAGGGACGACGATGTCGAATCCCACGAAAGATAGCGAAAACATTCTTACCGTCGACGAGCTCAAAAAGTCTCTGGAACAGCGCCGCCGGCTTCCTTCCCGCCGCAGACTGACGCAGCTGCGCGATTGGAGCGACGAGAAGCAGGAGTTCTTTCTCGAGCGTCAGAAACACGTCTGGGAGCTGCTTGAGAAAATCGGCGCGGTCAGAACCGGCGTGATATACTGCCCGAAAGACGGCTCTGCCCCATATTACGTTTCACAAGACGCCAGGACGCGCGCCGCGGCGGACGAATGCTTCCGGCAGCGCGTCAAAAAGAACGCCTGACAGGACGCAGTATCGGGCCCGCATCCTGTGCCTGTCATATGAAGTGTTACGAAAGTGGCCCATGACGGGTCCCTCTTTTTACCTATGCTTGGTATTTCACGCCAATAGGCCCACCGTTCCGCACGGTTATTGGAGGTCTCTGCTATGCCGTCCAATGCAAAAGGTCTCAGTGATCTCCTTGCCGGAACACTCCAACATAACAAGACTCCTCCCGGGTTAACGGATTACAGGGAAGAGTTTTAATGCTGTGGTTGGGGCGGTATAGGTCCTGGCGAGTTGACGCTTACGTTTAATTTGCGCCGCGGAGCCTGAAAGGTACAAAAAATGGGCTTTCGAATTTCTCGAAAACCCAGTGTTTGCAATGGCGCGCCGGACAAGATTTGAACTCGTAACCTTCGGATCCGTAGCCAGTTTTTTAGGTATTTTCGGTCATATACTAGCAATTTTAAAAATATGATTTTATGTTGCTAATACTGGATAAACCCCTCTTTTTATTATTTTTGCACCTGCTATAATATAGCTAGAACAATATAGTTCGTGAGTACCCAGTGAGTACCGGAGGTGCAATTTTTTCAATGGCCAATATCAACCTTACTATCAATTATGTCGAAAAGCTCAAACCTTCCGACAAGAAATATAACGTGCGCGATAAGCTCATAAACGAACTTATCTTACGTGTGTCGCCATCCGGCACAAAAACTTATTATCTCGATGTCAAGCTGCCCGACAGCCGCACGATGAAGAAAATCGGCGACGCCATGGTACTCACGCCGCAGATGGCACGCGAGAGGGCCAAGGAGATGCTCTTGCAGATCCAGGCCGGCGAAACATTCAAGCCGAAACTTACGCTAAAAACTCTCATTGAGAAGTATTATACATCTTATTGCACGGAGAATTATAAGACCGGGCAAGTAACGATAGATACCATCAAGAAACATTTTGACTGGCTATTCAACCGCCCTGTCGAAAGTATAACTTTTATTGAGATCCAAGAATGGCGCTCGCAAAGAATAAGGACTGTCACCGCGGCGACCGCCAATAGAAACGTGGATATGTTGAAAGGCGCCCTATCGTATGCGTTCAAGAACAAGCTTATCGGAACAAACCCGCTGCGCGGCTTCTCGAAGCTGCCGGAGAAAGACAGCGAGCAGAAGGTCCGTTACCTCACGGATGATGAATACGCCGCGTTCATGGCCGCGCTCGATGAGCGAGAGGATGAGCTGCGTGCCAAGCGCGCCCGAACCCGCGCTCACGCCAAGGGGCAGCACTTGCCGGATACCAGTACTACGGTCTATGCTGACTATTTCAAGCCGCTGATCCTGACGGCGCTCGGTACAGGCATACGCCGCAATGCGATATTTCACCTCTTGTGGAGTGACATTGATTTTGACAATGATACCATCACGTTGCGAGCGACATGGGCCAAAAACAAAAAGACCGCCGTTATCCCAATGAGCAAGAAGGTCAAAGCTGTTTTGGAGGCGTGGCGCAAAGAGAGTCCCGGCGAGATCGTATTCCCCTCTCCAAAGGATGGCGGATATTTGGACAACGCGGATCAGTCTTTTGAGGTGGTGTTGAAGAAGGCCGGTATCAAAAACTTTCGCTGGCATGACATGCGGCATGATTTTGCCTCACGCCTCGCCATGGCCGGCGTAGACTTGAATACCATCCGCGAGCTGATGACGCATAATGATATATCCACCACCATGCGCTATGCGCATCTGTCGCCGAATGTAAAAAAACGGGCGGTGGATATGATTTAAGCTCACATAGCGCTTATTTTTCCTTACAGCTTTTGTGTATAGAAAAGCAATAGGCACACACTACAATAGCACAATGGTTTTTGCTTTGTTTAACCTTAATTTTATTTTACTCTGAATATCAGAATCCTGCGCCTATGCTCTTAAAAAGAACTGCGGCGCGGGAGACTGTTTATTCTATAGTTGCCTTGTTAGTTTTCCCATCCGTAGAGACTTCTCGTATTCTTCTTTTTAAAATTACTTCATCGCCAATTTTGGGGTTATTAAAAGGCAATAAATTATCCTCATTGCTTCCAAAAATTGGGAGATCTTGAAAAAATGTAGGCTTTTTCATATCACTGATGATAGTCGTTATTTTATTTTGTAAATGTTTTACACGTGCTGTACCTACAATATGCTCCAGTCTTTCAAGATTTTCTTTAGTTATAGGATCTTTAATATACTCTTCAAAGCGGCGGATAAAAAACCTATCATCCGCGTTAATGCCATCTTCTCGTCCTTTGTTGATTATAAGCTCTGTTGTAGTGGATGGGACTTGGGCAACATAAATGCCGTCTAAAACTTTTTTTTCTTCAGTCATTGCATACATCCTCTCTTAATTTCTTTTGTCGGTTCCTTATTTTTTCAAGATCTTCAGATAGCTCTTTTTCTGTTATTGCAGTATAAAATCGATATTCATGTTTTGTTGTGAATTTAAAATCTTCTGGTATAATAACTAACTGGATACAAACTTTATTCCCTTCAATTTGCGTTACTTTCGCAGTTGATAACAAATTGTAAAAATCATCATTTCTTTTTTTATAATGTAAGGATATCATTGTATTAATCCTTGGTGGATATGGACAAATAAGAGTCATTTCTAACGTGTTTGTCATCTTAGAGCCTTTTTGTGGAAAAGAGAATTGTGTAACCTCCAATAATTGTGTCGATTTCTTTAGCTTATCTTTGTAATCATTTATCAAATTTGTTAACAAATTAATGTTGTTGCTATTCTTTGTATTTAAATCTCTTAACATAGAAACCTCTTTTTTTAGATGTTTATTTTCTAAAAACACCCAGCGAATAAACATAAATATAACTAATACTAAACAAAAAATGACAAATGGCGTTACATATTTTACAAAAAACGCGAATATACTTACATTATGTTTTTTTATAAATGGATCAAGCCAAAACGAATCCATTGCTGGGTATACGATATTATAGAAAAAGTACGTCCAAAAAGCTCCAACAGCCCCAACAGTAGTATTAAAGACTTTAGCGTTCTTTAATACCGTATACAATTCATATATATAATTAAAAAATTTTCTAAAAATGTTGTTTTCTCTGTTTTGTATCAAAGATGGGAATTCCCGTCCTTTATCTCTTCTCTATACATTTCAACCAGCCCGTCGAGCACTTTCATTTCTGCTGGCGTCAATGAGTTTTTTTCTAACCGTAATTTTTCAAGCGCGATAGTGAATATTGTTATTGCACTTGCCTGTTCGAGAGTTACCCATGTCGGTATTGCCGGACGTTCTTCCTGATAATCTGGCTCTATTACTATTGGCTCTGGCGGTGTTATTGGCTGCCCATTTGGAATCAAGTCAATGTAAAGCTGACAACCAAGAGCCTTGGCTATTTTTTCTAAGAGCTCTATTGACGGCTTCTCTTTCCCGCGCTCAATACTACTAATATAGCCCTGACTTATATCTGCTTTCTCTGATAACTGTTCTTGACTAATATTCTGCTCTTTTCTGCGGGTTGCGATCGTTTTTCCAATGTCCATTATGATTCCCCTTTTATAAATTATATGAATAGCCAATATCATTTAACAGCATGAATATCTTATATATTATTGGTTATTCCGATTGACATTATATCTGAATAACATATAAAATATCTGTATTGATAATAAATTCAAAAAACGGAGGTGATTACATGATTAACACGGAAAAACTGAAAGAGCTTCGTTTTAAACGGAGGATGACGCAGATAGAACTTGCAACCGCCGCGGGGCTATCACAAGCGCACTACTGCCAGATAGAGAACGGCAAAGACAGCCCGTCTATTAAGCGTTTGGCGTTGATAGCTAAGGCTCTTGGGTGCTCCGTCAAGGACTTAGTTCTTGATACGGAGGAGGAAGTATACGCATGAAAATTACGCAAGAAGCTGAGAGCTAAGCGTTTCACCAGCACCATGACAATCGAATACCGGGCATGAATAAAAGAAAGCCCCTTACGGGGCTGTGGAGTGGATTTCTTTGTGGATTGCAATCAGTATCATCTTATCTTTGTTATTTGCGTTACTTGCCTATTTTGTAGGTGGCCTGTGGATGATGTTAGTAGTTACTTCCTGCTATGTTCTAGGGTTGTATTTCGGTCATGCTTCAAAAAAACGTTAAACTTTTGCACCAACCAAGAATCCTGTGACAGTTGCCAGCACTGGGAGAATCGCGCCCACAACGTCTGTTTTGCCTAAAAGCATAGCAAGGATAAGAGCGAGAACAAGTGTTAAAGCGATAGACCATATAATTATTGCTTTTAACGTGTCGCCTGTACCTATGTAGCGAGCAACAGCAGGTGTTTCTAGTTCTTTTGCCTTTGTGTCCGCTTCAATCTTTTTCAGTTGCAGGCGAAAAGATTCAGAATCACCAGCAACCGATGAACCATTAGGTGCTGGCGTGTTTAAGATAGAGTCAAGTGTAAGAGGTTTAACCTTTGATATATTGTTAAAGAAAGCCATTTGCTCGCTTTTGAGTTTTTCAAAATCTTTCATTAAATTATCGGCAGATTTGTTTGATATATCAGGCATTGGGGGTATCCTCCTTAGCGCACTTTGCTTTTAGAAAAAAGGTTAGTGTGATGTCCCTGAAATCAGCTCCATCGTAAGGGCGTTGAACTTTAGCGCGTATGAATATATCTTTACCCCAGAAGCTAGTCAGAAACACAGGTTCTCTTGTATATACTGGAGTAACATCATCAAAATTTACAAAATTTACGTTCACCAAAGGGAACATCTCTTGTGCCGGAACATTTTCAAACGGCAGAGGAGATGTAAATACTGCAGGAGGTATGTTTTTAG
>OLGB01003672.1_pt1 | contig 14107 bp, 12 predicted proteins | sample 1605691 | NCBI WGS metagenome assembly OLGB01 (sample SAMEA3888925, study PRJEB22519) | human gut metagenome | biome: human gut; feature: human-associated habitat; material: faeces | place: Denmark | collected 2010 | reverse complement strand
ACCAGAGTTTGTAAACTATGTCTTTTTCTTTTTGCGCAATTTATTGTACCTTATCCCTGCCAGTCAGGCATGTGGAGAGTAACGCCGAGAAGATAAAAAAACCTCCTCGACCACCGGCTCGTCTGGAAGATTACGAGGCGATGAGCAAGGAGGAATTGATTCAGGAATTGGTTCGCGCGAAGATCGTGGAAGCACGGCAAAAAAAGGATACGAAGTGAAGGGAGCTGGTGCTCAGAAGGAGTTTGCTCCTTTAGACAGCAAGAGTACCAGGTAATTCTGGAGATGTCCAGCATGTTCCCGATCAAATTGCTGTGCGAGATGATGGGCATCCAGAGAAGCAGCTTCTACAACTGGAAAGCGCATCTTTCCAAGCCTTCGGAACGGGAAAAAGCACTGGTGGCAGCAATCATGCTGTTCAAGGAATACCATTTGAAGTATCCGTCGCACGGCTATCGCTGGCTGAACGCAAAGATATTTCTGGATACCGGCAAGAAGATGTCAGATCCATATGCGCACAAAAAGTCGTGGTTCCCAGCACTCACACTGCCGAGAACCACGACTTCATTTCTTCTGACCAGGGGAGCAGATCATCAATCTCAAAGTCCTTCACTGAGGCGAGGATAATTACATCGATGAGGTCCGTCCGCAAATCTTTGTGCCGATATTTTCAACGGTATAGCAGAGTTCTGGTATGACTTGACCTGTACAGCGTTCCATAGACATTCGCGTCGTGGGCCCGGAAATGCTGACACATGCGATAATTCTATGATTTCGATCATAAATAGGCGCAGCTACACAGCGCATTCCAATCTCGCATTCTTCGTCATCGATAGCGTAACCAAACTTTTTACAATTTGAAATCTCTGCTTTGAATTGGTCGACTTGGGTAATTGTCTTTGGCGTTTGCGCGGGAAGACCGTGTGATTCGATAAACGCGTCCAGCATCGAATCTGTGAACTCGGAAAGGAACAGCTTGCCGCTTCCGGTGCAGTGCATGGGAGCGGAGCCGCCTATTCGTTGACGAACGGTAATGCGATTGTTCGCGTTCTCAACAACATCGATGTAGCGGAGTTTATTGTTTCGCATGACAGCAACGCAGCTCATTTCCCGCAGATTGTTAGACAATTCCTGAATATAGGGATGTACCAAACCTTGAAAATCACTGTGATCAGCCGCCATCTGCCCGATATAGAGGAACCTTGTAGTAAGGGCATATCGACGCAGACCGGCATCTTCCTGATAAGCATAGCCCATATCGATCAGAGTATTGAGCATGCGAAAAACGGTACTGCTTGGCATGTTGACATGCTCTGAAAGTTCGATAAGCCGAAGCGGCTGAGGTGCTTTCGCAAGAGTTTCAATGATACGCAGAGTCTTCTCGACAGACTGATTGCCGTTTGCTGTGCTCATTTCTTTAGCCTCGCTATCTGATAATTCGCGTTAGTGAACAGAGCCTATCCTTTTAGTTAATATACTATTTTACTGTGTATAAATCAATACTTGCGAGAAAAAATATACGCTTGCGAACCTGGATATCTGTTCGATTCAAGGATAGAACTGTTTTAATATGTATATAAAGGGTGTTTGTGTGTAATTTGCTTTGGACGGTTTGAAATAAGCAGAAATATGCAGATTGAGCAATTAATGGAGTATGATACAAAATGCGGAACCCGTTTTATGATTTTTTGCTATAGAATAACTGGAATGCTATTGACACTTCATAGAAGAAGTGGTATTATCTACCCATAAATGAAACGGTATTTCACAATGTGAAATTCTGGTACAAAGAAAGAAGTACTGATGGGAGTCGAGTAAGCTAGACGGCTAGGGAGGGAATCGAGTGAAGAAAGGTATAGCTGGTTTCTTTGGAGGAAGGTCCATTGAGTCTCCGCTACAAAGATTGCAATATGTCTCAATGTATATCCCTGCACTGATTTTCTATAGTATGTTTTTGCTGTATCCGTTGCTGAAAGCACTCTTCTATAGCTTTACCAACTGGAATGGCATAGATTTGGATTACGCCTTCGTAGGACTTCAGAACTATAGAGAAATCTTTACGGATGTCAATGTGTTGAAAACCTTCGGTACAACATTCAAATACACGCTTACGGTGACGATTGGTTGTAACGTGTTCGCGCTCATGCTGGCACTGGCATTGAATATGAAGCTCAAAACGCGAAATGTTCTTCGTGCCGTTTACTTTATGCCGAATGTGCTCAGCGGTTTGATTATCGGCTACATTTGGAGCTTTATGTATACGGATCCGCTTATGAAGTTCGGCAAGCTGATTGGCTTTACCGCGCTTGGAAACAACATTCTGAGCAGCCGATCCTGGGCAATCTTCGCAGCGGCGTTTGTGACGATTTGGCGGTCAACTGGTTGGTATATGATGGTTTATCTTGCGGGCTTACAGAGCATTCCGAATGATTTGCTTGAGGCGGCTTCAATCGATGGCGCAAACGGATGGCAAAGAACTCGCCGTATCACTCTGCCGTTGCTTGCTCCGAGTTTTACGATCAACTTTATTCTTGCCTTTGAACGTGGTTTAAAGGACTTTGATTCGATTTTTGCTTTGACAAACGGCGGACCGGGCGATGCAACGTTGACAATCGCGATCAATATCTACAAGCAGTCGTTCTTTTTCTCTCGCGCCGGATATGGTACAGCTATCGGTATCATGCTGTTCCTGATGGTAACTGGTTTGAGTCTTGCTCAGCTTATCTTCCTGAGAAAGGGTGAAAAGAATGCGTACTCTTGATAAGAAAAAGAAGAAGATAAACAAGGGACTGATTGTCTTTGAACTCTTTATGATTGTGTTGACGATTGTCTTCATGCTGCCGCTGTACTTCATGTTCATAACGGCATTCAAGACCAATCGGGAGTTGATTTTTACACCGCTTTCGTTGCCAAATTCTTTCTTCTATTTCAAAAACTTTGAGACAGCATGGAAGTCGGTGCAGCTGGGAAGAGCGTATCTCAATACATTCTTTTTAGCGACGGTTTCTGTCGTGCTTCGAATCCTCTTCTCTTCCATGGCGTCATTTACTTTGGCTAAGCGCCCCAGCAAGTTCAATTCCTTCCTGTACGTGCTGTTCTTGGTTGGTATCATGATCCCGCTCTATTCGATTCTTGTTCCGCTTGTACAGCAAATTAAAAATCTGCGGCTCATGAATTCTTTGCTGGGTCTTGTCCCGGTTTACATCGGCATGGGTATGCCGTTTTCAATCTTCATGCTGACAGGATTCACCCGTGCGATTCCGAACGAGCTGCTTGAATCGGCGACTATTGACGGATGCGGCGTGTACAGGATGTTTTGGCAAATTGTATTTCCACTGTTGAAGACAAGCATCGCGACGCTCTTCCTTCTGGACTTCTTGGCAATCTGGAACGACTTTTTGCTTCCCATGCTCACAATTTCAAGTGCTGATTACAAGACGGTAACGCTTGCAATGTATAATTTCTATGGAGAGTATGGTTCCCAAATGGGCCTCGCGTTTGCAGGTTACACCATTGGCATTATTCCGGTCGTGATACTGTTTATTGTGCTTCAGAAATATATCGTGTCGGGCATCCTGGTTGGTGCCGTGAAAGGTTGAGAGGTTAGCAAATATGATGCAGTTTCCATATGGCGCTGTCTATTTCAGAAAATCGAATCCGCCGAAGCAAGACTGGGAGCGGGACTATCAGACGGCGAAGGAAGATGGCTTTAACATTTTCAGACATTGGTTTATGTGGGGGGCTATTGAAATTGCACCCGGTGTTTATGATTGGGAAGACTACGACCGACAGATGGATCTTGCTGCCCAAATGGGCATGAAGGTAGTTATCGCCGAGTTCATGGATGCGGTGCCAGAGTGGCTATATCATTCCCGCAAGGACTTGATGTTCCGACATGCGGACGGTTCTGTGGCTGCAAATCAAATGGGTGTTAGTTGCCCTGCCGGCGGCTTTGGTGCTGGACTCTGTTTGGATAACGAGGAAGCAAGAGAATTGGGCGCGGGTTTCTTGAAGGCGCTTGCCACGCATTACAAAGGACACCCGGCATTGCTTGGCTATGATATTTGGAATGAATCAAATTTTGCGCCGGATGTCTGTTACTGTGAGGCGACGAAGCGCGCTTTCAGGGAGTGGCTGCAGGAGAAATACGGCAATTTACAGGCGCTGGGCGAAGCCTGGTGCAGATACAGCTACACGTCATGGGAGCAGGTCGAGCCGCCTCGGATTCTTGATTTCTATATGGAATCCATGGACTGGCTTCGCTTTCGACAGCAAAATGTATATAAGCAGATGAAGTGGCGCATCGACCAAATCCGTTCAGTGGATCAGGACTGCATGATTGTGGCACATGGAACAGCAGCGACGATTGATCGCCAGGCTCTGTCCTGTTACAACGAATGGGCAGCAGCTGAGAATGTGCAGCTCTACGGATTGACATATGTGCCATGTCGGCATACAGGTGCTCCGTGGAAGTTCTACGGTGCAGTTGATATGACGCGAGCTGGAGCTGGCAAGAAGAAGTTTTGGCATGCGGAAATGCAGGGAGGGCCCCTATGGCTGCAGCCGCAGGTGCTTGGGCGTCCGAAGACTGACGGGCGGATACCGACGGAAAGGGATGTAAGGCTTTATAATCTGATCTCTATTGCATGCGGATCACGTGGTATTCTGTATCCACGAATGCGTCCAATATTGAACGGTCCATTGTTTGGAGCTTTCGGGCCGTATGCTATGGACGGTAGCAGAACACGACGTTCGGAGATGGCTTCAACAATTGCAAAATGGGCGAATGATCCGGCTACGAAGGATCTTCTGGATGCAACTCCGGTTAAGGGTGAGGTCGGCATCTTGCTCTTGAACGAAGCTCAGATTGCGAGTTTGTTGATGAACAGTCATGGGGGAAGGGACGCTTATTCAGCTTCAGCATGGGGTGCGTATTGTGCTTTCTTTGACAGCAATATTCAGGCTGATTTTGTGAATCTAAGTCATATCGATCTGTATAGGATCCTGTACTTGCCTTACAGCGTATGGCTGACGGATGAGCAATTGAAGCGCTTGAAAGAATGGGTCAAGGAAGGAGGCTGTCTGATCGCCGAGGCGTGTACGGGCTATTTTAACGGGCTTGGCCGGGCGAGAGTAGGAAGCGAACAGGAGGAATTGACGGAACTCTTTGGTGCAAGGGAAAATGAGGTTGAGTTCACTCCGGATATTCTGGATGACTTAACGTTCAAGTGCTTTGACCTGACAGTTGGCGCCGGTGTGGCTTTGCAAGCCTATGACCCTGCAGGAGGCGAGGTGATTGGCAGGTTTGCTGATGGTCGTCATGCGGTTATACGACACAGCTTTGGAAAGGGACAAACTCTTCTGATTGGAAGCCATCCGGCGGAAGCATATATGAGATCGCCGGATGAGGGTAGTAGATGCTTCTTTAAAAAGGCTTTTGAAATGTTTGGGGCAACTCAGAGAATTCTGGTCAGTGATTCTGCGGTGAAAGTCAGACTACAGGAAGATGCTCAGACGGGCCGGAAATTCATATGGGTGCTGAACAGCGCAGAGGATGAGCGTCGAATCCGGATTACGCTCCAAGGCGCGAAACTGAAGAAAGTTGGTATCCTTTACTGGGGTGATGATGCTCCAACACTTGTCTCTGAAGAGGAGATTGATGTGATGGTTTCCGGCAAGCAGGCGTCTGTATTTGAAATTATTTGAAATAAAGCCAATGGGAAAGGCTTTATAAAATTAAAGGAGGCATCCCTATGAAGAAAATGGCGCTGTTGGTTTGTTTGTGTATGGTGTTTAGCATGTTGGCGGCAGCTGCGGTGGCTGACGAGCAGGTCACGCTGCGGTATATGACGCTCAGCAACAGCCTACAGTGGGAAGCCGAACAGCAGATGCTGGATCTCTTCCAGAAAGAGTATCCCAACATCAAAGTTGAGACTACGGTTATATCGGGCGTAGCGGACTTTGTCACCGCTCTTACGACGAAGTTCGCTGCCAATGAGGCTCCGGATGTATTCACTTTCCAGGGCGGCTCCCGTACATTTGAGTACGCTGCTGCCGGCAGATTGATGGATCTCAAGGATCAGGCATTTATGGATCGCTTCAACGAGAAGGATCTCATTCAGCTTGCTTATCATGATGGTGTCTATGCAATGCCGATGAACGTCGAGATGAGCGGATTGTTTGTGAACAGGGAAGCCCTGAAGGAATATGGCGATATCGAGATTCCCAATTCCTATACAGAGCTCCTTGAGTTCTTTGCCAAGCTTCAGGCGGCAGGCTGCAAGTATCCGCTGGTCTGCGCCGGCAAGGATATCAATAATGTCGCACAGGTCGACTTCCAGTACTTGTCCACCGTGCTTTGGTTCAACAATCCTGATTACTATCTGGAACTCCTTCAGGGCAAGCGCGCACTGAATAATGACCCGGACATCAACGACATGTTTGCGAAATATGGCGAGCTGAAGAACTACATGAATCCCGACTGCCTGGGTGTTGATAATGATGAAGCCATCAAGCGCTTTATTCGCGGTGATGGTGTGGTTTGGATTGCCCACGGCAGCAATGTTGCAACGATTCGTAACATGGCCGGCGAAGATTTTGACTTTGTGATGGTACCGTCTGTGCTGAACACCAATGCTGAAGACCGCGTTATCAATGCTGGTCTTGCACTGGCAATGCATGTGACCTCCACGACTGAGCACGTCGACGAGTCGCTGAAGCTCCTGGAGTTCTACTCCAGGCCGGAAATCGCAGCGCTTTATGCGACTGTCGGCAAAGGTTGCCTGGCCCTCAAGGGCACTGATATCGTTCCGGATCCCGCGTATGCGCCGATGTATGAGTTTATGTCTGCGCATCCTGAGCGCCGCTGCGGCCATGCCGACCTGATTTGGATCGGCGGTATTAAGGACGTCATGAAGGAAGTTACTCAGAAGTGGTTCCTGGGTGATGACCTCCAGAGCTGCCTCGATTACTGGCAGGATCAGCATCAGATGCTTCTGCGCAACAACCCGACTTTCACGGACGAGTTTATTGCTAAGTACTACGCTGATTGAGTTATTCTCATAAAGGGGGATCGTGGGATCGGCTGCGATCCCCCCTCTTTCAATGAATGGGGCGTCATGCACATGAAAATCAAAGATAGAGTATATTGGGTGGGAAGCGGAGCAGTTGGGCTTTCTTCACCGGGTGATTGTCATACTTACCTGATTGAGGGAAATGATGCGTATGCATTGGTGGATTGCGGTATGGCTTCTGATCCTAAGAGGATTCTTGCACAAGTGGAAATGGACGGGCTGGATGTTTCAAGGATTCGTTACTGTTTTCTGACACACAGTCATTTCGATCACGCAGGTGGATGTGAAACCCTGCGGCGAATGGGCGTTCAGATTGTCGGCTCTGCAAAGGCCGATGAGATCCTTCGGGCAGGTGCTCAGAAGTACTATCACCTTGATCCATGTGTGTCAGACTTTGCTCCTTGGTGCAAGCTCCCTATCTCAAAGATTGATATTGTGGCAAAGCACGGACAGGTATTCGATTTGGGCGGGGTTACGGTGGAAGCACTCGAAACACCGGGGCATTCTCCTGATTCAATGTGCTTCATTATGGATGACGTTGGAGAGAGAAATGCTTTTACTGGTGATCAAGTGTTTTACCGCGGCATGATTAATGTGCTGGCACCGCAGTTTTCGGATCATGCACACTTTGTGGAGGGCATGCTCCCGCTGCGGGGGCAGAGAATCAAGGGACTGTTTCCCGGCCATCTGATATGGGTAGTCGACGGTGGCCAGGTACATATTGACAGCGCAATTGATACTCTGCTACGAGGACAAATGCCTATGAATAAACCATTTTCCTAGTGAATCAAGAAAGGTATGGGTAAGCGTATGGATTTCCAGGGAAAGACCGTACTTGTGACGGGAGCGTATCGCGGAATCGGATATGAGACGGCAAAACTGTTTGCGATTCGCGGCGCCAATGTTGTGGTTAATGCGCGACGTGAAGATAAGTTGAATGAGGCGGTGGCGAAGATTGCCGAAGTTGCCTCAGGCAAAGTGATTGGTGTTTTGGCAGATGTATCAAAGCGTTCCGAAGTGGATGCGATGTTTGATGAGATTTTTGCAGAATTCGGCCGCTGTGACATTTTGGTAAACAATGCCGCCATTGACCATTCGGATTCGTTCTTAACGGCGAGTGATGACTGGTGGAATGAGCATATGAGAATTAACCTGGATGGTACATTCTTTGCGACGCAGAGAGCTGCCAGGAGAATGATCGAGGTAAACGAAGGCGGTGCGATTGTCAATCTGTCCAGTATCGCGGCGACCCAGGCGCATCGTAATTGCGTGGCATATGATACAACCAAGGGCGGCGTCGAGGCATTTACAAGGGCTGTTGCGTTGGAACTGGCGCCTTGGAATATTCGGGTGAACGCTATCAGCCCGGCATCTGTGGTGGGAAACTTTGTTCCGAAACGCAGTGATGAAGAGCTGAAAAAGCGTGATCTCGCAAAGTTTGACACGCCGCTTCCATACCAGGGGCAGCCGGAAGACTGTGCGGAACTGATATGTTTCCTCTGCTCGGATGCGTCCAAGTTTATCACTGGACAGGCAGTCTATATTGACGGAGGCCTTAGTGCGCAGTGCAGACCATATTGCATGAGTCCGCTGATGCTGAATCCTGATAATCTTGAGGAAAAGGGCTGGAAGTAACAACAAAGCCCTTTGGGAGGGAACATGAGACTTAATATTCCCTATGGAAAGTCAACGCTTGATCTTGATATTGAGGATTCCTTGGTTTCCAGTGTCTTGAAGCCGTCGCATGCAGTTGTCACTATGAGTGACGAACAATTGGTCGAAGAGGCGATGCTTTCTCCGATTGGATCGGATAGATTGGACAGGCTGGCAAAAGGGAAGAAGCGTGTGGTCATTATTTGCAGCGATCACACTCGCCCGGTTCCCAGCAGAATTCTCGTTCCAAGGCTGCTGAGCGCGATCAGGCAAGGAAATCCGAAAGCAGATGTAACACTGTTGATTGCGACAGGATGCCATCGCGGTACGACTGCTGCGGAATTGGAAGCGAAGTTTGGCGAGAGTATTGTTCGAAATGAAAAAATCGTGATACATGATTGCGACGATGAAGAAAATCTGGTGTCAATTGGAACGCTTCCATCTGGCTCTGAATGCAGGATTAACCGACTTGCCGTGGAAGCAGATCTTTTGATTTCAGAAGGATTTATTGAGCCTCACTTCTTTGCGGGGTTTTCAGGCGGAAGAAAGAGCGTTCTTCCGGGAATTGCGTCCAGACAGACTGTCCTTGCTAATCATTGCTCGGAGTTTATTTCAAGTCCCTTCAGCAGAACCGGTGTTTTGGAGGGAAACCCGATTCACAGGGACATGGTATGGGCTGCGAAACAGGTAAGATTACAATTCATTCTCAATGTTGTGCTGGGTGAAGGAAATAGAATTATTGCTGCGTTTGCGGGTGATTATATAGACGCACACGCTGAAGGTTGCTCATTCGTGAAGTGTCTGTCCAGCGTTGAAACAGTACCGGCGGATATCGTAGTAACAAGCAACAACGGATATCCTTTGGACCAGAATGTCTATCAGTCTGTAAAGGGAATGACGGCTGCCGAGGCTGCTGTAAAGCAAGGCGGTGTCGTGATTATCGCGTCCAAGTCTAACGATGGACACGGCGGGAATGCTTTCTATGAGATGGCATGTAAATGCTATGATCCTGAAGGATTGTTGAGAGAAATTGGAGCAAGAGAGAGACATCAGACGGTTCCTGACCAATGGCAGGCGCAGATATTTGCTAGAGTATTGTCGCGTGCAAGGGTGATTTATGTTTCTGATTGCCAACCAGAGATGATCAGAAACATGAACATGATCCCTGCTGAAACCATGCAAGAGGCAATGAGCTTGGCTATGGCAATAATTGGAAACGACAGACCGAAGGTCGTAGTCATACCAGACGGTGTGTCTGTGATTGTCAAGCAGCAAAAAAATGGGATGGTGGGTAAATCAGATGGGTGAGACACGACCGTGGTGGCACGAGCCGCTGCGAGTTATTCAGTACAATCTACAGGTAAAGGATACGCCAGGAATGGATCCAGAAAAAATGGCAAGGGATGCGCAGGAGATGCATGCGAATGCGCTCGTGATCAATGTTGGTGGTATCTATGCATGGTATAAAACGGAAATCCCCTTTCATCACGTAAATGAATACCTCACGGATGCGTGTGACATTCTTGATGAATTGATCACAGCCAGCCATAAGAGAGGCATTCGCTTGATTGCGCGCTTTGATTTCAGCAAAACGCATGATTACGTCAGCCAGATTCACCCAGAGTGGTTTATCAGGAATCCGGATGGAACAAGATGTGCTTATGGAACGGAGCGCCCAGGCAACTGGTCGATTCTGTACAGCACCTGCATTAATGCGGGGTATAGAAATGACGAAGTTGCAGTGCCGGTGCTGCGTGAGGCAGTCAGCAAGTATGGTTTTGATGGGGTGTTTTTCAATGCGCCCAATTATGAGTATTGCACCTGTGAAGCCTGCAAGGCCAAGTACCGGAGTCTTTACGGTAAGGAACTTCCGGTCAAGGACAGTGGTGACCAGGGAGAGGCAACCTACGGATACAAGAAGAATCCGCCGGATCTAGAGCCGGGTTTCCCCGGTATCTGCTATCGTGACAATATCATGAAGCTTAACGCAGCAATAAAGGAAACGAATGCGAATATCCCCCTGATTCTCTACTATGGTATCGAGCAGGAGAATCTGGAAGACCGGCTTCAGACCTACGATATGCTGTGTATAGAAGCGCAGGATATCTTATCAAGAGGACAGAAAGACATACCGCCTGTTTGGCTGCCGCAGATCATCATGAAGCTGGGACGGTCCATTCCGAGTTACAGGCATAAACCATTTGGAATTATTCATTCTTGCCCAGGCATGGATTGGCGCCATACCGGTTTGCCGGTAGCAGAATACGAACCATGGCTTCGTCAGATTCCTGCGGCCGGAGGAATGATTTGGCACAGTATTACGGGGTATAATGATACTGTATCAGACAAGCGTATTCTCAAGGCAGTAAAGTCGGTAAACCGTGATATCTCCATCATTGAAGCAGATATGGATGGGGCTTCTGAATACTATGATGTAGGATTGGTCTGGGGCGCGAAGGACTCTGAACACTGGGCCAACCTTCTTGTGGGGACACATACACAGTTTCGGCTTCTTCATGATTCTGAGATCAGCGAGGAAGAGCTTCAGAACATACCGGTCCTTGTGCTCCCGGAAAGGCAGAGCATTACTGAGGAAACCCGAGATAGGCTTCGTCGATTTGCAGAGGCAGGGGGAACCGTGATTGTTGAAGGTTCTTGCCCGGAATTCTTGCGCGGATTTTCGGATTTGCTGGGGATAGATGAACACATCTATGAAAGCGAGTACCTGACGGCATGCTATTGGCAGTTTGAAAACACGGCAGGAGCATTGCGGAACGGATTTGAGAACACGCCAGTATTGCCACATAGAGGCAAGACGGCATATACAAAACCAACAGGGGAAACGTGGGTTCCGGCAACACTGATACCGCCTTTTGCCCCACTGAACTCTGTGGGGGCTCCGCCAGAAAGGGCAAGTATGCTTGTTCCCCATACAAGTATTCCGCTGTGCACCGTGCGGCAAATTGGAAATGGAATTGCAGTCATGATTCCGTTCCATTTGGCCGAGTTGTCTGCAACATACGGGCTGGAAAGCTTCTATAGGATTTGGAACAATCTGCTCAATCTGGTTCTTGGGTCAAGGCGACGTTTCAATATGGAAATGATGCCTGGAGTGGTGGTAAATGCATATCAGAAGCCGGGAATGCTCCTGGTACATCTGGTGAACGAGATGGGGCAGCGACCGCTGATGCGAAGACTCACATGCATTGATGTATCTTTTGATGTGCTGATTCCGGAAGGGAAGCGTGTTGCGGCGGTCAAAGGGGTCTTGTCTGATGCCGAGTATACCTGGACACAACAGGGAGACCGTGTTCAAATCGATGTACACAAACTGAGCCTTTGGGAAATGTGGCGTATTAGTTTCAGCGAATGAGTGATAAAGGAAGAATGGAGGAGTCCATATGGTTGAGTCAATTCACAAGTATTTTCAGATTGGAACAATTCAGTGGATGAGTTACCCGAAGCCGGATGTCCTGGATACGATTCAGCGGATCGGATCGGATGACTTCTTTGACGCAATCGAGATTTCGCACATTACGGATGATGTTAAGCGTGATCGAGCCCGTGATATGATTCAGCAGGCTCATATGCGTGTCTGTTTCGGCGCCCAGCCGATGCTGCTTGGTCCGAAGCTTAATCCCAATGATCTCTGTGAAGAGGAACGCATGAAGGCGGAACAAACCCTAAAGAATGCGGTTGATGAGGCCTGCTATCTTGGGGCGAAGGGAATTGCGTTCCTGGCAGGAAAGTGGACACAGGAACATAAGGAAGAACACTATGAACAGCTCCTAAAAACAACACGTGCGGTATGCGCCTATGCGGCCGAAAAGAATATGATGGTTGAGCTGGAAGTGTTCGACTATGATATGGATAAGGCGGTCTTGATTGGTCCTGCACCTCTGGCAGCAAGATTTGCAGCGGATGTACGGATGAACTGTCAAAACTTTGGCTTGATGGTCGACCTCAGCCATTTCCCGACAACCTACGAGACGTCAAGGTTCGTGATTCAGACGCTCCGACCGTATATCACCCATTTCCACATTGGCAATGCGGTTGTGGAGAAGGGCTGCGAAGCGTATGGCGATCAACACCCGCGATTTGGATTCCCGAATAGTGCGAATGATTTGGAGCAGCTGACTGATTTCTTTAGAGTCTTGAAGCAGGAAGGCTTCCTGAATACAGAAGAACCGTATGTCCTATCCTTTGAGGTAAAACCCTGGAAAGATGAGGACGCGGACCTTGTTCTGGCAGGCACAAAACGTGTAGTTAACCGTGCTTGGGCTCTTGCTTGATGGGAGGATAGAACATGAAGATTGTTGTCCTGGATGGATATACGGAGAATCCCGGAGATCTCAGCTGGGGAGGACTGGAAGCTCTGGGCGAACTGACGGTTTATGACCGTACACCTGCCGAACTGATTCATGAACGAATCGGTGATGCAGAAATCATCTTTACCAACAAGACGCCGATTTCTGCGAAGACGCTTGAGTGCAGCTCTAATGTGAAGTATATTGGTGTTCTTGCGACAGGGTATAATGTTGTCGACATTGCGACAGCTAAGGAGAAGGGAATCGTCGTTACCAACATACCGACATATGGAACGGATGCTGTCGGACAGTTTGCAATCGCGATGCTTCTTGAAATCTGTCATCATGTTGCGCATCACAGCGACGCTGTTCACGAGGGCAGATGGGAGAGAAATCCGGATTGGTGCTTCTGGGACTATCCGCTGATCGAACTTGCGGGAAAGACCATGGGCATCATTGGCTTTGGTCGTATCGGCCAGGCAACCGGCAGGATTGCAAAAGCGCTCGGTATGAAGGTTATCGCGTATGATGTGTATCAGAGCGAGTCTGGAAGGGCAATTGGTGAGTATGTGGATCTGGATACGCTGCTCGCTTCTTCTGATGTTGTTTCTTTGCATTGTCCGCTGTTTGAGCAGACAAAAGGAATCATTAATGGTGCCAATATTGCGAAGATGAAGGATGGTGTTATCATCCTTAATAACAGCCGCGGCCCGTTGGTTGTGGAGCAGGATCTGGCGGATGCTTTGAACAGCGGAAAAGTCTATGCGGCAGGTCTGGATGTTGTTTCGACAGAGCCGATCAGGAGTAACAATCCGTTGCTTTCTGCGAAGAACTGTATTATTACTCCGCATATTTCCTGGGCGCCGAAAGAGAGCAGACAGAGGCTGATGGATGTGGCAGTCAGCAATCTGGAGGCGTTTGTTGGCGGGAAGCCGGTTAATGTAGTCAATCCATAAATAGCCGGGGCGTATTACCGGGCTGATGCAAACCTCCAGTCGGGTGATAAAACCCGGCTGGAGGTTTGATATGTACCCAGTTTTCTGGACACCGGTTCAAAATTGAATAATTAAGATTCCA
>OLGB01003670.1_pt1 | contig 14110 bp, 14 predicted proteins | sample 1605691 | NCBI WGS metagenome assembly OLGB01 (sample SAMEA3888925, study PRJEB22519) | human gut metagenome | biome: human gut; feature: human-associated habitat; material: faeces | place: Denmark | collected 2010 | reverse complement strand
CCGAGCTGGTCCAGCGGGGCCACGCCTTCGCCATCGTGGACGAGGTGGACTCCATCCTGATCGACGAGGCCCGGACCCCCCTCATCATCTCCGGCCAGGGGGACAAGTCCACCCAGCTGTACGACATGGCGGAGATGTTCGTCTCCCGCCTGAAAAAGCAGGTGGTGGTCCAGGTGGACAACAAGGAGGAAGAGGACACCGATACCGACGCCGACTACATCGTCGACGAGAAGGCCAAGACCGCCATGCTGACTGCCCGGGGCATTGCCAAGGCGGAGGAGTTCTTCCACGTGGAGAACCTGTCCGACCCGGAGAACACCACCTTGTCCCACCACATCAACCAGGCCATCAAGGCCCACGGCGTCATGAAGAAGGACATCGACTACGTGGTCAAGGACGGCGAGGTCATCATCGTGGACGAGTACACCGGCCGTCTCATGTTCGGCCGCCGGTACTCCAACGGATTGCACCAGGCCATCGAGGCCAAGGAGCACGTGACCGTGGCCAGCGAGAACAAGACCCTGGCCACCATCACCTTCCAGAACTACTTCCGCCTGTACGACAAGCTCTCCGGTATGACCGGTACCGCCATGACCGAGGCGGAGGAGTTCGGCACCATCTACAACCTGGACATCGTGGAGATCCCCACCAACCGCCCCAACCAGCGCCACGACCACCACGACGTGGTCTACAAGACCGAGGCGGGCAAGTACCGGGCGGTGATAGAGCGGATCAAGGCCTGCCACGAGAAGGGCCAGCCGGTATTGGTCGGCACCGTGTCCATCGAGAAGAACGAGCTGCTCAGCAAGCTCCTGGCCCGGGAGGGCATCGCCCACAGCCTGCTCAACGCCAAGAACCACGAGAAGGAAGCCGAGATCGTGGCCCAGGCCGGCAAGCTGGGCGCCGTCACCGTGGCCACCAACATGGCCGGCCGCGGCACCGACATCATGCTGGGCGGCAACGCCGAGTATCTGGCCACCGCCGACCTGCGCAAGGCCGGCTATGCCGAGGAGGTCATCACCGACGCCACCGGCTTCGCCGACACCGACAACGAGGAGATCCTGGCCGCCCGGAAGCTCTTCGCCGAGAAGATGGCCCAGCACAAGGCCCGCATCGCCGACGAGGCGGAAAAGGTCCGTGCCGCCGGCGGCCTGTTCATCATCGGCACCGAGCGCCACGAGAGCCGCCGCATCGACAACCAGCTCCGCGGCCGCGCCGGCCGTCAGGGCGACCCCGGCGAGACCCGGTTCTACCTGTCCCTGGAGGACGACCTGATGCGCCTGTTCGGCGGCGACCGCATCCAGAACATGATGGAGCGGTTCGATCTGGATGAGGACACCCCCATCGAGAACAAGATGCTCACCAAGGCCATTGAAAACGCCCAGACCACTGTGGAGTCCCGGAACTTCCAGTCCCGTAAGTCCGTGCTGGAGTACGACGACGTCATGAACAAGCAGCGCGAGATCATCTACGATCAGCGCCGCCAGGTGCTGGACGGCAAGGACATCAAGGAGACCATCCTCTCCATGCTACGCTCCACCATCTCCGACCACGTGGCCATGGCCTTCGGTGAAAACCAGGCTCTGGACGCCGCCGGCGTCCGGGAGATGCTGCGGGGCCTGGACGGCCTGTATTTCCCCAAGGGCACCTTCCACTTCACCGAGGCGGACCTGGCGGAAAAGACCGAGCAGGACTTCACCGACCTATTCTGCACCGCCGCGGAAAAGACCTACGAAGCCAAGGAGACGGAGATCACCGCACCCATCATGCGGGAGCTGGAGCGGGTCATCCTGCTGCGGGTCGTGGACGAGTACTGGATGGACCACATCGACGCCATGGACGACCTCAAGCAGGGCATCCGCCTGCGGGCCTACGCCAACACCGACCCCGTCATCGCCTACAAGCAGGAGTCTCTCACCATGTTCGAGGAGATGGTGGCGGCCATCCAGGCCGAGACCGTCCGCCGGATGTTCTCCGTCCGTCTCAAGACCAACGAGGAGGTCAAGCGGGAGCGGGTGGCCAAGGGCATGGTGGAAAACGTGGGCGGCGACGGTACCGCGCCCAAGAAGCAGCCCATCAAGGTCACCAAGATCGGCCGCAACGACCCCTGCCCCTGCGGCAGCGGTCTCAAGTGGAAGAAGTGCACCTGCAAGGACTACCATCCTGATTGACCCGGCGCTGCGGCTGATGTGCGCGGACGCGAGCCGCGCCGGAAGGCGCGTTCAAGCGTTTTGAGGCACGGCGGCAAAACCTTGCCGCCGGCAGGCTCCGCCGCTTTTCCCCCCACCGCCCCCGCCGCTGGTGACGCCGCGTCATTGGTGTGCCCGTCTCCCGGCCGCGCGGGTCGGGGAATGTCCGGCAGGCGTATGTCCTGCTGAACATGGTCCCATTTTTCAGCTTCTGCTGAACGCAGAAGCCAGCGTACGTTTCAGCGCCCCCTGTTCTCCAACTGCCGGAGGGCAGGGGGCGGTTTCTATGAGAGGAGCGCCGTCAAATGCACAAAGACAACGAATCTGCCAAACTGCTGCGCAGCATCCAGAACATGGTATTCGGCATCGGGCTCATGGTGTTTTCCCTGGGGCTGTGCTTTTTCGCCGCCCTGTTCGGCGGGGTCTTTTCCGGGCAGGGCAGCCTTGCTGCCGTGATCGTGGCGCTGCTGTACGCGGCACCCGTTGTGTTCCTGATCGGTGCCATCTGGTGGTTCGGCTCCCGGCGGCTGGCCGATCCGGTGAACGATCCCCAGACCCCCTCCTGACGGCCGGTCCGGCCGCTCTCCACACTGACGCAAAGGAGCTTTCTATGCCTTTTTCCACTCATGAAGAAACCGGTCTTGTCCTTCTGACCTCCTCCCTGCTGGGCGGCGTGCGCCACGCCTTCTCCACCCGGCCGGGCGGCGTCTCCCCCGCGCCCTGGGACTCCCTGAACCTGGGACCCGGCCGAGGCGATGCGCCGGAGAACGTGGCGGAGAACTACCGCCGCTTCTTCGCCTGCCTGGGGGCGGACGAGCACCGGGCGGTGCTGAGCAAGCAGGTCCACGAGGCCACTGTCCGCACCGTCACCGCCGCCGACGCCGGCAAGGGTCTGGTCCGGCCCCGGGACTACGAGGCCGACGCCCTGATCACCAATGAACGGGATCTGCCTCTGGTGGTCTTTTCCGCCGACTGCGGCATTTTGCTGCTTCACGACCCGGTCACCGGCTGCGCCGGAGCAGTCCACGCCGGGTGGCGGGGCTGCGCCGCCGGGATCGTGGAAAAAACCGCAAGAGAACTGTGCCGGGTCTTTGGCGCAAAGCCGGAAAACCTGCTGGCCGCCGTGGGCCCCTGCATCGGCCAGTGCTGCTTCGAGACGGACGGCGACGTACCGGAGGCCATGACGGCGGCCCTGGAGGACGCCGCGGCGCCTTATCTGGAGCGCCGGGGCCCCAAGTGGCACGTGGATCTGGCGGGGCTCAACCGCCTGTGGCTGCTGCGGGCGGGCCTGGCGCCGGAGCACATCGACCTGTGCGGCCTGTGCACCGCCTGCCGCCGGGACTGGTTCTGGTCCCATCGGAAAATGGGCCAGGCCCGGGGCGCTCAGGTGGCGGTCATCATCCTGTGAGGGAGCGAATCTGTTCAGGAAAGGCGGAGAGCCGATGAAAATGCGTATCCTATCCCTGCTTTTGGCCGGATTGCTCCTGCTGTCTCTGACAGGCTGCTGGGAGGAGGACCCGGCGGATATGAGCACCTCTCTGATCCCCGGAGAGCTGGAGGATGAGACAGCCCAGGAAGAAGAGGCAGAAGTCCTGCTTCCCCTGTCCTTCTCCCTGCCCTACGACGCCGGCAAGACCCTGGACCCCATCACCTGCGCCGACGGGATGCAGCAGGTGGTCGGCTCGCTGCTGTACGAGGGTCTCTTTGAGCTGGACACCCAGCTGGAGCCACAGCCCTGTCTGTGCGAGCGCTACACCTATGATCCGGAGACCTTTACCTATGTCTTTACCCTTCGCTCCGGCGTGCAGTTCTCCGACGGCTCCGCCCTGACCGCCGCCGATGTCACGAAGGCCCTGTGGCGAGCCAAAAGCTCCCAGCGCTACGGTGCCCGTCTGGCTCAGATGACCTCTGCCGCTGCCGGGGAAGGCACGGTCACCGTGGTCCTGGCCGGTGCCAACACCGGCTTCCCCTCCCTGCTGGACATCCCTATCGTCAAGTCCGGCACGGAGGGAGAACTGGTCCCGGTGGGAACCGGCGCCTATTATTACGCTCAGGATGAAGCCGGTCCCTGCCTGCTGGCCAACAGCAGCTGGTGGCGGGGCACCGAGCAGCCGGTGGAACGGATTGGTCTGTCCTCCGCAGTGGACCGGGAGTCCATGCTCTATCAGTTCACCTCCCATGACGTCCAGCTGCTCACAGCCGATCTCACCGGCAGCGACCCCATCAGCGCTACCGGCAATGTCAGCTTCCAGGACGCCGACACCACCATTTTCCAATATCTGGGGCTCAACACCACCCGGGAGCCCTTCAACAATGCCGCCGTGCGGCGCGCGTTCAGCCAGGGAGTCAACCGTGCCGCCCTGACCAGCGCCTTCCTCTCCGGCCACGCCCTGCCGGCCCAGTTCCCGGTGTCCCCGGTGTCACCCCTGTATCCGGAGGAGCTGGAGCAGACGTACGTCTATGACGATTTTGCCCAGGCGCTGGGCGAGGCGGTGAACAGCCGCACCTGGACCCTGACTCTGCTGGTAAATGAGGAAAACAGCTTCAAGGTCTCCGCCGCGGAATACCTGGCGCAGACTCTCTCCGCCTCCGGCGTGACTGTCGAGGTCAAGGCCCTGCCCTGGGCGGAGTATACCGCCGCTCTGGCCGCGGGGAATTTCGATCTGTACTACGGCGAGGTCAAACTCACCGCTGACTGGGATCTGCGCCCGCTGCTGGCCATCGGCGGCTCCCTGAACTACGGCGGCCAGCGAAACCACCAACAGTCTTCTGGCAGCTTACGCCTCCGCCACGGACCGGAGCGCCGCCATGGAAGCCCTGTGCCGCCATCTGCAGCAGCAGGCGCCCCTGATTCCCGTGTGCTTCAAGTCCACCTCCGTGCTGGTTCAGGCCGGCGTGGTGGAGGGGCTGACACCTACCATGACCAATCCCTTTTACGAGCTGTCCTCCTGTGTCATCCACCTGCGGGAGGGCTGAGTGCCAAACAAACGTCCCCCAGCACGGATAAACCCGTGCCGGGGGATCTCTTTTTGACTCAGTTCGTCACTCCGGACGATGCGGCGATCAGCTCCAGCTTCTGCGCCCGGGACAGATGCTTGATGGCCGCCTCCCGGCGCAGGGCGGCGGACCAGTCCGACGCTTCCTCCCGGTAGACCAGCTCCACCGGCAGGCGGCTGCGGGTGTATTTGGCGCCCCGGCCGCTCTGGTGGGCAGCCAGCCTCCGGTCCAGATCCGTGGTGGAGCCGGTATATAAAGAGCCGTCGGCGCAGCGGAGCATATAGACAAAGCAGGCCACGGCGCACCTCCCTTCCCTGGCGCAGGTGTTTTCCCCAGTATACCACCGCAGCTGCCGCCGGGCAAAGGCTTTTTGCGGGCATGGGGACTGCCCCGGACCGCATAGAAATGGGCGGGAGGGATTTTATGCTGTCTGCTGCACTGCTGCTGTTTGCCAATACACTGCTGTTCTCCCTGCGCCTGTCCGGAAGCGGCTCGTTCCCCAAGCCGCTGTCCGCTGCGGAGGAACGGGAGTATCTGGAGAGATACGCCAAGGGGGACCGCGCCGCCCGGGACGTGCTGATTGAGCGAAACCTGCGATTGGTGGCCCATATCATCAAAAAATACTACACCCAGAGCGCCGACCAGGAGGACCTGATCTCCATTGGAACCATCGGATTGATCAAGGGCATCACCAGCTTCAACCCGGACAAGGGGGCAAGGCTTGCCACCTATGCTGCCCGGTGCATTGAAAATGAGATCCTCATGTACTTCCGCAGTCAGCGCAAGCTCCAGGGGGAGGTGTCCCTGTCGGAGTCCATCGAGACCGACAAGGAGGGCAACGCCTTACAACTGATGGACATTGTGGGCGTGGACGACACCATGCTGGACGACATCCACGACCGGGACAGCGCCCTGCAGCTGCGGCGTCTGATCCGGGAGAACCTGACACCCCGGGAGGCGGAGATCGTCCGCCTGCGCTACGGACTGGGCGGCACAGTGCCCCTGACCCAGCGGGAGATCGCCACCTCCTTCAGCATCAGCCGCAGCTATGTATCCCGCCGCCGCTAATGTAAGCGAAGCCCGGAAAGCCTTGTGGGACAAGACTTCCGGGCTTCAAGTGCAACTGGGGGTAGCACCGCGGTTATTGTAAGTAGTGGGAATTTTGGGAAGATAAGCGGCTGTTCATCCCAATTAACTAGATGATGGGTAAGTTTATTTTGCAACAGGATTTATAAATTATATCCGATCAATAAATCCAAGGTTAGAGTAATCAGAGTGAAATAATTCATCTATTAAATTTTTTGTATTGTATTTAATTTTTCGTGTATCAAACCAACGCTTGTCAATAATAAAATAGTCGCTTTTAGGAAGCCGGCTATTTTCCACCATTAAATTATTCCCATATTTCTCTATATGTTTAGGTAAATAAGCATTAAGCAATTCAACTTCTTTTCCCGAACCAGTTAAGTTGTAATATGGGATAAATTGCTTAATCACAGTTAGTTTTTCGTACTTTTGGGCGCTAATAAATATACTAGAAAAATTTTCTTGAAAAATTTCCGTGTAAACTTTTTCTGCAATGACTTTAAGATAAGTAATTGTGCTAATATCTACTTTTTCACTTTCTGATTCTGAAATCAAAATAGCACGTAATCGTACGCTGCCATCGCACATTATTTCAATAAAATTATGTATACCAGAGTTTAGTAATGTAGTTTTGTTATCTCCTGAAGAAGCAGATGCAATGCCAACACTGATTAAAATTGAATAGCCTAATCGAGATATACTAAAACCTGCAGTATGGGATTTCAAGATTTCTGTAACTGGAGTGAAGTCATATGTGTAAAATGTATTCTGAAGTTTTGTTGTTTTAGATAGTGTGGTGCTAAACCCTAGATCTAAATAGCCACAGAGATTATTGGGGCATGATGAATCAATTCTTATCGGCTCTATTTCAATCTTATCTTTTATACACTTCAGTTGGTCACTTCTTTTGTTATATAGTTGTGAAAGTTTAGCAGAATCGTTGATGGGAAAAGAACCTGAAGATACACGCTCAAAAATTTGCCCTTTATTCGTTATGTAAGGCGGCATGGTTCCTTCATTTATTTTTATTACGAAGATAGTAATGGCTCCAGATCTCAGCCTTTTTACATCAAAATTCGGAATAGGAGTTATAGAGTCGTGTATTGTGGTATGTATTCTTTGCTCTGTCCACTGTTTACAACCTTCAATAGTTTTGTCATCAGTTATTCCTAATAATATATAACCACCATATGTATTTGCAAAAGCTGACACTTCTTTTACTAACTTTGCTGGGGATTCTTTATCGGATTTAAATTCAAAGAAAAATGTTTCATCATCAGTACCAGCTAGCAATTTTTCAATATCTGAAAACCGAAGTTTTTCCCATTGCTTATTATTAATATTAATCAAAATACTACCCCCGATTTTGTAGCATTACTTTGTGTCTGACATCAGTTATTATGGTAGAACACGTATTTGTTACAGCAACTTATATTGCCAATGTCCATCAAGGTGAACCTTTACAAGTTTTCTTTCAAGCACCAAACCAGCAAGAATTCTATTCGCCGTTGCTGCCGAAACCCCACACAGTTCCCGCACATCGGCATTCATAATATAGTCGTGGGTCTTCAAATACTCCTGAATCTTGTTCCAGCGGAGTGTGGCTTTATCCAATTTCTCATCGCTCATTGCATCACTCGTATTGATGGCATCCATGAGCGATGCTTTGATGGCGGAGAGCATGAACTTGATAAATACCCGCATTATTGGAGACGTTGATGACGTCATAATACTCCTGCTAGCGGTCATGGATGATGTACTCCACCGGGAGCCAGGCAAAGGCAGGATTCCATTTGGAAAGTAGCAGCGTATGCCACAAGCGGCCCACACAGCCATTTCCATCAGCAAAAGGGTGGATTACTTCCAGCTCGTACCGAAATGCGTAGCTGCAAATATTTGGATTTATTTTATCATATACTGCTCATCTTTTCAATGAATACGAAACTTAATGCGATAGATATGGCGTGATATGTCAGCCTGCTATCCTCTGGATATTGTCTTCAGTTCTGTACACAGCCAATCGTATATTAGCAAGGAATATATTCTTTACGCCATATTTCTCGTTGACATTATGTTTGATATGACATATTATAAGTTTGGAGGGATGTAGCATGAGCGATTTTCAAAAATTACTGGATCAGGCGCTTGAGAAAGTAAATTTGACGCCTGTTGACGACACTCCCGAGATGGAAGAATATGATATCGACGCCGAAGTGCGCGACTTGGTAATCTCTGCCCGCAGCGCGGCCAATCTGACGCAGAAGCAGTTGGCGCAGCGTTCGGGTGTATCCCAGGCGAACATCAGCAAAATTGAAAATGGGAACTATCAGCCCAGCTTGTCCACATTAAAGCGAATCGCGGGCGCGTTGGGAAAACGGTTGGTGGTCAGTTTTGAAGACCCGGAGGTGTAACTGTGGCGATCCATATTGAAAATTTGAAGATCGAACAATTCCGCGGGATTCGGCAGTTATCTGTTCCGAACCTGAACCATATCAATCTGATTGTCGGCGACAACAACTGCGGCAAGACCAGCTTTTTGGAAGCCCTTCTTCTGCTGCGCAATCCCGGAGATTTTACCAATACCTTGCGCATTGCGCGTATGCGGGACAGCCTGGCCATGTACGGCGGAATTTCTGCTTATGAAAATCTGCTTACCCTGTTTCCACACAGCAGCAATGAGGAGGAAACCGCCCGTACGCTTTCCCTACAGGCTCGCTGCAGAGGAGAGGACATCCTCTATTTGCTGGAGGGCAACGTGAAAACCATTATGTTGGATGCGGAGGAGCAAAACCGGATTCCCCGCTATTCGATACGGAATTTCCGTAAGTTCAAGGATTCCATTCCCTCAGAATGTCAGGCGTTTCAGGGAAACTTGCTGGTTCGCACAGGCAACAACCAGGAAAAAACTGAGATAAGATTCCATGAATATTCCACCGTATCTGGGCTGGGCATTACCAACCGCCATCTTCTGAACATGGTCTATCTGGCGCCGTTCGACCATCTGCGGGGCGGGAATTTTTCCCGTATCTTAACAAATGATCCCTATAAGGAACTCTGTGTACAGATCTTACAACTTTTTGACCCCGGCATTACAGACTTGCTGATGCTGAAAAACGAAAATACCAACCGCCCCATCGAATGTGTCAAGCACAAGGAGCTGGGGATAATGCCTCTGTCCAGTTACGGCGACGGCATCAAGAAGGTTTTGTCTATCGCCAGCGGGATCGCACGAGCTGTGGATGGTGTACTGCTGATCGATGAGGTGGAGACAGCCATCCACTCCCGCTACTTTGAAGATATTTTCCGTTTCATTGCCTCAGCATGCCGCAAATTCGATGTGCAGGTCTTTATCACCTCCCACAGCATCGAAGCGATTGACGGGTTCCTATCCATTGTGGATTATGAGAAGACGACCGGACAGGAGGACCCTATCAGCGTTGTGACGCTCAAAAAAGATTGGAGTTCTTCCCTCAGCTATGCCCGGGTCCTGTCCGGCTGCCACGTTCACCAAAACCGGGAGCAATTTGGCTTCGAGGTGCGCCTATGAACAAATTGATTCTGTGTGAAGGAAAGACCGACGCCATTTTGCTCAGTTATTATTTGGGATGCGTTCGGCAATGGACTCCCTGCAAGCGTGGGCCAAAAAACTTCCAAATCTCTGTGGATGAAAAATCTGGTGAATCGGCTTATTGGTATCAGCGGGGAGAGGATCGCCTGCTGATTTGCGGTGTAGGCGGGAAGGATAAGTTCGGCGGATTTTTTGCAGATAAGATACGGGCGGCGATCCTTGACGCCCGAGTGTTTTCCAAAGTCGCTCTGGTCACCGACCGGGATGATCGGCAAGAGGAGGATATTACGGCAGGAGGGTGTCGGATTTTTGCTCCGGCCATCACACAGGCCAAGCAAAATCACTGGGTTGAGAATACTTATCAGGATGGTTTCGGACAGAAACAGACGCTGTCGTTTTTGCTGCTGATTATCCCGACCAACCAGCAGGGCGCATTGGAGTCGCTGTTGCTGGAGGCGATCTCGGAAGACCCATATGACCGCGAGATCGTTACGCGCAGTACAGCGTTTGTGGAAGAAATCGGGCCTTACGCGGAACGCTATATTGGACAAGCCCGCTTGAAGCTGAAAGCCCGTCTGGGGGTCACCTGGGCAATCCAATCACCGGGGAAGGAGTTCCATTTTATTGATGAACAGATCCGGGCCGTTCGATGGGAACGCTCAGGTGTTCTGGCAAAATGTTTTTCGCAACTGGTTTTCATTTGACAGTGACAAAGAGGGACACTGCAGATACTGTTCTGCAGTGTCCCTTACCACATTTTTAGATCTTGCCGGCCTTCCAATAGGAGGAGGCTTGTCCATCCAGATAGACTATGATTGAAATGAAAACAGCATGGCCAATGAGAATAACCTCGCCTGTTCAACTTTCTACTACAATGCAATTTACAAAGCCGCTGACAGCGGTGCAGGCATCTAAAGCAATGATGCCTGTGCCGTAAAAGGGGCGAAAATTGGCATCTGGGCCGAATTGAGAACCGGCATGGTCGATTGTAGAATGACCAAAGGAGGTGTGCCAATGGCCACAGATGATGGTTTTGTCATCCTCATAGGCATATCGAAAGGCAGTCATGCCGTTGATCCAGCGGGCTTTTTCCCAAAGATCCGCAGAGGCATTGCGCCAGTCACAAATACGACTATAGCCGTTGCGCTCCTGAATGCAGGGGATCCAGCCGTGGACAAATATGTGGTGTTCTGTTTCAAAATAGTCCAGCATGGCAGGAATGATTTTTTGATAGAACACGGTATTCCGGGCAGCTTCAGCGAAGTCATCGTGCAAAGTAGGGGCGAGGTGAGGATCGAAACCGGTGAGTTGAAGAGCGGTATCGTAAGTGCCATTGTCGACATGGTGGCGATATGGCAGACCTGTGTCGATCGTGACAAGTTCTTCAAACAGATCTTCGTGGTTGCCGCGAATCAGGATGACCTGATCTTGATCCAATAGCGCAGAGAGAAAAGCCTGCAGTTTCAGCGCTTCCTTACCGCGGTCAAACAGGTCTCCCAGAATGACCAGTTTGTGCGGTGCAGAGTCGGCGAAGAAGCCGGCCTTGGTTAAAGCAGTGATCAGCGGCGTATAAAATCCGTGGATATCAGTGGTCACATAATAACGCATCAACAAGCCTCCTTTACGATTGAAACGTAGGCAAGTCAATTTGCGGGCGAAATCGCTCCCTTGCCATATGTTGTATGCAAATTAGGTATGGTGATACCTCTGTGCTCGGGCGGCCCTGCTCCGTTACCATCCGGATGGATCCAGCCTTGAACGCATCATCGCACCGCGGCGGTGCCACCCTTTTTTTACATTTTATCTCCATGGTCTTTGTCCCATTTCCTTTCCATTATAACGAATGTTTTTCTGTTCATCAATTCGGGAAAGGGGACATTCTGCTTTTTTCCACACCCGACAGGTTCTGTCGTGGGAAGCTCCCTGCCACTCCTTTACAATTTTAGACGGGGCATGTTCCCGCAATAATAAAAGGAGGAAGCAATCATGAAACAGAAAAAAAGAATCTGCGCAAACGAGTGGGCGGTAAATACCCTAATAATGCGGACTATTTGACGATTATCACACTTTTCCGGTTGACTATTTGATGGAAGATGATATGCTGATACTATCAAACGGTCCAGGAGTGGTGTGGCAATGAAGCGATATGCAATCAGCCGCCTGCAAGAGTGGAAGGAGGATCCGAACCGCCTGCCTATGATCATCCGCGGTGCGCGGCAGGTTGGAAAGACCTGGCTCATGCAGGAGTTTGGCCGAACCGCATTTGAGCGGTGTGCCTATATCAATTTTGACCGCAACGAGCGGATGCATAATCTATTCTCCGGCGATTTTGATGTGGATCGGATTCTGCGGGGCCTCGCCATCGAGAGCGGGGTGGAGATTGATCCGGAGAACACACTGATTATTCTGGACGAGATCCAAGAGGTGCCGGCTGCGTTGCAGAGCCTGAAATATTTCTGTGAGGACAACCGGCACAGTTATTATATTCTGGCTGCGGAGTCGCTACTGGGAATAGCCATGCACGAAGGCACATCGTTCCCTGTAGGAAAGGTGGACACATGGATCTGTACCCGCTTTCCTTTACCGAATTCCTGTCCGCTACAGGCGATGACCAACTGCTCGAACTCCTGGAGCAGGGGGACTTCGGAATGGTCACCGCGTTCCGGGACAAATACATTGACTTGCTCAGAACGTACTACTTTGTGGGCGGGATGCCAGCGGCTGTAAATGCTTACCTGCCCAAGCAGAGTCTTACTGCCGTACGCCGTGTGCAGCAGCGTCTGATCTCAGACTACGAGCAGAACTTTTTCAAACATGCCCCAATGGCCGTCATTCCCCGTATCCGTATGGTGTGGGATGGCATCCTCTCTCAGCTGGCCAAGGAGAATAAGAAATTCATTTACAGTGTCTTGCGGGAAGGGGCGCGGGCCAAGGACTTTGAACTGGCCATTCAGTGGCTGATCGACTGCGGATTGTGCTGCAAGGTTGGCCGTGTGACCAAAGGGGCCGTTCCCCTGAAGGCGTATCAGGACATCCCGGCTTTCAAGTTGTATCTGGTGGATGTGGGTCTGCTGGCGGCTATGACGGATTTGGACGCCAAGACACTGCTGAAGGGCAATGCCATCTTCACGGAGTTCAAAGGTGCGCTCACGGAGCAGTATGTCTGCCAGCAACTCATTTCCGACTTGGGTGCCACGCTCTATTACTGGTCGGCGGAACATTCATCCGGGGAGGTGGACTTTGTCCTCCAGCACAGCGGGAATGTGATCCCGCTGGAGGTTAAGGCGGAGGAGAATCTGCAGGCTAAGAGCCTGAAATACTTTGTCTCCAACAACGAACTGCCTTTTGGTGTCCGCACCTCTATGTCCGACTACCGCAAGCAGGATAAGTTCATAAACCTGCCTCTCTATGCGCTCTCCCAACTCTGGGAGGTCTGCGACGCATTTCACTGAAATAGGCCGCTCCCATCAGGGCTGAATTTGTCTCATTCTGGGAATGCCCGAGAGGTGATGCGCACGATGGAAAATGAAAACAAGGAATATATACTGCGCGTCTATGGGGCGCTCCAGGAGAAGGGGTATCATGCAGTCAGACAGATTGTCGGCTAGCGGTGTATCGGACAGGACCGCCTAAAGTTGAAAACTCGCCTGGGTGTTACCTAGGCCATCCAGTCGCCTGGGAAAGAGTTCCGCTTCATGGATGAGCAGATTTGTTCTGTGCAATAGGAACGTTCAGAGATTCTCGCAAAATGCTTTTCTCAACTGGTTTTAATCTAACAGTGACAAAATAGGGACGCTGCGGGTTGCTATTCTGCAGCGTCCCTTGTCGGCTTCCGTTCTATAATCTCGTAGTGTAGCAGGACCCAAATAGGAAAGGGTATGTTTTCGCTTCATTTGAATGATTCAACATCGTGATCACGCCCGCTGCAAATGCTGCTGATTACTTCATATACCATCCGTGATGTCAGACTGTTCCCCACGATGAAGCCCCTCTCGCTATAAGAACTTATAACAATTTATAAAGGCAGACAGAAAGATGACTCCTCTGCGTACACCCGTGCGGCGACCCCAAACCTGCTTTTTGAGCAGGGCGGAGGCCGCTTTATTTTTTGTATAGAAGGGTGGATACTTGACGCAGGAGGTGGTCGTTATGACATAGAAATCAACCCAATCGGACCAAAATCATGCGATAAAAATAAAAGGAGAGTGTACGACATGGAGAGAAAAGTACCCATTTGGGAGAAGGCCAATCTGACGGTCGAAGAGGCAGC
>OLGB01003668.1_pt1 | contig 14115 bp, 11 predicted proteins | sample 1605691 | NCBI WGS metagenome assembly OLGB01 (sample SAMEA3888925, study PRJEB22519) | human gut metagenome | biome: human gut; feature: human-associated habitat; material: faeces | place: Denmark | collected 2010 | reverse complement strand
CGTCCGCCGCGGGCTGGGCGGCATACCGGGTCACCACTACGCTGCCCACGTACAGCCCCTGGCTCCGGAACGCGTCGATGAGGCGCAGCACGTCCACGTCGTAGGTGATGCCCAGATCCCCCCGGATCTTGTTCTTCTCGATATCGCTGGCACAGATGGCGATGACGATCTCCGCCTTATCGGCAAGCTCCTGAAGCATCCGGATCTTGCTGTCCGGCGCGAAGCCCGGCAGCACCCGGGAAGCGTGGTGGTCGTCAAAGAGCTTCCCGCCGAATTCCAGGTAAAGCTTGTTGCCGAACTGTCCGATCCGTTCCCGGATGCGGCTGGATTGGAGGTCCCGGTATTTCCCGTTGTCAAAGCCGATCTTGTCCATTGTATTCCATGCTCCTTTGCACACAATTCAAATTAGTATAGCACAAAAAGGGGAGCTTGAAAAGGGCTTGCGTTCCCTTGCCAACAGGGGCAGTATCCAGCAGAGAAACTGTACAGGGCCGCGCCTGCAGGCGCAGATCGGCAGGGGAACAAACGCAAGATCCGCCCTGCCAGGCATAGCCGGGGCGGCATTGCTTTTTTGAAAAACAGGTGCGGCGGACCGTCATCCACGATCCGCCGCACCTTCGCCTGTGAGAACGCCGCCTCACAGGCGCTCGATAATTCCCGCGGCCCCCATGCCGCCGCCGATGCACATCGTCACCATACCGTACCGGCCGCCGGTATGTTCCAGATAGCTCAGCGCCTTGCATGTGAGAATGGCGCCGGTAGCGCCCAGCGGATGCCCCAGGGCCATGGCGCCCCCCCACGGGTTAACCCTGGCCGGATCCATGCCCAGGGTACGGATACAGGCCAGGGCTTGGGAGGCAAAGGCCTCGTTGAGTTCGATGGTATCCATCTCCTCCAGGGTGAGCCCCGCTTTCTTCAACGCCTTTGGCACGGCTTCAATAGGGCCTACGCCCATGACCTCCGCAGGCACGCCGCCGGTGGCGAACGTGACAAAGCGGGCCAGCGGCTTAAGGCCCATGGCCTGGGCCCGCTCGGCCGACATGAGCACCACAAAGCCGGCGCCGTCGGTGCGCTGGGAGGAGGTGGCAGCGGTAACCAGACCATCCTCCAAGAAGCAGGGCTTCAGCTCCGCCAGTTTCTCCGCCGTAGTACCGGGGCGAATCCCCTCGTCCCGAATCACCGTGACGGCCTGTCCATCGGCTCCGGGGATCTGGACGGGGATTATCTGCCCGTCAAAACAGCCCTGGACCTGGGCCTGGGCTGCCCGGCGGTGACTTTCGGCGGCCATGGCGTCCATGTCCGCCCGGCTGATGTTCCAGCGCTTGGCCACGTTTTCCGCTGTAATCCCCATGATGGTGTATACCTCGGGCCGGTGCTCCCGCAGCCAGGGGTCCGCGTCCTCCACGCCGATGAGCATGGGCACCATGGACATGGACTCCACCCCGCCGGCCACCATGATCGCTTCCTCGCCGCAGCGGATGGCATTGGCGGCGGTGGCGATGGTCTGCAAGCCGGAGGAGCAGTAGCGGTTGACCGTCTGGGCCGTAACGCTGTCCGGCAGTCCGGCCCTCTGTACAATAAGCCGGGCCATGTTGGCCCCCTGGACCCCATAGGGCATGGCACAGCCCATGATCACGTCGCCGATCTCCTCGGGACGGAGGCCGGGGACCCGCTCCAGCACGCCCAACAGCGCCTGTGCGCCGTATTCCACCGGGTGCACCTGGGCGAAGGCTCCCTTACCGGCCTTGCAGCAGGCGGTGCGCCCGTAGGCCACGATCACCGCGTCTTTCAATTGCGTCTGCATATATGATTTCCTTTCCAGCCGTCTCCGACGGTCAGGGGAAAAGGCCCCGTCCGCGGGGCGGCGTTACTTTAGTTGATACTGTTCCAGCTTTTCATAGAGCACTGTGCGGGAAATCCCCAGCAGTCCGGCGGCCTTGGCCCGGTTCCCGTTGGCAGCAGCCAGCGCATCCCGGATAAATTCCCGTTCAAACGCCTGGCGGGCAGGGCGCAGGCGGAAGTCCCCGCTGCTGGTCACCTGGCGGCGCTTGCGGGCCTGCAGGCGCTGCTCCAGCTGGAAGAAATCCTTCCGCCGCAGGATGGGAGAGGCGGCCGCGTTCATGGCGCTCTCCACCGCATTCTGCAGTTCCCGCACATTGCCCGGCCAGTCGTAGTCCATCAGCAGCTCCATGGAACCGGGGCCCACGCCTTCGATGACCATGCCGAGCTGACGGTTGAGCTGCCGAATGAAATTCTCCACCAGCAAGGGGATGTCTTCCTTCCGCTCCCGCAGGGTGGGCGCCTGGATGCGGATCACATTCAGGCGATAGTACAGATCGCTGCGGAACTGTCCGGTCTCCACGAGGGCCTCCAGGGGGATATTGGAGGCGGCGATGACCCGGACGTCGATGGGAATGCTCTTGTCCCCGCCCACCGGGTCGATCTCACGCTCCTGAAGCACCCGCAGGAACTTGGGCTGCATGGTCGGGGTAAGCAGGTTCACCTCGTCCAGGAAGATGGAACCCTTGTTGGCCAGCTCGAAGCGGCCCGCCTTTCCCTTTTTTGCCGCCCCAGTAAACGCGCCCGTCACATAACCGAAGAACTCCGACTCCATCAGCTCGGCCGGGATGGCCGAACAGTTTACCCGCACGAAATTGGCCGAGCGGCGGACGCCGCCGGCGTGGATCGCGTGGGCGATCAGCTCCTTGCCGCTGCCGGTCTCTCCCTCTATGAGCACGGTAGAGGCGGAGTGGGCGGCCTGGTAGATCTGCTCCTTGAGGCGCTGGATGGCGTCGCTTTTCCCGATGATGTTGTCCATACTATAGCGTGCGCCCCGTATGCGTGAGAGCTCTTTCTTATAGAATTCGACCTCCCGGGACAGCTCGCTCAGCCGTGCCGACACATCATCCACATTCTGTTTTCCGTAGACGATCACATAGATAAAAACGCCGATAACCTTGCCGTTGGCGTCCAGCCGCGGGATATAATTGGTGACCGCGGGGACTCCTTGGGCCCGGACCACCTGGGCCAGAACGGGCTTTCCCGTGCGCAGCACCTCGGGCGCGTGGGTATCCGGAAGCAGCTCCCACACCTTGCGTCCCAGCGCGTCCTGGGCCGTATGACCGGTAAAGCGCTGCCAGCTCGGGCTGACATAGATATATGTGCCCGTCTCGTCCAGCACCGCAGCCGAGTCCAAGTTCTCGATAAACTGCATCATGCAGGCCTGGTCCAGCTTGTTCTTCTGTTCCATACCGCCGCCCCCCAGCGTTGCACAGGTTCTTTTTTACTATATCAGCGCACCTGTTCCCTCCGCAATTGACATTCTGTCTAAATTCACACTTTTTCTTTGTATATAACAGAGAAAGTTGCTGTTTTATCGCATTTTTAGTTTATTTTTGTTCATTAGGCATCCGGATTATTTTAAAAAATGTAATCTTTTTATGACATGTCCGCTTTTCTTTACATGCGTCTGTTTGGCCCTGAATTCGACTGACTCCAGTGGGTTTCAGGGCGTGTGGAATGTTCCCTGTGCCCGAAACTCCGAACACTCCCGTCCTGCTCTTTTCCCGATCCGGTTTGGCAAACCCTTGGCGGCGCTTGCTTTTTTCCGTCAGGCGCATTTGGCATTCCATTTGCTTATATCTCTCGTGTGCAGGCGGCAGCCGCCCCCCGGTGTTCCGTCTAAACCGCGCAGGACGAAAAGAAGGAGTGTGTTTCACGTATGAAAATCATTGATCTTTCCATCCCCATTGAGTCTGATCTGCCCAGCGACCCTGAGATTCAGATCCCTCGTATCCAGTACTGCAACCACAAGGACACGGCGGAACAGATGGCGGGTTTCTTTCAGGGCTGCACCGTGGACGACCTGCCCGAGGGCAACGGCTGGGGCATTGAGTTTTTGAAGGTCTGCACCCATTCCGGCACCCACGTGGACGCCCCCTATCACTATTATCCCACCATGAACGGAGGGGAGAAGGCCTGGACCATAGACGAGGTTCCCCTGGATTGGTTTGTGGGCGACGGCGTAGTGATGGACTTTCACGACAAACCCGACGGATACAAAATCACCGCCCGGGATGTGGAAGACTACTTCAAGCGCATCCACTACACCCTGAAGGCCGGCGACATCGTGCTGCTCCGCACCGATGCGGACGACCGCTGGGGCAAGCCCGAGTACCTGGTGGCAGGCGCCGGCATGAGCTATGAGGCCACCATGTGGCTGCTCAATCAGGGGGTGCGCGTCGTCGGTACGGACGGTTGGAGCTGGGATGTGCCTCTGCCCTTTGAGGGTCAGGAGTTTGAAAAGAACCACGACGCCTCCATCATCTGGGAAGCCCACCGGGTAGGCCGGGACAAGGCCTACTGCCACATTGAGAAGCTGACCAACCTGGACCAGCTGCCCGTCACCGGCTTCAAGGTGAACTGCTTCCCCGTAAGCATCAAAGCGGCCTCCGCCGGCTGGGCGCGCGTGGTCGCATTCGTGGAATAATCCTATCGCCGGAGCGCGCGGCTCCCTGGAAAGAAAGTGAGGAAATGTATGAACGCCAACACCATTTTTCTGGTTCTGTTTGTGATTTTCTGTGGTATTCTGGTCGGCTGTGGCATCGTCAGCAAGCGTTGGGTCAAGGAATCCTCGGACTATATTCTGGCTGGACGTGAGATTTCCACCTTCATCAATATGATCGGCGTGTGTGCCATCGGCTTTGCCGGCACCACCGTAGCCCTGGCTCCCGGCTTTGCCGTACAGCTGGGCCTGACCGCTTCCTTCGCCTGGGGCAGCATCTACGGCATCTGCGGCTTGCTGCTCTTCGCCCTGCTCTTCTCCAACTTCATCCGCCGCTGCGGCGCGCAGACGCTTCCTGAGTATCTGGAGATGCGCTATGACGGCAAGGTCCGCTCCGTAGTGGCCATCACCTCCGTGGTCGGCATGTCCGGCATCCTGGCCAACAACATCGTCTCCTGCACCAATGCCATCGCCGGATTCACCAAGTGGAACGCCACCTTAATTATGGCGGTTATTTTCCTGGTGATTATTGCCTTTACCTTTATTTCCGGTCTGTGGGCCACCACTCTGACGGACTTCTTCCAGGTCACGCTGGGCGTGATCATCGTGCCCACCATCCTCATCCTGCTCTGCCAACGCTACGGCTGGCTGGATGCCATCAACGCTGCTTGGCCCGGCGGGAACGCCTTCGCCGCCGGCATCACCGGCGGCGCCCTGAAGGGGATCGCCCCCACATACCCCTCGGTGCTCAACTTTGTCATCTGCTTTGCCGCTGCGTTGGTGTGGGGCAACAATTACTACTGGATGAAGATCGCCAACTGCCGCAGTGAGAAGGTCGCCCGCAAATCCTTTGTCCTGGCTGCCATTATTCTGGTGGTCGTCTTCTGCATCCCTCTTGGTATCATCGGCGCCTTTGCCGGCGCCTTCCTGGGCGAGAATTTCGCCGCTCCCTTCGGCTCCGGCTCTGTGGCGCCCACCGGTGCTTACGGCCTGATCGCCTCTACCTTCCCCGCCTTCCTGGGTTCTTTCTTTGTCATCGGCGCCGTAGCCGCGTCGGTGTCTACCGCCTCTACCTCCGCTTTGGGCGCCTCCGCAGTGGCCACCCGCGATATTTATCAGCGCATGATCAACCCCAAGGCGGACACCAAGACGGCCCTGAAGGCCTCCAAGTGGATCATGGTGCTCATCGGCGTGCTTACCTGGGTCCTGTGCCTGTTCCCGGGCGGCCCCACCTATCTGTTTGCCTTTGCCAACTGCTGGCTGGTGCCTCCTGCCATCCTGCTGGGCCTGGGCGCCATCTGGCCCAAGTTCAACTCCCGCGGCGCCATCTGCGGCGCCCTGGCCGGTATGATCACCATGGCTGTGTTCACGCTGCTGGGCGACGTATTCAAGGTATTCGCCATTAACAAGTACATTTACCTGGCCACCCTGGGCTTCTTGGTGACTCTTGTGGTAGCTGTGCTGGCCTCCCTCACCGGCAAGCCTAAATACTACGGTGAATCCAACTGGGAGCGGGTCCCAACCGCCTCCAACCGCAAAGACGTGAAGCTGGATGCCACCGACCTGCAGGTACTGGAGATGATCCGAGTGGGCCACTGCTACATGGCCGACCTGACCGATGCGCTGGGCGTGGACTCCAAGACCTCCTCTGCGGCCGTGGAACACCTGGATCAGGGCGGCTACATCGTCCGCGCCGGGATGCGCGGCTCCAAATTCTATACCTTCTCCATCACCGATAAGGGCCGCGCCGCCCTGCCCGTCCTTGGAGGCCGGGAGAGCGAGATGGCCAGGGAATGCCTGACCCCCCTGTATGTCCAGCTGCTCAAAATCGTCAAGGACACTCCTGAGAAGCAGGCTGAGTTCCTTCAGAAAAACGGAATCAAGTCTATGCGCATGTCCTCGATCTGCTCCCACCTGACCCGTCAGGGCTACATTGTGGAGGGCGGTCTGTTCAAGCGGAAGCTGCGCATCACCGATAAGGGCATAGCGGCGGTCCAGAAGTACGCCTAAGCCGCTTCCCCCACACACTGGCATCCGGAGGACAGGGCCGCTATGATGCCCCGTCCTCCGGTCTGTAAAAGGAGTTTTTTCCATGCCTCAGGAAGAATACCGCCGGAAGCGGACCACCGCCGATGAGGAAGCCGCCCGGATCCGTTCCGGAGATACGGTGTATCTGGCGTGCGGCTGCCTCCTCCCTGTGGACTTCGCCGCCGCTCTTTACCGGGCGGCCCCCCGTCTCCGGAACGTCAAGGTGCTCAACTACCTTCCCCTGGAGCCCCTCGCCCTGCTCAGCGATCCCGACTGCGGCGAGGCCTTTGACGTCTGTTCCATCTTTTATAACAAGTTTCAGCAAAGCGCGCAGGCCTTGGGCCGATGCAGCTTTCTCCCCACCCATTTGCGCAACGCCGCCCGGGACCTGGGCTGCGCCGCCGAGTCGTACGATTGTATGGTCCTTACCGTCTCTCCCATGGACCGGCACGGGTACTTTTCCCTGGCCGGCTCTGCCGGGATCGAGCTGGCGATGCTTCCCCGGGCCCGTCGCCTGGTGGTCGAGGTGGCCTCCCACGCCCCACGCATTTTTGGGGATACCATGCTCCACATCTCTCAGGTGGATGCTGTTCTGGAGTCCGACCGTTACCCCTGCGTTCTCCCCTCCGAGATCCCCGACGAAGCGGACCGCCAGCTAGGCCAGGTGGTGGCCGGCCTGGTAGAGGACGGCGACACCATTCAGCTGGGCTTCGGCGGCACCATCAACGCTCTGGCGTCCGAGCTGAAAGGCAAGCGCCATCTGGGCATCCATACCGAAGCCCTATCCGACGCCGGCATGGAGCTGCTGCGCAGCGGCGCAGCAGACAACAGCCGCAAGACGCTCCACCCAGGCCGGACGGTGACTTGCTTTACCATGGGCAGCCAGGCTCTCTACGATTTCATTGACGACAACCCCGCCTTTCTGCACAAGACGCTGAGCTATACCAACAATCCGTCCGTCCTAGCCGCCCATCCGGGCATGACCTCCATCAACGCTGCACTCCAGATCGACTTGACCGGTCAGTGCGCCTCAGAAGGGCTGGGCACCCGGCACATCTCAGGCAGCGGCGGCCAAGTGGACACGTCGGTGGGCGCCCAGATGGCCCCCGGCGGCAAGTCCATCATCACTCTGCGCTCCACCTATCAGTCCCGGGACCCCAATACCGGGGAGACCCGCATCCAATCCCGCATCCTGCCCGTCCTTCCGCAGGGAGCGGCTGTGACCCTGACCCGTACGAATACACACTTCGTGGCCACCGAGTATGGCGCAGTGTGCCTGCGGGGGCTGACCATCCCGCAGCGGGCGCGTGCCCTTATCCGCATTGCCCACCCCGACTTCCGCCCCTGGTTGGAGGACGCCTTTGAGCGGCAGTACCATCAGCGGCTGCCCCGTTCCTGAAGGACCCCATAAAACGATTGAATTGAGGTGTATTTTTATGAACAGCAGCAAGACGATCATCACCGTCGCCACGACCGGCGCTTGGCCCACCAAGGCCAATAACCCCAATGTCCCCATGACGCCCGAGGAGATCGCCGAGGACGTGTACGCCTGCTGGAAGGCGGGCGCCGCGGTCGCCCACCTGCACATGCGCGACGACGAGGGCAAGGGCACCATGGACAAGGACCGCTTTGCCAAGACGGTGGAGCTGCTCCGCGCCAACCACCCCGACTGCGACGTCATCCTGAACATGACCACCTCCGGCGCTCTGAACGCCACCGACGAGACGCGCCAGATCCACCTGGAGCAGCTGCGCCCCGAGATGGGCTCCTATGACTGCGGCTCCATGAACTGGCTGCACACCAGCCTGTTCATCAACTCCCCCGCGTTCCTGGAGCAGCTGGGCAGGAATATGCAGGAGTGGGGCGTCAAGCCCGAGATCGAGGCGTTTGACCCCGGCATGATCTACAACGCCCAGTACTACCTGAAGAAGGGCGTGCTGAAGGGGCCGCTGCACTTCCAGTTCTGCATGGGCTGCGCCAACGGCATCGCCGGCAGCATGAAGAACCTGGTCTTTATGAAGGAGACCATGGAGGCCGCCTGTCCCGGCTCCACCTGGAGCTGCTTCGGCGTGGGGCACTCCGCCATGACCATGCTCTACGGCGCGGTGGCCCTGGGCGGCCATATCCGCGTCGGCATGGAGGACAACGTCATGTACTCCAAGGGCAAGCTGGCCGACAGCAACGTGCAGTTTGTCAACCGCGCCCGCCGCGTCATCGAGGAGTTCGGCAAGGAAGTCGCCACGCCCGACGAGGCCCGCGAGATCCTCAGCCTGAAGTAAACTTTCCCGCAGAACAGCCCATAAAAAGGCTGCGGAGCATTGCTTTCTCTGCAATGCTCCGCAGCCTTTCCAGCGTCTCCCGCACCTGCGCCTCCGGCACGGTCGGCCGCGCCGTCATTCCCCCGCCATGCCGCGGGCGGCGGTCTTGACGACCTCCACCGCTGCGTCAATGCCGATGCGGCTGTTGATGCACAGATCGTACTCCCGGCTGTCCCCCCACCGCCCGGTGGCAAAATAATTGTAATAGGAAGCGCGGGCCTTGTCCTGCCGCAGTACATAGCTCTCCAGATTGGGCTGCTCTACCTTGTACGCCTCTCGGGCCCGGCGCACGCGCTGCTCCAGCGGGGCGTAAACGAAGGTCTTCAGGCAGTACGGCTCCTCCCGCAGGATGTAGTCCGCACAGCGGCCCACGATGACGCAGGACTCCCGGGCCGCCGCCTCCTTGATGACCTTGGCCTGGGCGATGAACATCTGGTCGGGGACGGACGGGGTCTGCACGGCGCAGTACAGGTCGTACAGGAAGCTGTTGGTGGGCCGCTGGTGCTCGGCATCCCGGACAAAGTGCTCGGAAAACCCGGTCCGCTTGGCTACCTCTGCGATGAGCTGCTTGTCATAAAAGGTGACGCCCAGCTCCTCCGCCAGCCGCTGGGCGATGAGCCGTCCGCCGGAGCCATACTCCCGGCCGATGGTGATGACGATGTGTTTCATAGGGACACCTCCTCTTCTGCTTTCAGTATAATCGATTTTCCTTGTCCCGTCAAAGGAAAAAGCGGTCCTTTTCCCGACCGTCCCTGCGCTGCGCCATGGGGTGGGACACGCTGAGAGGCAGCCGGCGCCTTCCCCCGGCAGAGTGATCTCTCCCAGGGGAAGGCGCCGGTGCAGGGCCCTATACCGTGAAAACAGTGCTCTTACGACTGAGCACGCAGAAGATTCCCTCCGGACGAATGGCCGCACCCGTGGCCGGCGGGCCCCCGCTACAGGGAGGAGCCGATGATTTCGGAGACCTTGACCTTCCGGTCCTCCCGCAGGGAGCGGGTCGCCGCATCTGCGGTGGCGATGGCGGCCCGGGCCGCCTCGCCGGTCAGCAGCGGCCGGAACTCGTCTGTGACGGGATCGCCATGCATGATGCCGTTAAAGAACTTCATCTCATTCTTCATGATGCCGTGCAGCCACAGCGGCGGCTTTTTGCCCGGGCGGCCGTATTGGATGGCGCCGTCCATCTCAGTGCTGTGGTAGATGTAGGTGCGCTGATCGTCCTCCGCCTGGTTCTCATGGAGCAGGAAGTGCTCCTCCGGGCCGTCCACGGTCTTTACGGTCATCCCGGCATTACACATGTCCAGACGGATATAACCCTTCGTTCCCTGGATCAGCACATAATGTTCCGGATAATGGAAGGCGGAGCCATACTCAACCACAGCATAGGTGTTGTTTCCAAACTCCATGAGCAGAAAGAGCATATCATCTTCATCACCGAACCGCTCCCCCTGATGCGCCACATTCCCGCCGGTCATGGTGACTTCGGTAGCATGTCCCATGAGGAACTGGATGCAGTCCACCTCATGGATGTGGTGATAGAGGTGCCCGCCGGACTTAGACCGAAGCTTTTTCCAGCTGATGGAAGGCTGGGGTTCCTCCCAGCCGTTGCGGGCGGAGTGGCAGTAAAGGAGCTTGCCGATCTTGCCCTCGGCGATCAGCTGTTTGGCATGGCGCACGCCCCGAAAAAAGTTCATCACATGACCGGCCATAAAGACAACGCCGCTTTCCTGACAGGCGCGCACCATCTCGTCGCAGTCCGCATAGCTCAGGGCAATGGGCTTTTCGCAGAAAACGTGCTTTTTATGCCGTGCCGCCGTCAGGACGGGGTCCTTGTGCAGGTAGTTGGGGGTAGCCACGATGACCGCATCCACATCCGCACGAGCGCAGAGCGTATCCAGATCGGTCTCGCAGTCGCATTTCAGCTCTTTGGCAACGGTCTCCCCGTTTTCCGGGTCCAGGACGGCCACGATCCGGGCCCCTTCCTGCGTATTCATGATGCGCCCCAGCTCCGCGCCGAAATAGCCGGTGCCGACGATGGCGTAGCCGATGTTTTTCATAACAATTCCTCCCTATAGAAAATACGGCATGAAAACCCTACTTGATGGAACCCTGCGCCAGACCGCCTGCGATCTTCTTCTGTATGAGCATGAAGAAGATGACGGAGGGGATCACCACCATGGCGGAAGCTGCCATCATAACGCCCCAATCCAATACCTCTTGGCCCTCCAGGGACTTCAGCGCCACCGCCACCGTCATTTTTTCGCTGGAGTTCATCAGGATCAGGGAATAGAGGAACTCGTTCCAGGCATTGATAAAGGTGTAGATGGCCACCGCTACCAGTCCGGGGGCCACGATGGGCAACACGACCCGGCCGAAGACCTGCAGCTTGTTGGCCCCGTCCACCCGGGCCGCCTCTTCGATCTCCAGCGGCACCGTTTGAAAGAAGCCCACCAGCAGCCAGATCGCGTAGGGGACCGAGAAGGACAGGTACACGATAACCAGGCCCACCCGGCTGTTCATCAACCCGGCCTGGCCCATGATGATGGAGTAGGGCACCGCCAGCAGGATCGGCGGGAACATGTAGGTGGTGATTAGGACACGGGTCATGATCTTGCCGAATTTGGGAAAAAAACGGACCACACCGTAGGCCCCAAGCGCGGAAACCGTGATGGCAATCAGAGTAGTGGAGACCGCTACAACAATGCTGTTGCCTATATTGGATCCAAAATGGAGCTGCCCAATCACGGTGCGGAAATTATCCAGGGTGAGCGTCTTGGGGAAAAAGGCCGTGGGATCTCCGATCATTTCCCCTTTGCCCTTCACGGAGGAGAGCAGGATCCACATCAGCGGAAAAGCTGCGACGATGGCTAAAACCGTCAAGTAAAGATAACTGACGGTATCACCGAACCAGCCGCGCTTCAGCAGGCGTTTGCGTCCCATCAGGCCCCCTCCTTTTCCCATTTATCCAGAATCTTAAAATAGAACATGCATACAATCAGCAGGAAGATCAGCAACAGTACCGTGACGGCCGAGGAACGCCCCAGCTGCTTCAGGCCCCAGCCCACGTTATAGGCGTAGATGGGCACCGTCTGGGTCAGGTTGGCCGGCCCGCCGCCGGTGATGAGGTAGATCGTGTCGAAGTTGTTAAAGACCCAGATCGTGCGCAGCACCACCAGCAGGCCTACCACTACCCGGATATGGGGCAGTGTGATATGGATGAACGACTGCCACGGCGACGCGCCGTCCAGCTGGGCGGCCTCATACTGGTCCTTGGGGACCGTCTGGAGCGCGGAAAGCACGTTGACCATGATCAGCGGCGCGCCGAACCAGATATTGATGAACACCAGCGTAGGAAACACCAGCCCCCCGCTGCTGAAAAACTGGGGCGCGCTTTGGCACAGCCCGATCTTTACCAGGAAATTGGGCAAAAAGCCGGATACGCCGTTTAAAATCCACTTCCAAGACAGGGCGATGACGATAGACGGGAACGCCCAGGGGATAATCAGCAGCGTGCGGTAGATCCCCCTGCCGTGACGGATCCGCTCCAGCGCCAGGGCGGCGGTAAAGCCCACGACGATCTGTCCGATCAGTGAGACGATCGTCCACCTCACGCTGGTCAGGAAGGACATCCAGAAGTCTTTGTCTGTGAGGATCTTGATATAGTTATCAAAGAAGACGAAATCATATCCGGGTTTGATGAGGTGTTTGGAGGTGAAGCTGTAAAAAATACTGGAAATCACCGGATACAGCAGCAGCAGGCCCACCACCAGCAGCGCCGGCAGGATAAAGCAGAACCCGGCAATCTTCGTCCGATAGCGGTTATTCAATCTCATAGTAAACCCCCTCTCAGGAAACCGGCGGGGGCGAGTGGTCGCCCCCGCCGGTCGTTCGGGTCATTTATCCGTGGTCACCCAACGGTCTCAAACAGGTCGTTGAGCTTATCCTCGGCCGCCTTCGCCGCCTGCTCCACGGGTGTCCCGTTGATGACGATATCCTGGAACATGCTCTCGATCACGCCCTGACTGGTCAGCAGACCTGCCTCGGGACGGGGGCCGTTTTCCATACCGATGGCAGTCCCCTCGCCCACGGCCTTGCTGATGACGTCCTTTGCATGGGAGAACTTCTGCACCATGGGGTCGGACAGGAACTGCTCGTTATCGGCGATCTCCTTCAGCGCGGGCAGCATACCCACGGGGACGGACAGCAGGAAAGGCACGTAATTCTCCGGCTCATACAGATATTTGATGAACGCTTCGCAGATCTCGGGGTGCGCGGAGTTCTTCCAGATGACCATGGGGATGTTGGAGGTCTCATAGCCTACCTGGGGATCGCCCTTGTTGATGGTGGGCATGGGGGCGCAGTCGATCTGGTCCAACAGCTCGGGCGCGTTGGTCTCCACACCGCCGATCTGGAAGCCGGAGTTGTAGTCAAAGCAGATTTTTCCGGTGTAGTACAGCGTGGCCTGATCCAGCACGTTAAAGTTGATGGAGTCCGTGGGGGAACAGTCTTTGTACACCTTGACCCAGTAGTTGATGCCGTCAATAGCGGCCTGGCTGGTCAGATTGGCCTTGCCGTCCTCGGTAAGCAGGGTCTCGCCCGCACTGCGGACATAAAAGTTCAGGAAGCGGGTGGCCATCATATCGTTGGTGCCCATAGGGACGGAAGTGCCGTAAGCGTTGCCGCCCTCGCCTTCGGTAATGATCTTGGACGCCTCGTAGAGCTCATCCCAGGTGGTGGGGACCTCCAGATTGTACTTCTCCAGCAGATCCTTGTGGTACCACATAACCTGCGCGTGGGAGTACAGAGGTACTGCGTAGCAGTGCCCGTCCTCGGCGGTCATCTCGACAAGGGGGGCTTCATAGAAACGGTCCCGGCCCATGGAATCGATCAGGTTGTCCATGGGGATGATGGCGTCGGCATCGATCATCTCTACCACGTGGTTGGGCAGCGCTGTGGACATATCGGGCACATTGCCGGAGGCCAGGCCGGTGGTCCACTTGGTATAGAAGTCGGCCCAGGAGAAGGTCTCGATCGTGATCTTCACGCCGGGGTTGTCGGCCATAAACTGGTCGGCGGCCGCCTGGATGGTCTCCAGCCGGGGCCCTTGGGTAAACGAATGCCAGAAGGTGATCTCACCTTCCAGCGCGGCGGGTTCGCCGGAGCCGGTCTCCGGAGCGCCGCCGGTCTGAGCGGTTGCGGGCGGCGTATCGCTGTTGCCGGAGGGAGTGGAGCTGTTGCCGCAGGCGGCAAGGCAGGTGAGCAGCATCA
>OLGB01003665.1_pt1 | contig 14128 bp, 16 predicted proteins | sample 1605691 | NCBI WGS metagenome assembly OLGB01 (sample SAMEA3888925, study PRJEB22519) | human gut metagenome | biome: human gut; feature: human-associated habitat; material: faeces | place: Denmark | collected 2010 | reverse complement strand
CGACCAACATTGACAACCTCGATGCGCAGGAGTATTCCACAGAGCCGTATATGAAAGATATTCTGAATGTAAGGGTAAGGTGATAAATTGATATTAAACGACTATACTGCGGCGTTCCCGAACGAGGACGCACCGAGCCTTGAAAAGTTTTACAACGATATGTACAGCTGGACGGAGGTTTACAAGGGCAAGCCGTACTGGAACACTGTCAGGCGTTCGGGGTTATACAAAAAAGGCTTGCGCCGAATGAACCTGCTGAACGCAGGAAAGACACTTTGCGATGAGCTGTCTGTCCTCTGCTTTGCGGAACAGGTCGAGATAGCCTGCAACAATGAGCAGTACAAGGAATACATTGACAAGGTAATGAACGAGCAAGGGTTTTGGAAGCACGTTCCCGAGCTTATCGCCCGTTCATTCGCCGAGGGCGGCGGAGTGCTTCGTGAATATGTCAAGGACGGAAAGATACTCATGAACTACCTATCGGCGGCGGATTTTCTTCCGCTGTCGTGGGATAACAAGCGCATTACTTCCGCTGTTTTCCGCTCGTCTTTGGTCAGGGGAAAGCTCTTCTACACGATCTTCGAGCGGCAGACGCTTTTTCCAGACGGAAAAAACAGGACGGAAACATTTCTTTTCAAGTCGAACAGCGAAAATGCTGTCGGTGAACGCTGCCCTTTGAGCGAGCTGTTCGGCGATGCTCCCGATTTCATCGATTCAGAGATACCGATGCCGACCTTTCAGTATTTCCGTCCTGACGTGGCGAACAATGCGGAGTTCTATGTTCCGCTCGGTATTTCGGTCTATGCGAATGCTCTTGATACACTTAAAGCGCTCGATGTGGCGTTCGACAGCTTTGCGAGGGAGTTTGTTCTCGGCAAAAAGAGGATAATCGTACCGAGCAGCTGTGTTCAGACCGTAATTGACCCGACAACGGGTTCGGAGGTGCGGTATTTCGATGCCGATGACGAGGCTTACGTTGCGCTGAAATGCGATGAGGACAAGGACCTTAAAATAACCGACAACACTATCGAGCTTCGTGTGGACGAGCATATCAAGGCTATCAATGCTCTGCTGAATATACTCTGCTTTCAGACGGGACTTTCCGCAGGAACGCTGTCTTTCGATGCGAACGAGGGTATGAAGACCGCAACGGAAGTCATATCGCAGGAAAGCAAGACGGCTCGGACGGTCAAGGGTCACAAAAATCAGCTTGTGGAACTCTTTGAGGAATTCTGCAAGGCTGTGATAGAGCTTGGAATACACCTCAAAGAGCTTACGAGGACAGAATACAAGCTTTCTGTCGGCTTCAAGGATAACGTCATAATTGACGAGAACACTCTCATCGACAATAACATCAAGCTCGTTTCGGCAGGCTTACAGAGCAAGGCAGAGGCCATTATGGAGATCTTCAAGTGCGATGAAGAAACAGCTCTCAAAAAGATAGAGCGCATTGCCAAAGAGCAGAATATGGGCGGTGCGCAGTTGGACGATATTTTAGGTAAGGCAGAATGACACGGCTTGAACTTATGAAGCTTGCGGAGGAATGTTCAGACGTTCTCACAGCTATGGAAGATGACCTTTTGCAGAACATAGCCGAATATCTTTCCGAGGGTCGGGCGGACATTCCAACGGCTCAATGGAAGATACAGCAGCTTGCGGCTCTCGGAAAGCTTGACAGGGAAAATATCCGCACAATTGCCGAATATTCGGGCATTGCTGCCGATATGGAGGAGATCGCAATGACAAGGGCGGCTCTGAAAGCGGTCGGTGAAATGGACGAGGGGTTCGGAAAGCTTGTTTCGGACGGCATTATCGAGGGGACTGACGTGCCTATGGAAGAAGCCGCTTTGCAGGCGGCGGCAATGTACAGCAAGCAGGCTAAAGACCGCCTGAACAAGGTCAACACCGTTATGCGGTACTTCGCAAGGGCTACTGCGGCGGCTGCCGTGAACAAGGCGGCGGAGATCGTGAACAAGCAGCAGCACCTTGACACGCTGAACAAGGCGGCAGGCAAGGTCATAATGGGCGCAGAGAGCCGACAGACAGCCGTTCGGCAATGCATAAAGGAAATGTCTGAGAAAGGCATTCCTGCATTTGTGGACGCTGCAGGACGGCAATGGTCGCCCGAGGCTTACGTCAATATGGACGTTCGCACGACCTGTTCCAATGCGGCACACGAGGCGCAGTTCACCCGAATGAATGATTATGACATTGACCTGATTGAAACGAGTTCACACCCGGGCGCAAGGCCGAAATGCTCGCTCGACCAAGGCGTGATTTTTTCCAAGAGCGGCAAGAACAAAAAATATCGTGCTTGGAGTACATCAAGCTACGGTGAACCCGACGGAATCCTCGGCATCAACTGCGGACATCATATTTACCCTTATATCGAGGGCGTTTCAACACAGACGTATTTCCCGTATGACAAAGAGGAAAACGACAAGCTTTACAAGCAGAAGCAGGAACAGCGCAGGCTTGAACGTGATGTGCGTTCGGCAAAGCGTGAAGTTTCGATGCTGAACTCCGCAGGTGACAAAGAGGGTGCAAAAGCCGCCAAGGACAGAGTAAAGCGCAGGACAGCCGCTTACAACGAATACTGCGAGAAAACGGGGCTTCCGAGGAAAGCGGACAGGCTGACGGTGCAGGGGTATAGGACGAAGGCGGCAGAAGAGAAAAAGTTGCTCCCGACGCTTGACAATTCGGGCAGAAATGGTATAATGAAGTCAAAGGGATTTGACTTTCTCGACGGAGTTCTCGGATCGGATAAAATTCCGAAAGAACAGAGCAAAAGTCTTGACGAAATTATATCGGTTATTCCACAGAAACATCTTGATGTTATTGGTAAAACGATTAAAGAAGTTGAAATCGTTCCAAATATCGGAGCATGCAATTATGACCCTGTAACCAAAAAACTTACACTTGCCCCTGATAAAATGAACGGCAGTATTATTCATGAATTTGGTCACATTCTTGCTGATGCCTATGACATATACAACGATAAAGAATTCCTTGATATTCTCGCAGATGGACTTGACCTTGACAATGGTTTCGATGTAAAATCATATTACTTTGAAGCACAAAATCTTCGCCTATACTGGATTTCTAACCCGAAGTTTATTAACGATTACCAAGGGCGCATATATGTGGACGATGACGGATTTGACTATACAGCACCGATAAAGCCAGAACAACTAAAAGAATATATTTCTGTTGCGTTCGATGCATATTTTAATAACCCTGAATTATTAAAAAGCAAGGACAAACGGCTCTTCGATTATCTTGAAAGGATGATGAATAATGTTTGATGCGCAAGAGTTTATACGACAGTTTAGCACAAAAACGCATACAATCAGAGATCTTTTTAACGCCTTGATAGATAATGGATTAACAGAAGAAGAAGCTGATGAAGAATTGAAAAAGCATTTTAAATCGGTAAAAAATGAAGATTTTGACCAACATACACCAATAAATGAAAAGCACTCTGAATAAGGGTGCTTTTATTATGCCCGAAAGGAGATGATAACGTGATAAAAGAGAGCAAATACGTCAATGGTATCGCATCGAAGATATCTATTGACCCTTCCGATGAAGGTATTGTCATTGTATCGAACGACGAATGTACACGAATATGGGTAAAGGGAAAGGAAATTCTCTGCGGAACAAATGCAGTATTTACCCATAAAGCAGGCGAGTGTCCAAGGCTTGAATTGAAAATCGAGCCGTAAAAAACAACTAAATACAGAAATAAGCGTTCGGTTCTCCAACAGTTGGAGGACAGGGCGCTATTTTTATGCCCGAAACACTCTTACGGCTTAAAACTGCGAGCGGAATAAACAGCCGACAGGCTATAAACGGAGGTAATTTCAATGGCAGATGAAACAAAAGCAAACACAACCGTAACCGAAACCAATCAGGCTGAAAACAGCGGAGGTGATCCAACACAGCCCGTAAGTCCGCAGGGCGAAAAGGGTGTATCTACGAACGAGGGTGCGGAAAAGACCTTCACACAGAAAGAGCTTGACGATATCGTTAAGCAGAGGCTTGACAGGGTTAAGAAGGATATGCCCTCGAAAGATGAGCTGAAAGCCTTTAAGGAATGGCAGGACAGTCAGAAAACTGCAGAACAGCTTTCGCAGGAAAAGATAACCGACGCAGAGAACGGCAGGACAGAGGCTGTGAAGCGTGCTGAGGCGGCAGAAGCCAGATGCACGGCTTATTCCAAAGGCGTAAAGCCCGAAGCCGTAGACGACGTTATAGCGCTTGCTATGGCTAAGGTGAGCGACAGCAAGACCATTGAGCAGGCTATTGACGAGGTAGTAAAGAAATATCCGTCATTCTGCGGCACGTCTCAGACGAAAGGCATCACAACGGGCGTTGATCTTTCGGGCGGCTCAAACAACAAAGACGGGGTGACGGCGGCTTTCCTTGCCCGAAACCCGAACATTAAAATTTAATCGGAGGTATAAAAATTTATGGCACATGAATCACAGGAAAGATATTCAAACCTTGTACTTGCAAAGCTCCGTCAGGAGAGCGTTCTCAAGGTCGGCGTTGTATTCAACAATGATTATGAGGGTTCACCTGCGGCAGGACTTGTTAAGATACCCGTAAGAGATACCGAGGTCGCAGTTTCCGACTATGACCGTGCAAACGGTATCAAGGCTGGCATCGGCTCAACGAGCTATGAGAACTTCGTTATCGACAAAGATAAGGCTGTAAACGAGATCATCGACGGCTACGATGCGGCAACAGTCCCCGACAACCTTGTTGCAGACCGCCTTGACAGCGCAGGCTATTCCCTTGCGCTCCAGGAAGACAACGACGGTGCTTCCGTGCTTATCGCAGGCTCTACACCGACAAATGTTGCAACCCTCACAAAGGACAACATTTACAGTGCAATTGTGGATATCCGTACAGCTATGAACAAGGCTCACGTTCCTATCAAGGAACGCTATCTGCTCGTTACTCCCGAAACTTCGGCACTTATCCTCAATGCGCCCGAATTTGTCAAGGCATCTGCCCTCGGTGATACGGTAGTTCAGACAGGTGCTATCGGCAAGATCGCAGGCTTCCTTGTTCTCGATTGGGACGACAGCACAGCGAACCTTGCAATGATCGCAGGTCACCCGAAGTTTGCGACAAGAGCGGAAGAATTCAAGGTTGGCGTACACATTCAGGATCTTGGCGGTTCGGGTCAGTACATCGGTGCAAGTGCTGTTCAGGGTCGTATGGCTTACGGTCATAAGGTACTTCGTTCCGTTGCTATCCGCACGGTGTACTCCCCTGCCGCTCTTACGGTTTCGCTTTCGGCAGGCTCGGCAAAGGGTAAGACTGTTGCAGCTGTAAGCGCAGGCAACACAGGCACGACCTATCAGTACAAGGTCAATCCTTCGGTTCGTGCGGCTTATGGCACAACATCGGAAAGCTACGGCGGCACGGAGCTTACAAGCGGCACTACCGAGATCACAGCGGCTGAGGGCAGCGTTATCGAGGTAGCAAACATCTCTTCGGGCAAGGTCGTTGCTGTCGGCTACATCACCGTCAAGGCTTCGGATATCAAGGCGTAATGGCATACATCACAGCCGAGTATTACCGTGATGTTTATCACGGTGATGCTCCCGAAGATGAACTCCCCTCTCTTATCGAACGTGCGGAAGATGCTGTAAACGGCTTGTTTTTCCGTGCGCCCGACACAGAAAAGCTGACGGAGCGTCAGAAAGAGCTGCTCCGAAAGGCTGTCGCGGCGGAGGTTGCGTATCTTGATAATGCAGGAGGCGTTTCCGCTCTGGACAGCGGTTCGTTCGGGCAGGCAACGCTCGGAAAGTTCAGCTATTCGGGCGGCACTTCGGGCAGGACTTACAACGGCGTGAATATATGTCCTACGACCGTTTCCCTGCTTGAACAGGCAGGACTGCTCGGAAGGGGGCTTGCTCCGTGACAGCTATTCCGAAGTCAATGCTTCCGCACAGCTGCACGCTCGAAACTCCGCTCGATGAGGACGGGTACGGAAAGGTCAGCTATTCCGAGCCCGTCACGCTGAAAAATGTAAGGATAGACCCGTCATCGTCTGTTTCGACCGACAAGCAGAACCGAGAGCTTCGGCTTTCGGCGGTGCTTATCTATGATTGTCGGAATTCATCGGGGACGGACGTTTTCGAGGAAGAACAGCGCATCACTTTTGAGGGCAGAGAGTACACGGTACACAGCATCGACAAGCTTTACGACCGCAGGAAGCTGCATCATTATGAGGTGGGTTTGGTATGAGCGTTACTGTTAAATTCGACAAGGAAGCCTGCATAGCGAGGATAAAGAATGCGGCAGAGGGTGAAGCTTTGTTCATTGCATCGGAACAGGTGCTTAAAGACTGCAACTACTACTGCAAGCAGGATCAGGGAACGCTCATAAGCAGCAGTATCACCCACTCACAGCCCGAAAAGGGCAAGCTTATATGGAAAACACCTTACGCCAAGAAACAGTATTACTTACAGACAGCTCACACGGACGTGAACTCGAACGCAAGCTGGATGTGGTGCCACAAGGCAAAATCGGAACACCTGAAAGAGTGGCAGAAAGCTTTTGATACTGCTTTCAAGAACGAAATGAGGAAGAAATGACACCGCAGCTTGAACTTTTTGAGTATATAAAATCCCTCACGGGGTTAAAATTCACGGCAATGCTGCCAAAAGGCAGCGGCTATGCGGCACAGATCGCACCGGGCAAAGAGGATAACATCTTTTTCGACGGTGCAAAGGAAAACACTATGTCCGTGCTATTCCTCGGCAAGAGCAAAGACCAGCAGGAGCTTACAGACCGGCTGTACAGGCTCTGCAATGATCTGACAGCAAAGCGAAAGCACACAAACGGCAGGTTTATAATTCGGTGCATCAATGCTTCGACCGCTCCGACGTTCGTCTGCAAAGAGGACGGCGGCTTCTATGTGTGGTCATGTATCATTGATGTACACTACATAATGAAAGGATAATGAAATATGAGTGACACAGAAAACAAAGTAACAACGCTTGCAATAAACTATGACTATGCGCTGAAGATCAACACCACTCCGAAAGGACCTTCTCCTACAATGGCGGTCGTTTCGGACGGCTTCGACAACATCGGCAAGAGCCTTAATGAAGTGCTTTATCAGGGTTCGTTCCTTGGCGACGGCGGTTGGGGTTCGACCGAAGTCACGGGCGGTCAGCTCACCGTAACGCTTTCGGGCGTAAGAAAGCACGGTGACGCTGCGCAGGACTACATCTTCTCCGATGCGGTCAAGAACAACTGGGGCGATGCCCGAAAGACCACATTCGAGATCATCTATCCCGACGGCGGAAAGGTCAGCGGCGGCATCACGCTTGCGAAGATCACAGAGGGCGGCGGTGCATCGCAGGGTGCGGACGCTGTAACCGTGGAGATACACTTCAATGGCAAGCCGACATACACTCCTGCAAACACTTGAAAATAAGTAATAACCGGTAATCGGGAACGGTGTTAAGGAAGATAATTCCTTGATGCCGTTCTTTTATTTGAAAGGATTGATTCTATGGCATATCAGGCAAGACGCTCGGCGGTCCTTACCGAGAACATTGAGCTTATAAACAAGGATAACGAGGTTGTAAAGGTTCTGCACGTTGAATTTAACGCTGACAGACTTGCCCGTGAATTCAATGCGGCTCAGAACGGAATTATCCGTGCGCAGAACGAAGTGGAAAAGAGTGAAGCTGCTGACCGCTATGCCGCTTTCGGCAATGCGGCTGTTGAGATGTTCAAGGTTGTTTTCGGCGAGGAAAACACGCTTGAAATACTGGAGTTTTACAAGGACAACTATATTGAAATGGTATCAGAGCTTATGCCGTTCATAACCGATGTTGCCGCTCCTGCGGTACAGCAGGCTGTTGACGCCAAGAAAAAGCAGCTTGCAAACAACTACAAATTCAGCCGCAGAGAACGCCGCAAGATCGGTTTATTATGAAATTTACGATAACGGAGCCAAACGATGAATATGTGCTTTACAAGGGCAGAAAGTACCGTCTGACGCTGTATTTTGACCGTGTTATTGAAGCAAGGCAGCTCGTTTCCGATGAAACGTTAAGCACGGCTGACGGTGTAAGGACAGCTCTTTTTATGCTTTGCAAAGGCTGCGAGCGACTCGGAAGCGATGAATGCTTTGAACTGCTGCTGAAAATATTCAGCGAATACATAAACGGCGAAAATGACGACTCCGAGGGAGAAAGCGAGCCGCTTTTCGACTTTGGGCAGGATGCAGAGTACATTTTTTCATCGTTTTTTATGGATTATGGGATAGATCTGAAAAAGGAATGCGGTCGGCTGTTATGGTGTGATTTTATTGCGCTTTTCAAGGGGTTATCGGAGAAAACAAAAATGCGTGAGGTCATTTCGATAAGGGCAAGGAAGATACCTGCGCCCACGAAATACAACCGTGAGGAGATACAGTCTATTATTGAACTGAAAAAGTTCTACGCTCTCAAACGGACAGCTTCACAGAAGAAAAACAGCTTCAATTCCGATTTGGCAGGACTTGCGGAAACATTAAAGCAAAGGGCGGTGGTTATCAATGGCAGAAGCTGACGGACAGGTCATATTTGAAGTAAAGGCTGATACAAGTGCGCTTGAATCGGAGCTTTCCAAGGTTGAAAAGACTGCGAAAACTTCTTCACAGTCGATACAGTCTGACCTTGACAAAATCGGAACTGCGGGTGAAAGTGCCGCTCAAAAGGTAAAAAGCGGTTCGGACAGCATTGTTCAGAGCCAAACAAAGGTAAAGAGCAGTTCCGAACAGGTTGCCGCTTCGACCGAAAAGGTGACAAAAAGCAACGATGAAGTTGAAAAAAGCAACCAAAAGCACAAAAAGAGCAGTGATGAGGTAAGCAAGGGCAACGAAGAAGTTGACAAGAGCAACAAAAGTCGCTCTCAGAGCAACGAAGAGGTCGATAAGAGCAACAAAAAAGTAACCGAAAGCTCCGAGAAACTTGCTTCCGTTCTGAAAGCTTCGGCGGCGGCTATCGGTGCAGCTATGGTCGCAGCAGGAACGGCGGTCGTTTCTTTCGGAACGCAGTTTGAAACCGCTATGGCAGGGGCTTCAACGCTTATTGATACCAATGCAAATAGCATGGACGCTATCAGCGCAAGTATGCTCGACCTTTCCGACAAGACGGGCATTGCGGCTGATGCGCTCGGAAACACGCTTTACAACGCTTTATCGGCGAGTGCTGTATCATTTGACGGCACAGCGGAGAGTATTGACAAGGCTTCCGATTACCTCGAAAAGAATGCAAAGCTTGCAAAGGCAGGTTTCACCGACATCGACACGGCTGTTACCACAACTGCGAAGATAATGAATGCTTACAACATGAGCATCGAGGACACCGACAAGGTGCATAAGATACTCATGCAGACGCAGAACAACGGTATTACTACCGTTGGCGAACTTGGCTCATGCCTTGCGAACGTAACTCCGACAGCGGCGGCTCTTGGGGTAGAGTTCGACCAGGTCGGTGCGGCTTTGGCTACGATGACGGCGGCAGGTACTCCTGCGGCTCAGGCGACCACACAGCTAAATGCTTTGTTCAACGAACTCGGACAGACGGGTTCAAAGGCTGACCTTGCGATCCGTCAGCTTACGGCGACCGTTCCTGCGGCGACGGAAGAACAGCTATCGGCTATGCAGGAGGGCTTCGACAAGGAATACTCGGCAACGCAGGACGCTTATTCTGCGCAGGAAAAGGCATACAGCAAGTCGCTTGAAAAGCAGAAGGACGCTCTTTCCGATTCTTATGACGACCGTATAGACAAGCTATCCAAAAATCTCGATAAGGAGCTTGACGAGTTTGAAAAGACGAAGGAAAAGGAAGCCAACGATCTTGACAAATCGCTCGAAGCTGAGATGGACGCTCTCGAAAAGGCTCATGATCAGAAGCTTGAACTTATTGACGATGAGTACACAGAGAAGCTGAAACTCAACGATGAACAAAAGTACAATGCTATCAAGGCTGTGGAAGCGGAGATAGATGCGCTCAACAAAAAGACCGAAGCGGAGCAGAAAGCGGCAGAGACAGCCGAAAACGCTGAAAAGCTCAAAAGCTTAAAGGATAAAGCAAGCAAGGCAACTGACCCCGAGGAGCGCAAAGCGGCTGAAAAGGAAGTTGCGGACTTTGAAGCCAAGCTCGCCCGAAAGAAGCGTGAAGATGAGCGAAAGGCTCAGATCGAGGATTTAAAGGACAAGAAAGAAAACCTCAAAAAAGAGTATGACGATAAAAAAGAAGCGCTCAAAGAGGAACAGGAAGACAAAAAGAAAGCCGAAAACGAGAAATACAAGGAGGACAAAAAGGCTCTTACTGCCGAGCAGAAAGCCAAAAAAGAAGCACTCAAAGAAGAGCAGGAAGAGAAGAAAAAGGCTTTAAAGGAAGAACAGTCCGAAAAGCTGAAGGCTCTCAAAGATGAAAAGCAACAGGCTCTTGACAACATCAAAGAGATAAACGAAGCTTCTCTTGATGCTTTCAAGAAAACAAACAAGGAAAAGCTTGCAGAGCTGAAAAAATCGCAGAAGGCCGAGCTTGCGGCGGCTAAAAAGGGTTCGGGTGACGGCAAGGGATTCTCCGACCTTATGGCTGACGGAAAGACCTATCAGGAAGTCCTTGAAATGCTCGACCAATATGCGCAGGACAAGGGACTGACTATCTCGGATATGTTCGGCTCGACAGAGGCAGGCAAGGCGGCGCTTGCTGTAACGGGCGAAAATGCGGATAAATTCAACAATAACCTTTCCGCAATGAACACCGACAGTGACGTTGTAGGTGAGGCTTATGACAAGGTAGCCGACACGACCGCAGAGAAGTTCAACAAGCTTGTGAACACGCTGAAAAACAGCGGTGTTGAAGTTTTCGACAGCATAAAGGACAAGATCGGTGAGCTTTTCTCCGATGAGAATCTTGAAAAGGTCCGGCGGCTCATTGACCCTATCAAGGGACTTGTGGAGAACGTTCTGCCGCCCGTTATGGACATTCTGCTCGACCTTATCGACCCTGTATCGGAGCTTGTGGAACAGCTTCTTCCCGTTATAGAAACGCTGTTGAACTCCTGTGCGGACATAATATCGGAGCTTGCAGAGCCGCTGACGGACGTTATAAACGAGGTCCTGCCCGTACTGGCGGATATCCTTGATGCACTGCTTCCGCCGCTTATGGATATCATAAAGTCACTTCTGCCGCCATTGGTAAAGGTACTTGAAACGCTTGCGAAGCCGTTGCTGGAGCTTATAGAGAAGCTTCTTCCGCCGATAGTTCAGCTGCTTGGCACTATCTCGCCGCTCATTGAGGCGCTTTCGCCTATCATTACTTTCCTTGCGGAAGTTCTGGGCGGTGTACTCGGTGAAGCCATTGAAGCCGTTATGCCGCTGATAGATTTCCTTTCGGACACTATCACTTTCCTGCTTGACACGCTGACGAACCTTATTGATTTTATTGTCGGAGTTTTCTCGGGCAACTGGGAGAAGGCTTGGACTGCGATAGTTGACCAGTTCAAGAATGTTTTCGGTATGATACCGAAGATCGCAGAGGACGTCGTCAACGCTGCGATCGGGCTTATAAACCGAATCATTGACAAGATAAATGATTTCACGGGAGTTCTTGGAATTGAGATAGACAAGATCGACAATGTTGACTTTACTCCCGATGATGAAAGCGGGGGTGACAATATGGGCGGAGGCGGTTCGGGCGTAAAGCGCGGCTTTCTGTTCGGCACGGACTATATTCCCGAAGATGATTTTCCTGCAAAGCTTCACAGGGGCGAGGCAGTTCTTTCGGCGGGTGATGCGGACGTGTTCCGTGCGCTCGGCGGCAAGGGAAGCCTTGAAAGAATGGCGGCTGAACCTATGGGCGGCGGTGCATCGGAAGAAATGGCGGCAGCTCTTGGCAGGCTTGCGGAAAACGGCGGCACTACAAACAATATCACGCAGAACAACTACAGTCCGACGGAGCTTAGTCCTTACGACACAAAGAGATACTTGGAACAGGTTGCACAGCAGCTTTCGGAAAGGAGGTAGCCGATGAGAATTTACTATATAAATCCCGACGGAAACAGGTTCGACCTTTGGGGCAACATTGAAGTAACGCAGGTAAGCGGTGTGAACCCTTCCTGCGCTGTTACGATGAATGAGAATGCTTTCGGTGACGGTGCCGACTACATCGGTGAACGCATCAACTCCCGTAATATCGTGCTGACGCTCTATCCCTGCTGTGATTATGATGAGGCACGACTGCGGCTTGGCAAAATTTTTTACGGCAATGGCGAGGGAACGCTCGGCTTTATTTACGACAGCGGCGAAAATCGCAGCATAAAGTGCCGTTTTGAGAGCATTACTGCTGTACTCACGGCAAGTCCGGGAACTATGCAGGTTTCGTTGCTCTGCGGCGACCCGTATTTTATTAAGGACGGTGAACCCGTACTTATCTGCGGTGATTCGGGAGCGTGGGAGTTTGACGATTGGGAACTGCCCGAAGATGATCTCTTTGAATTTGCAAAAATATCTGCAGGAAAGTCCGCTGCTGTTGACAATGACGGTGAAACCGACGCAGGCTGTATAATACGGATAGAGGTCGGCAGTTCTGTAAGTGGCCTAAAGATCAAAAAGGCACAATCAAGCGAATACATCGCTTTAAGGGGTGAATTCTCCGCAGGCGATATAATCACGATCGACACACGCCCACGCAGGACGGCTATCAGGCTTTCAAGCAAAACTTCCACAGAGGAAAAGGACATAATGTCAAGGCTGATATGGGGGTCAACGTTCTTTTCCGTTCCCAGAGGCGGCTGCCGTATTTCCGCAGAAACAGGCAACGGTCTTGATATGCTGAACGTGACGCTGAAAATAGACGAAAGATACAGAGGGGTATAGTTATGTATATCTATGTGTACAACAAGTCGCTTGAACTTGTCGGGGTGACGGATCAGGTAACGTCGCTGATGTGGACGAAGCGTTTTCCGCTCAATGACACATTCACGGCGGTATTTCCTGCAAACGGAAACAATATCAAGCTTATCCGTCCGCAGGCAATAATCGAAATTCCGGGGAGATACTCGGGCATTATCACACACCGCAGTTTAAGCGGAACAAAGGGAGTTATAAGCGTATCGGGCTGTTCTTTCGATGGTATGCTCAACAGCAGAGCTATTGCGGACGGCTCTTACAAGGACACGCTTATGACGATCATTGACAAAAATCTCGGCGAAGCGGTCAAAAATCCCGACAGACGTTTTGAATGCACTTACGTTGACAAGTCGGTTGACTGCGAAAAGCTTGACCGTGAAACGATAACTTATATGAACCTTGGTGACTATTCAAGCAAGATATGCGGTGAGAATATGCTGCTTATACGCTCGGAGATCGAGCACGGCGAGCAGAACAAGATACGCATATACGCAAGAAAATGTGCTGACAGGTCGATAAACCAAAGCGAAAATGACCCCGTTGTATTCTCGGAGCTTTACAGCAATGTAAGCAGTATGGACATCGTCTATTCGGAGGAAGGCAGCATAAACAGCGCTTTTATTTACTCCGAAGGTGAGTCGGACACGGTTGCGTCCTGGAAGGGAGAGTTCGGTAGCGGTACGGGCTACAGCAGGCGTGAAGGTGTATATCAGATTGACCCCGTTATAGTTTATGACTACAAGCTTAACGGAGAGGGCGATATAGTATGGTACCCCGTGCTTGACAGCGCAAAGACGGCTGCAAGGGCTTCCGACTACTTCAAGAACAACTGCTCCGAGTTTACCGACTGCGTTGAAACAGCTGTAAGGCTTGATGCGGATTACGCAGAGCGTTTCGATGTTGGGGACGTTGTGACGGTCTACAGCTCACGCTTCGGCATATCCGAGGACTTGCGGATGACGGAGATATCCGAGAGCTTTACGGTCGGCGGATTGAGCATAAATGTTACTTTCGGCGAGCCTACTAAGTGCTTGAAACAAATGATTGGAGGATAATAAATGTCAAACGAATACGGATTTTTCGCGTCGAAGGAACACGACAGACGGTACTCGGCTGATGATTTCAGCGCATTTTTCAACGATTTTTTTACGAACGGTGTTTTAGGTTCGGACACGAATTCACTTA
>OLGB01003662.1_pt1 | contig 14136 bp, 14 predicted proteins | sample 1605691 | NCBI WGS metagenome assembly OLGB01 (sample SAMEA3888925, study PRJEB22519) | human gut metagenome | biome: human gut; feature: human-associated habitat; material: faeces | place: Denmark | collected 2010 | reverse complement strand
AAATACATCAAGTATTCACTGCGTTTCGCTGCCTTGAAGCTGCGCAAAGTCCCAAAGAAAATTTGCTCGTGTTCCGGTTTTTAGAGAACCCCTTAAATACCGCAGTTATGTATGCGGTATTTTCCTCTTTGATATAATAGTAAAAAATCAAATACTCATCGTGAACGAGAAATCTGTAACCGCTGCTTACGAGTACCCTATCCTTTGGCAATACTCCGCTTTCGGGTGCGGTTTCAAGGATCATACACTTCTCCCGAAGAGCCTTTACAAAACGTATCGCAGGTTGTTTGTCCTTTGAACGCTCGGCAATGTATAAAGCGATATCCCTCAGATCGGCATTTGCAGTATCGGCGAATTTTACACTGCACTTCATATATCAAGCTTCTCCAATTCACTTAAAAGCTCGTCAAACACCTCATCGGAAGCCTTGACTCTGCCGAGCTTTATATCGTCCATACTCTGCGCAAGGTGAGAATAAACGGCAAGCTTTTCTTCAAGCTCCGAAATATAATGAACTGTGTTTTGATACTCCTCATGACTAAGCAGAACAGTATCCTCTTTGCCGTTTACGGTAATTGCGACCGGATTTTCTCTTGTTAAGGCGGATATCTGCGCATAATTATTGCGGATATCTTTAGACGGTCGTATAGAAATTGAATTCATCATAAAATCGCCTCCTACGCTGGTAGTCATATTATATCATAATTATACCACAATGTCAAATGCTATATTACACTTTCCTTGACAAAACCCGAAACCGATGATAAAATAATATCAGCCTGAAAAGGAAAGGACGGTCGGGAAAAATGTCACAGGTAACGAAACGTGCGCTTGAAGCTTCGCTGAAAAATCTGCTGCTGAAAAAGCCGCTTGAAAAGATCACTATCAACGACATCACCGAGGACTGCGGTATCAACCGTATGACCTTTTATTATCATTTCAAGGATATCTACGACCTTATCGAATGGTGCTGCGTTGAGGATGCAAAAAAGGCTCTCGAGGGCAAAAAGACCTACGACACCTGGCAGCAGGGCTTTTTGCAGATTTTTGAAGCCGTTCTTGACAACAAGCCGTTCATTCTGAATGTTTACCATTCCGTCAGCCGTGAGCAGGTCGAAATTTACCTCTACAAGCTGACCTACGATCTCCTTATCGGCGTTGTGGAAGAAAAATCCGCAGGAATGAACGTCCGTGAGGAGAACAAAAAATTCATCGCCGATTTTTACAAGTACGCCTTTGTCGGACTTATGCTCGACTGGGTGAAGCGCGGAATGAAAGACGACCCTCACGTGATAATCAACGATCTTTCCGTTGTTATGAGCGGAAATGTCACCGCGGCGCTTGAACGCTTTAAGACTAACAAATAAAATTTTTATCAAAATTACTCAAATGATAAAAAAATAATCTGTTTTGCCCCTTTGATAAAGAACTTATCAGAGGGGCATTTCTGTTTATTGAAAAAATTTTCACTTTGAGATAATATATAGTTACCGAAAGGGAAAACTAAACAACAAGACATAACACATGATTTTTCAGGAGGTAATCTTATGTATTATTCAAGCGGAAATTACGAAGCATTTGCAAGACCTTTGAAGCCTGAGGGCGTTGACGGAAAGTCAGCATATATCGTAGGAAGCGGTCTTGCCGCTCTGACAGCAGCCTGCTACCTTGTCCGTGACGGACAGATGAAGGGCGAACACGTTCATATCCTTGAAAAAGAGCAGATCGCAGGCGGTGCTTGCGACGGCTGGAAGTTCGAGAACGTCGGATATGTTATGAGAGGCGGACGTGAAATGGACAACCACTTCGAGGTAATGTGGGACTTGTTCCGTTCGATACCGTCCATCGAAACAGAGGGCGTTTCCGTCCTCGATGAATACTACTGGCTCAACAAGGCTGACCCGAACTATTCACTCTGCCGTGCGACCGTGAACAGAGGCGAGGACGCTCACACAGACGGAAAGTTCGACATCTCCGACAAGGGCGCAATGGAGATAATGAAGCTCTTCTTCACACCGAATGAGGAACTTCAGAACAAGCGCATCACCGATGTTTTCGATGACGAAGTGCTCAACTCGAACTTCTGGCTCTACTGGCGCACGATGTTCGCATTCGAAAACTGGCACAGCGCACTCGAAATGAAGCTTTATATCCAGCGTTTCATTCATCATATCGGCGGTCTTCCCGACTTCAAGGCTCTCCGCTTCACAAAATATAACCAGTATGAATCAATGATACTCCCTATGGTGAAGTACCTTGAAAGCTTCGGCGTTCAGTTTCACTTCGGCGTAAAGGTAGTGAACGTTGAATTTGACTGCACACCCGAACGCAAGCAGGCAACACGCATTGATGTTATCCGTGACGGCAATGAGGAGTCTATCGACCTTACTGAAAACGACCTCGTGTTCATCACCAACGGCGGCTGCGTTGAGAACTCCTCTATCGGCAGTCAGAACACACCTGCTCCTTATAATTATGAGATCAAAAAAGGCGGCGGCTGGGATATGTGGAAAAAGATCGCCGCACAGGATCCGTCATTCGGTCACCCCGATAAGTTCTGCTCCGACCCCGAACAGACAAACTGGATGAGCGCAACCGTCACAACTCTCGACCAGCGCATTATCCCTTATATCAAGAATATATGCAAGCGTGACCCGTTCTCGGGCAAGGTCGTAACGGGCGGCATCGTAACCGCTAAGGATTCATCATGGCTCTTAAGCTGGACAATAAACCGTCAGCCGCAGTTCAGAAGCCAGCCCAAGGATCAGTGCCTTGTTTGGGTATATGCTCTCTTCTCCGATAAGATCGGCGACTATGTAAAGAAGCCGATGCGTGACTGCACAGGTAAAGAGATCTGCATGGAATGGCTCTATCATATCGGCGTTCCCGAGAATGAGATCGAAGACCTCGCCGAACACAGCGCAAACACCGTTCCGTGTATGATGCCTTATATCACAGCATTCTTTATGCCCCGTGAGTATGGCGACCGCCCCGATGTTGTTCCTCAGGGCGCAGTAAACTTCGCATTCCTCGGACAGTTCGCAGAAACAAAGCGTGATACTATCTTCACCACCGAGTATTCAATGCGTACAGGTATGGAAGCAGTTTACACTCTCCTCAATATCGACAGAGGCGTACCGGAAGTATGGGGAAGCGTTTACGATATCCGTGCATTGCTCGATGCAACCGTAAAGCTTCGTGACGGCAAAAAGATCACCGATATGGACTATAACCTTATCGAAAGATTTGCCCTCAGAAAGCTCCTCGAAAAGATCAAGGGAACAGACGTTGAAAAGATACTCAAGGAATATAATGTTATCTGAAACAGATAAAAACGAATGCTGCCTGCAGTTCAAAACTGCAGGCAGCATTTTTTAATTTACCTTAAAACCAACATCAAGCATAAACATTCCACCCTCACAGGAAATATCAAACTCACCGTCATACTTTTCAACGGTCCTGCGAATGTTGTAAAGTCCGATACCGTGGGCGTTTTTGTCCTCCTTGGAGGTCTGAACGGCATTGTTGACGATATTCACATTCTCCGCAGTCGGATTTGATATGTTTATGAACTGAATGTGCTTTACATAGCTGCATTTTACCGAAATTATCTTCGGCTCGCCGTCCGTGAGCTTTGCACAAGCTTCGAGGGCATTGTCGAGAGCGTTCGCAAATATCGTGCATACATCGACCGCAGGGATATCTTCATAAACTATGCCCTGAAAACGCAGTTCTGCGCCAATGTTCTCTGCGGCTTCGGACTTATCGGCAAGAATAGCATTCACAATAGCATTTCCCGAGGAAAATTCCCTGCCCGAAGCTGTCTGTCGGAGCGTTATGGCGCGGATATAGTCCTTTGCTTCGTCATATTCTCCGCCGTCAAGCAGTCCCTGAACGCAGAGCAGATGATTTTTATAGTCGTGGCGGAAGTTGCGAAGCTCGTTATTGAGCTTATCGGCCTTTTTATAGTAATCGACCTGAATATTCACCTGTTTTTCGAGCATAGACGAAACATTTTCAAGATACACTTTAGATATGCAGTAAAAAACGAGCGAATTTATAATGAATATCAGCAGAACTATGCTTATCACCGTGAAAGCTCGGCTCAGCGTCACCCGGACGCGGATATTTGTTATCGTCAGCAGGCTTTCGATCAATCCGCCGCTGAAAAACAGCGCAAGCAGTATCAGAACATAAATATGCTTCGGTATTACATCGAACCGTCGGAACGCGTTCTGCCCTTTGTCTATCTTATGTATGGCGAGAAAAAGCAGAACACCGTTTATCAGCGAGATCACCGACTTTATATATTTGGAAGAATAATCTTCGCGGAAAATGCTCACCGCACATTCGGCGAGCGAAAGAAGAAGTGAATCCGCCGAAAGATACATCAGCACGATATAAACGGTACGGATCACCCCGCTGCCCGATGCTCTTTTTACGCACAAAAACAGACAGATATATGTCGCCGCCAGCAGGGAAATATCGATCAGCGGCTTCATCATAGCGTTACAGATAAAAGTATATACCGCCGATAAAATAATATAGACCGCAGGCAGAATATATCCGCGCTTTCCTCTGCGGTCGGTCACAAGCTCTGCAAGCCTGCATGAATTATGCACGGTCAAAAATGCCGAAGCGGTGTGCATAAAAGTCAGAAAATATATCATACCGTCAGCTCCCTTTTGCCGTGTTTGAGGAAAGCCATATATTTTTTCTGGAAATCAAAGTGCTTCGTTTTCGTAAGCAAAGCGCGCTCGCCGTTTTCAAAAACTATCTCCGTCCGCGAATAATTCTCCACATAATTCATATTCACGAGATATGAGCGGTGCGAACGGTAGAAAAAGTCTGACTTTACCGATTTTGCCAACTCGGAGAGTGTGCTTCTGTACAAATAGCAGCCATTCCCGGTGACAATTCTGCAATAGGTGTTGTCGGCTTCGGCATAAACAATGTCACATTCGGGTATGCGCTTCATACGGTCATTCTCTTCATCGCAGGCAAGGATATATTCCGTGGAATTATACTTTTCCATAAACGAATTGAGCGCTTCACAAAGCTCGTCAAAGTCAAGCGGCTTGACAAGGAAACGGTGCGTCTGCACACGCAGACTGCCAAAGACCGCATCGGGGCAGCTGCTGATAAATATAACTGTGGTCTTGTCATTCCTTTTGCGAAGCCTGTCAACGGTGTCTATGCCGTTGATGCTGCTCATCCGGTAATCCATAAAAATAAGATCGAACTCGATATCACTTGCCAGCAGCTGATCCCCCGACGAAAAATCCGAATAGGCAAAGTCAAATCCGAATTTTGCCGCATATTTGTCCAGCTGTGCCCTCAGTTCGCCACGGAAGAACTTTTCATCATCGCAAATTGCTATCCTCATATTCACCGCCCCGTTCTGACCATAAAATTTTTTCAAAAATATTATATCACAAAAACGTTAATTTTTCAATATTTTTCCGCTTCACATAAAAAAACGGGGTTTTAACTCGATTTTCGTATAAAATTATCTCGATCCGATGTATCTTATTTGCAATAAATTACATTGGAGGTAAGAGATATGTGGCGTGAAATCATGGATATACTCAACAAGATCTTTGGCTAACAGCGGTTTCAGACAGAAGTGTATCGATCAGCGTTTCCTTAGTATAAGGCGGTGGCAGTTTGGTAATTGAACATCAGACATTGACAGCGGAAAAAGTGCTTTCGCATTGTGCAGATGTCAGCGATGATCTCGTTCCGCAGATGTTAAGAGGTATAAAGGAGAATATCTCCGTCCTCAAATTCGATATCTGCGGCGATATCATTGTTGCAAAGCGGAACGACGGAACAGAATTTCTTGTTCCGATCAACAGGGAGTTCCTCTCGAATGAGCATTACAGCTTCAAAGAACGCGTGATGCTCGTCAATGCGGCAAGGTTAAGACACTACGGCAGCTTCGGAACAATACGGAAAAGCATTGCCGAACTCAATAACTATATTGAAAAAAATTCGCTCACCCCGATAACCGCACCGTACATTGTCGAGCGCGATTCCTCCGACAATGCCTACGATATTTATATCGGCATAAGCGAAAATATTGTATGACAATACCCTCACTGTTCAATGCGAACGGCGAGGGTATTGTTTTTTTCGATAAGCGCCGCTCCGACCGACTGCAAAGCCGTCATTCTTTTCCCGAGGAAAAGCGAAGCAAAAAGCACCGCCGACAGCGGTTCAAGATATCCGCAGACCGCAACAGTCTGAACGGGCAGCTTTACAAAGGCGGCGGAGATGCTCAACTAACCCAGTCGGGCATAAGCCGAATGATAGCAGACCTTAAAAAGAGCGGAACGGAGTTAAACCGAACGTGCGCTTCACAACATGGGACGATTACGCTGTGATGTCAATGGTCGAAAGCGGTTTGGGGAATGCGATACTTCCACAGCTAATACTCAAACGAGTGCCGTATCATATTCTCGCAAAGGAGCTTGATGTTCCCGCATACCGTTATATCGGCTTGGTGCTGAAAAGCAGAAAAAACGCCTCAGCGGCGGTAAAAAAGCTTATTGAGTATTTGAGGTTCAGATAATTCTTTGAAACAAAACAGAAAAGGCGCAATTCACGTTTTTAGGTGAATTGCGCCTTTGATTTATTACTAATTTCGCATTCTGAATTCCTAATTCCGAATTTTACTTAACGCAGGACTTCTTAGGAACAAGAACTTCCTTGCCGCCCATGTAAGGACGAAGAACTTCAGGGATAGTTACTGTACCGTCAGCCTGAAGATGATTTTCAAGGAATGCGATAAGCATTCTCGGAGGAGCAACAACTGTGTTGTTGAGTGTGTGTGCAAAATACTTGCCGTCCTTGCCGTTTACACGGATCTTAAGACGTCTTGCCTGTGCGTCGCCGAGGTTGGAGCAACTTCCGACTTCAAAATACTTCTTCTGACGAGGTGACCATGCTTCAACATCGTAGGACTTGACTTTGAGGTCTGCAAGGTCGCCCGAGCAGCACTCGATAGTTCTTACGGGGATATCCATTGAACGGAAGAGGTCAACTGTGTTCTGCCAGAGCTTGTCGAACCACATCGGGCTTTCTTCCGGCTTACATACAACGATCATTTCCTGCTTTTCAAACTGGTGGATTCTGTAAACGCCTCTCTCCTCGATGCCGTGTGCGCCCTTTTCCTTACGGAAACAAGGCGAGTAGCTTGTGAGAGTGTGAGGAAGTGTGTCTTCCTGAACGATAGTATCGATGTATTTACCGATCATGGAGTGCTCGGAAGTACCGATGAGGTAGAGGTCTTCGCCCTCGATCTTGTACATCATAGCGTCCATTTCCGCAAAGCTCATAACGCCCGTAACAACGTTGCTGCGGATCATATAAGGAGGAATACAGTATGTGAAGCCGCGGTCGATCATAAAATCTCTTGCATAAGCGAGAACTGCTGAGTGAAGTCTTGCGATATCGCCCATAAGATAGTAGAAGCCGTTGCCTGCAACACGTCCTGCGGCTTCCTTGTCGATGCCGTCAAAGCTTTCCATAATTTCGGAGTGGTAAGGTATCTCAAAATCGGGAACAACGGGTTCGCCGTATCTCTTGATCTCAACGTTTTCGCTGTCGTCCTTGCCGATAGGAACGGACGGGTCGATGATGTTAGGGATCCTCATCATTCTTGCGGTGAGTTCCTTTTCTGTTTCGCTCTCTTCCTTTTCAAGTGCGGAAAGCTCGTCGCCGAAAGCGGTCACTTTCTTCTTTGCTTCTTCGGCTTCGTCCTTTTTGCCCTGAGCCATAAGTGCACCGATCTCCTTGGAGGTCTTGTTTCTGATAGCACGAAGCTCGTCAGCTCTTGTCTTTGCGGCACGAAGCTTTGAATCGAGTTCAATTACTTCATCAACGAGAGGAAGCTTGTCGTCCTGAAATTTTTTCTTGATGTTTTCCTTTACAGCGTCCGGATTTTCACGGACAAATTTAATATCGAGCATAATAAACTCTCCTTAAAACATAAATATTAATTTAATTATACCATATTTGCGGCAAAAATCAACCGTATATTACAAATTTTCCTCTATAGAGCCTGTCAAATCAACTCTATTCGCGAACACAAACCCATTCTTCACAAAACGAGCGAAGCAAAGCGGAGCGTGGCGCGAATTTGCCACAGGGCTTCCCATCCAATTTTTAACAACAGAGCTTTCAAATCAACTCTATTCGCGAACACAAACCCATTTCTTCACAAAACGAGCGAAGCAAAGCGGAGCGTGGCGCGAACTTGCCGCGGGGCTTCCCCGCTATATGATTCCGCGGTAGTAAAGTCCCCTTGTGATGCTCTCCGTGTCAAGCTTTCTGCGCTTTTCGTAGCAATCGCAGACCTGCTTTACACGTTCGGGAGTTTCGTCCGTGAAAATAAGCGTCGCAAAATCGCAGTTTGCCTCGTTCAAGCGGTCGGACATAACGAGAACATCGCTGTTCAGCACTTCACTCGTCATTCCGTCGCATTTTACGGGGAAAAATCGTCCCGTTCGGTCGGTAAGTCCTCCCGTGCAGTTTTTACAGCCGCCGACAGCCTGCTTTATCGGGCAGTTTCTCGTCAACATGAGCGGCAAACGTCCGTATGCGATGAAACCGTATGGAAGCATATCGCCAAGCTGATTTATCTGCGTAAGCTTCATCTCGAACGAAGCTGTAGCATCGGCAAGTCCCATTTCAGCGTATTTTTTCAGCGTGAGCGAGTTCGTCACATTCAAGCCGAAGTCACCGTGCATAACGAATTTCCCACGGCAAAGCTTTATGTGCGCATAATTTGTGCAAAGCACATCATCTATGCCGAGCGCTTTAAGCTTTTCAAGCTTTTTTTCAAGCAGTTTTTCGTCCGTTACGAACCTCGGCAGAGCCGCACCAAGCTTGACCTTGCTTTTTATCACGCCCGAAAGAAGCGTATCTATCGGCAGAAATGCTATCTCGAACCTCTCGGAAACGCCCGAAAGCTGTTCAGCCTTGTAAAGCCTTGCACGGAACGACATTGGCTTTATGTTGAGAAGCTTTGGGAAGTTCAGCTCAACGGGAACGAACCTCTGTGACTTGCGCTTTGCCTTTATCCTTGCTTCATCCAGCTTTTCCACAGCTTCACGGCGGAGCGCATTGAGTGCCGATGCAGGAACGATAAGTCCCTCGCCGATGTCGACTTTAAGCTCGCCAAAGCTGTAAGGCGTGTCGCCAAGCTTTGAAAGCTGTTTTTCTATCATTTCGCGGTCGGTAGGACGGTTCTGCGCCACCTGCGGAATGTCGCCGTGAACGGTCACGGTTTCGCCGTCCGCACTCATTTTAAGCGTGACCTGCTCGTCCGATTTTATCGTACATTCAAAATCGGCAGTGCAGGCTTTCGTTTCCCTGTGATAAAGCTCCGCAAGCTTCGGAAGAACGTCCTTTGCGGCAACAACGTCCTCCTTGCGGCGCGTTCCGAACATCTCCTCACCAAGCTTTCCCGTAAGATAGCCGTCCGTGAATCCGCTTCGTGAGAACACCGCTTCGAGCGTGTCAATGTCGGGTTCTTTTCCGTCAGCTTTCGCACGGCAGGCGGAAACCGCGGCGGCAACATACTCCGCGCGCTTCATTCTGCCCTCTATTTTTATCGAAGTAACGCCTGCTTTTTCAAGCTCGGGGATAAAGTCTATTCCCGAAAGGTCTTTGAGCGAAAGGTCGCTTCGTTCCTGCCCTTTTATCGCGGAAAAAGGCAGTCTGCAAGCCTGCGCGCAAAGTCCTCGGTCGGCGCTTCGTGAGCCTATCATCGCGCTCATATAGCACTGACCCGAAACGGACATACACAGCGCGCCGTGAATAAAGGTTTCGACCTCGATATCGGCAGAAGCTATATCTTTTATCGTTTTAAAAGAAAGCTCCCTCGAAAGGACAACTCTCGAAAATCCCGATTCTTTCGCAAGCAGTGCGCCCTCTTTAGTGTGAATGGACATCTGCGTTGAAGCGTTGAGCTTCATATCAGGCAAAGCCTGCTTCAGCATTTTAGCCGCGCCAACGTCCTGAACGATGAAAGCGTCAATGCCCAGTTCAGCGGAAAGCTTCGCCGCTTTGAGAAAATCGGAAAGCTCGTTGTCAAACACGAGCGTATTCACCGCCTGATAAATTTTAACGTTGTGCAGGTGGCAGTAATCGACCGCTTTTTCCAGCTCCCCGGGGGTGAAGTTAGTCGCGTTCGCACGGGCGGAAAAGCGGCTTCCGCCGACATAAACAGCGTTCGCTCCGCATCGCACGGCGGCATAGATGCTGTCAAGGCTTCCCGCAGGTGCAAGTATCTCGATGCTCATTACTTCTTATTCACCGATTTGTCGATAGTTTCTTTCATCTGGGAAATCTCGAGCTGACTTTCAAGGTCTTTTACCTTGAGTTTAAGCTCCTCGACCTGCTTCAAAGCCTCTTCCTTTTCGGCTCTTGCCGCGCAGGCTTCGTCAACGTACTCCTTTATCTGTGTGCGGATATTGTCGATGCTCTCGTTGGCTTTCTGCGCCTCGTCAAAAGCGGAAAGAGCCGCCAGAACAGCCGCAGACTGAACGCTGATGCTGTCCGACTGTGCGACCATTCCGTCGATTTCCTTTTCTACCTTTTTCGCAAGCGCATAGAAATAGCTTGCGCTCTCCTCTGTTTTGAGCGCATATTCCTTTCCGCAAATCGTAACTCTGACTTTATTCATAGTGTTGTTCCTTTCTGTGGGAAACGCCCACAATGCCGCCCGGATATTAAGGAAACGCTGATTAATACGTTTTTGCCATTTTTCAAAATGTTTATGTCAAATTGACATTAAAGACGCAAACTCGTACATTTTTCAAAATGGCAAAACGAACGCTTCGCTTTAATCAGCTTTTTCCTAACATTATTATACCAAAGATAGCTGATGATTTCAACAGAAAACAGGTGATTTTATGAAATATGATTTTACGAAATGCGAACTTTGCCCGAGGAAATGCGGTGCTGACCGTGTGAACGGAGTAGGATTCTGTGGTGAGGGAGCGGAGCTTCGGGCGGCTAAGGCATATCTTCACAAGTGGGAAGAGCCTTGTTTATCGGGCGAGAACGGTTCGGGGACGGTATTTTTTTCGGGGTGCAGTTTAAAATGTGTATTTTGCCAGAACTACAAAATTTCATCGAAAAATTTTGGGCAGGTGATAACCGAAGAGCGGCTCGGCGAAATTTTTCTTGAATTGCAGGAAAAAGGGGCGCACAACATTAATCTTGTCAGCCCGACGCATTTTGTTCCGCAGATAATTTCGGCTTTGGAGCGTGTGAAAGGGAAGCTGAACATACCGATAGTTTACAACACGGGCGGATATGAACGTGTGGAAACGCTGAAAATGCTGGAGGGCTATATTGACATTTATTTGCCCGATTTTAAATATTATGATGATGAAATTGCACGGAAATATTCGGCGGCAGGGGATTATTTTGAGGTCGTATGTGCGGCGATAGACGAGATGTTTCATCAGGTTGGGGCGGCTGAGTTTGGTGAGGACGGTTTGATGAAAAAGGGGATAATAATTCGTCATCTGACGCTGCCGAATCATCGTCACGATTCGATAGCGGTGCTTGAAGAGATCGCTTCGCGGTGGGGGACGGAGGATATTCTGCTGAGTTTGATGAGCCAATACACGCCGTTTTACCGAAGCTCGGAATTTCCCGAAATTTCGCGCAGGATAAGCACTTTTGAATACAATTCCGTGCTGAAAAGGGCGGAAGAACTTGGCTTTAAGGGATTTATGCAGGAAAAATCCTCGGCAAAGGAAGAATACACGCCTGATTTTGACCTGAACGGAATTATAAAATGACATAAAAAAGCAGCTGCCGACCTGACAGCTGCTTGATTTTATTTATAATTGGCAAGAAGCCTTTAAATGTTCTGGTGGTCTCACTCCGTTTCGTCAGAATTCTTTCAAACCAAGTAATCTAAGAACATTTTTCATAATCACCACTCGCTTTCAATGAGTTTGAGCAGTTTTTATCGCTTCATTGGACTTACCTCCTGAAATTTCTGATAGCTTTATCCATTATTCCAAGCTTCCACATTTGCGGACACTCCTTTATTTTTGATGGAATCGGCTTTTTAGAAAATCAGCACATTGGAATTCACTCCTACTTTTCAGAATTTTTGAGAAGTCCTATATATTACCATTTGTAGATCTCTTCATTTCTTTATGGATTTGTTTTGAGTTCCCGTCCTATCGGACATCGCTAACGTAACCTGTCGGACTCACTCCCTTGCGGTATTTATCAAAGATTCTCATCATGGAAACGACGCTTCAGATTTTTCATAATTCATCGCTCCTTCAGTTTATTTTATGCATCAGAGATGCGAAATTGACCATTTGATGATCTTGTTTTGATTCCCGCCCTATCGGACATCGCTGACGTAACCTGTTGGACTCACTCCTTTGCGGATTTATCGGATATTTTCATCATGGAAACGACGTTTCAGATTTTTCATAACTCATCGCTCCTTATATTTATTTTGTCCTATGCATCATAGATGCGAAGCTGAATTATCCGGTGGTCTCACTCCAATCTTTCAGATGTACAAGTACCTCGTCAAAATTTTCATACGACTTCACTTCTTTCAGATAAGTCTTATATCAGCTTTTTAGAAATTTACTGCATTGGTATTCAAAACCTTTCTGTGAAATTTGTCAGTAAATTTTATTCCATTGGACTCACCTTTCACAATTATTGCCTTTTATGTAAAGCCTTAAGGCGTAAACACTCTCTTCGTCTAAGAGTACCCCTCGGTTGGAGAAGCTTCGGGATTTTGTAAAAGGGTATTAAAAAATCCGTATATCCCATGCTGAAACTTTCGAGATATGCGGCTTAGCTTTTTGCTTTTAAGTTTTTGTTTTCGATACACTATCGCACCGGAGTGAAACATCTTATGTTTTACATTTAAACTCCGCTTTTATTTTCCTTAAAAGGTCATTATGCACGAGCCGCAAAGGGTACTCTCGATAGACTGCTCTTCATTTAATTCCATTGGACTCGTCCTTCCTTTCCAAGCATTATTTTCATTTTATTGGATATCGGTGAAGATCCTGCACCGGCTGACGCTTTATTTGATCTTCCGTTCCGTTTATCCTGAATGCTTTAGGTTAGAGTATCTGGTGTTCCTTTTGGTTTCACCTTTTTCTCTTTCCTTGAGTATAATATACCATATCGTTTAGTAAAAGTCAACAGTTTTCTGTCGAAATCTTAGATATATTTTGTGCTGATTTTTTATTTATTTTACATATTGACAATTTGTCAGCATTGTAGTACAATAAGAATGTTGAGTGCTGATTTTGCAGCAGACGTACTATATACAAAGGAGGCAAAACAATGGCTGAAGAATTTGACATGGATTTAGGTGCTGATATCTACACCCTCGTTGATGAAGACGGCGTAGAGCAGACTTTTGAAAAGATTGACGAGATGGACGTAGGCGAAGATCACTACTATGCTCTCGTTCCTTATTATGAAGATCCGACAAAGGAGATCGAAGCTGATACAGAGCTTGTTGTTCTCAAGTCTGAATATGATGAAAACGATGAGGAGATCCTCGTTACTATTGACAGTGACGAAGAATATGAGCGCATCGGAAATATGTTCCTTGAAAAGCTCAATGATATGTACGAATAATTTTCCGAAAATTTCTATTGATTTTTTCAGAACGACGTGCTATAATAGTAACAGTTAAAGAAAGTGTCTACTGCTTTGACCGATAAAGTGTGTTTTTATAATCCAACACATTATTAAAGGGATTCAGACTCCGACAGGGGATTGCAGACCTCCCGCCACATTAGATGTGTGGAGTAACGGATGCAGGGAGCGTGAAACTGTAGGGCTGTTGCCCACCTGCTTGAGTGCGGGTTTTATGCTGCACATGGCGGCAAGGCGGTTCACTTTAAAAACAGAGCGCATATCCTTTTGGGTATGCGCTTTCTTTTATATGTATGTATACATATGCTAATATTGGCTAAAATAAATGCTGAATATTGAAAAAAACAGGGTAAATTTCACATATTTCAAAAAATGTCGGAAAATGTATTGACAAAATGCTTGAGAAGTGGTAATATAATAAAGCTGTCAGCGAGGGAAACCTCGAAAGACAGAGAAGAG
>OLGB01003658.1_pt1 | contig 14155 bp, 13 predicted proteins | sample 1605691 | NCBI WGS metagenome assembly OLGB01 (sample SAMEA3888925, study PRJEB22519) | human gut metagenome | biome: human gut; feature: human-associated habitat; material: faeces | place: Denmark | collected 2010 | reverse complement strand
GGCGGCGCGGCCACCCGGCCCTCGCGGATGGCGGCGCAGGCCTCCCGCACGGCCCGTTCAAAGGCGGGCGGCGGCGCGGGGCGGTATGTATACAGGTGGGCGCAGAGCGCCCGGTCCGCTTCAGTGTTCCAGTTCATATCCACGCAACTCCTTTCTGAGCTTGTCCCGGATGCGGAAGAGCCGCGAGTGCACCGTGCCGCGCGGCAGGCGCAGCAGGGCGGCGACCTCCCCGGTCGTGTACCGTTCAAAGTAATACAGCGCCGCGATCAGCCGGTCCTGTTCCGGCAGCGTGGCGAGCGCGCGGCGCACGTCCAGGCACAGCCAGCGCGCGTCCGGCTCTGCCGCGCCCGGCGCGGCGGCCACGTCCGGGTCGAGCGGGAGCGTGCCGTGCCGGCGGCGGCTGCGGAGCAGGTCGCGGCTCTCGTTCTGCACGATGCGCACCAGATACCCGGGAAACCCCGCGGCGCTCTGCACGCGGTCGCGGGTCTCCCACGCCTTCAGCAGCGCGGCCTGCACCGCGTCGGCACAGGCGTCGCTGTTTTGGAGGATGGCGTAGCTCACGGCGTACAGCAGCCGCGTCAGCGATTCCGCGGCGGCGGCAAAGCCCTCCGCCGTGCGGATGTCCGTCGCGGCCTGCGCCGCGGGCGGGTTGTGCGTTTGCAATTCCATCGGGGCCTCCTCTCCGGCATGCCTTTGCCCATTATGACGCCCGCGCGGGGCAATCGCTTCCCCGCCGCGCGGCGGTTTTTGGGGGGAAATTTCGCGCCCGCGCGCCCGTTTTCCTGCCGATACGCGCAAACACGGGGAAAATGGCCGAAAACCGCGGGACAGGGCGCGGAAAATATGGTAAAATGACAAAACAGCACCGCCCACCGGCGGACACGGGGAGGAAGTCGCGCATGAACACGACACTGTTCAAATACGCACTGGAAGTGGAGCGCACGCGGTCGATCACGCAGGCGGCGGAAAACCTGCTCATCGCGCAGCCGAACCTCAGCAAGGCGCTGCGGGAGGCGGAGGACTCGCTCGGGTACGCGATCTTCCACCGCACGCCGCGCGGCGCGTTCCCGACGGAGAAGGGCGTGCGCTTTCTGGAAATTGCGCGGGAAATCACGCAGCAGCTCAAAAAGATGGAGGAGATCGGCAGCCTGGGCGACGAACGCACGCAGCGGCTGAGCGTGTCCATGCCGCGCGGCAGCTACATCGCCAAGGCGCTGATCCGCTTTGCCGGCACGCTGGACCGGAACAAGGGCATTGAACTGAACATCACGGAGACCGGCTCCATGGCCACGGTGGCCAACGTGCTGGACGGGGACTTCGGGCTGGGCATCGTGCGCTATCAGACGATCTATGAAAAGTATTTCCAGGACTATCTGGCCGAAAAGGGGCTGTGCAGCCAGCTGATCTGGGACTTTTCCTATCTCGCGCTCATGTCGCGCCGGCACAGCATGGCCGGCAAGCGCCCGCTGTGCGAGGAGGACCTGCGCGGGTCGATGGAGATCGTCCACGGCGACACGGCGGTGCCGTACCTGTCGGCGGGGAGCGTGCCGCAGCCCACGGCCACGGACGGGCGGCAGCGCATCTACCTGTATGAGCGCGCGAACCAGTTTGAACTGCTGCACCACCTGCCAGAATCGTTCATGAAGGTGTCGCCGGTCCCCCAGGACATGCTGGAGCGGTATGGGCTCGTGCAGCGCCGGTGCGACTTTACGGGCGGCCGCTGCAAGGACCTGCTGATCTATCGCAAGGACTACACGCTCTCGCCGCTCGACCGGCAGTTTGTGGACACGGTGTACCAGACGAAGAACGAGGTCGCGTTCTGCCAGTACGACTGAGCGGGCGCGGCGGGCGTAGGCGTGGCGCGGGAGGACGCGCGGCGCGGGCGCACAGGCGCACCCCCGGGCAGACGGGCGCGGCGGGCGCGGCGTGGGAACCATAACATTCCCCCGCCGGACGGGCTTTCATATCCAAACGGCATGCATCCATGCCGTTTTTATATGCCCGTATGCCCGCCCGGGCCCCGCGCCCCAGGCCTCCGCCACACCCGCGCTTTTCTTTGCGCACCGTCCGTCTTGCGCCACCCCTTCCCGCAGCAGCCGGCTCCCCGCGCACCGCCGCCGCGCGCCCCGCCACATGCCCGCGCCCCCTCAATTCCAATATTTTATTATCTATATCGATATATCAATATTTGCTTATCAATATGCCGGATTTATATTTCACAGGACGCCCGATCCGCGCTACAATAAAACCGTAAAGAGAAACCGGCGGGCCGCCAGCCCGCACAAAGCGCGGCATACGGGCGCACGCCCGCCGCACAATCGCCCCGCAAGCCGGGGCCGCAACAAGGCAAAAGACCGTTAGTAATAAGGAGGCTATCACAATGGCAAGGTTCACACTTCCGAGAGATCTGTATCATGGCAAGGGCGCGCTCGAGGCGCTCAAGACGTTTGAAGGCAAGCGCGCAATGATCTGCGTGGGCGGCGGCAGCATGAAGCGGTTCGGCTTCCTCGACCGCGCCGAGGCCTATCTCAAGGAGGCCGGCATGGAAGTGGAGCTGTACGAGGGCATTGAGCCCGATCCGTCCGTCGAAACCGTCATGAAGGGCGCGGCGGCCATGCAGAAGTTCCAGCCCGACTGGATCATCGCCATGGGCGGCGGCTCCCCGATCGACGCCGCCAAGGCCATGTGGATCAAGTATGAATACCCCGAGGTCACCTTTGAGGACATGTGCAAGGTGTTCGGCCTGCCCAAGCTCCGCCGCAAGGCGCGCTTCTGCGCCATCCCCTCCACCTCCGGCACCGCGACCGAGGTGACCGCGTTCTCGATCATTACCGACTATTCCAAGGGCATCAAGTACCCGATCGCGGACTTTGAAATCACGCCGGACGTCGCCATCGTCGACCCCGACCTGGCCGAGACCATGCCGCAAAAGCTCGTCGCCCACACCGGTATGGACGCCATGACCCACGCCATCGAGGCGTATGTCTCCACCGCCAACTGTGACTTCACCGATCCGCTGGCGCTCTACGCCATCAAGATGATCCAGAACGACCTGGTCGACTCCTACAACGGCGACATGGCCAAGCGCGACAGCATGCACAACGCGCAGTGCCTGGCCGGCATGGCGTTCTCGAACGCGCTGCTCGGCATCGTCCACTCCATGGCGCACAAGACCGGCGCGGCGTTTGCCGACTACGGCGCGCACATCATCCACGGCGCGGCCAACGCCATGTACCTGCCCAAGGTCATCGCGTTCAACGCCAAGGACGAGACGGCCAAGAAGCGCTACGGCGTGATCGCCGATTACATGGGCCTCGGCGGCGCGAACGACGATGAGAAGGTCCAGCGCCTGATCGCCTACCTGCGCGACATGAACGACGCGCTGCGCATCCCGCACGGCATCCAGCACTACGGCGCCGACAGCTACCCCACCGAGCAGGGCTTCGTCCCCGAGGACGTGTTCCTCAAGCGGCTGCCCGAGATCGCCAAGAACGCCATCGGCGACGCCTGCACCGGCTCCAACCCGCGGCAGCCCAGCCAGGAAGAGATGGAAAAGCTGCTCAAGTGCTGCTACTACGACACCGAAGTAGATTTCTGATCCCGCTGACCGCCTGACGGCAAAAACCGCATGACACCTCCCGGCCGGCTGCCGCGCTCCCCCCTCTTTCCGGAAGCGGCAGTCGGCTTTCTGCTGCCCATTTGCAGCAGAAAAGCGCCCCGGCGGGAAATTCCCGCCGGGACGCTTCTGATTCTGTGCTTACTGATAGATCGTAAAGGTGCGGCTGATCTCGCTGCAGGAGTAGTTGCCGCTGACCTTGGCCACCTGCGTATAGGTGCCGGGTTTCGTGGGCAGGCCGTCACAGGTCTTATCCCACAGGAAGCCTTTCTTTTTATAGGTGTAGCTGATGTTCACGCCCTCGCCGCTGCGTGCCTGCCCGTCGGCTTCCAGCACCGCGTTGCGATCGGCGTTCCGCAGCTCTTCGGCCGTCAGGGAGCCGGGCAGATCCCCGGCCCAGTACAGCCGCACATTGCTGGTCTGGGGCTTGATCTTGAACATAGCCACACCGGCCGAGTTGATGTCGCCGCTTTCCAGCGCCACCGCACCGGCCACATAGCCGCCGGCATCCACCGGCTGTTCATCCAGGTAAATGCGGGTGAAAGCACTCTCCGGCAGATACTTGCGGATGAGGTCCAGTGCCAGCTTCAGGCCGTTGGAAACATTCTGGATGGTCTTGACGTAGGCCGATGGCAGATAGAAATTGATGATGTTCAGCACCGACACAGCTTCGTCACCCACCCGCAGCAGCACACTGACGTCATTGCCGTCAATGAGCTGCTTGAGGTAGCTGTACACGTTGAACTCTTCGGTCTGGTCCGGGGTGGCGGACATCTTTTTGGGCAGTGGGATCAGTTTAAGCAGGGTGCGGATCTTTTCCGACAGCACCAGCGTCACATAGCCGGTAGCCTGCCCGCTGGTGCCCATGACCACGCCGATGTACTGGGCATCGGCCGGGGTAGTCTGGATCTCCAGCTTGTGGTCCGCACCGTAGGTCAGCTCACCGGATGCCTTGATGCGCACCGAGATGATATCATTTTCTTCTGCATCCACGGTCTGTGCCTGCGCTGCCGGTTCCGGCTGTGCTGCGGCGGCACTGGCCGGAACGGCCAGCGTACCGAACAGGAACACGGCTGCCAGCAAAAGGGCAATGCCTCGTTTCAGTTTCATAGGGTCTTGAACCTCCTTTTCTGCAGCCGTGCACCCGGCACGGTGCCTGTGGGGAAAAGGCCGCTGCGGCCTGTTTTGTACCCTGATTTTACCGCAAAACCCGCAGTGGGTCAATAACGGGATTCAACCGCCGCGTGTACAAAAAAACGTGCAGGCTCTGCTGCACGTTCAAAGTCCTTTTGATTCACGGCTCCAGGCCGTCGGTAAAGTAATCCGGATGCAGGCGCTGGACCTCCTCCACCGTCTGCTTGTAGCGGCTCAGGTGGCTTTCCAGCGCACGGCTCAGCTCCTGGGTATCGTTCTGCACCATGGCATCCAGGATGCGGGTATGGGCCGCGCATACGGCCTTGTTCTCGTTGGTCTGCAGGCTGAACTTGCGGATGCGCTCCACATGCTGCAGGCTGGCCAGCATGTGGTCAAAATGGTGCTCCATGCCGCACAGCTCAAAGGCGCGGCGGTGGAATGCATTGTCCAGCTCCAGCAGCCGCATCTCGCGGTCAGGCTCCTCCGGGGAGGCCTCCAGCACCCGGTAGGCCTCGATGAGCTGGCGGTAGCCCGCCTCCTGCTCCGGGGTCAGGCGGCCGCACATCCGGGTCAGGATCTCCTTTTCCAGCGTGTAGCGTGAAAACTGTTCCAGCTCCATCAGATGCAGGTCGATGGGTGCCACATGGGTGCCGCTCTGGGGCTTGATGGCCACCATATGCGCATTGTTCAGCAGGATCAACGCTTCCCGCATGGGGGTGCGGCTGATGCCCAGCTCCTCGGCCAGCTCCCGGTCGTTCAGCGGGTCGCCGGGCTTGAGCTCCATGGTGATGATGCGGCTGCGCACCGTGTGATACGCCAGATCCCGCGCGTTGCGTGCGGACATTGCGCTTTCCCCCTTCCGGAACGCTGCGAGTGATATATCAGTGTTCCTCTTTTCCCATATTACCCAACCGCCGGGCCGCTGTCAAGGGAAACCGGACGTTTTGGCCGGTTCTTTCCTCAACTGTTTTTCCTATGCGGACGGTACAGCACCGGCACCCAGACAAAGGCCACGGCAAGGCCGCACACCACATCCACGATGGAGTGCTGCTTGGTGAACACCGTGGACGCACAGATGAGCGCCGCCCACACCCAGGCCAGCACCTTCAGGCCCGGGCGCTTCTCGGTGAGGGTGCTGCTGCTGAACGCCAGCGCCATGCAGGCCGAGCTCTGGCAGTGGATGGACGGGCAGACGTTGACCGAGGCGTCCGCGCTCCACAGCAGCTGCATGATGCGCATGGCAATGTTGCTGCGCCCGACTGCTTCTGCTGTGGGACGGATGTCCAGGCCGTTGGGCAGCACCATGTAGACGATCAGACAGAAGGTCATGCCCGCAAACATGCTCAGGCAGAGCTTGTCGTAGCTTGCGGTGTCGTACCACCACAGCAGCGCCGTGACCCCCGCCAGCAGCAAAAACCAGCTGCAATAGGGGAACACGAACCACTCGTTGAAGGGGATGCTGTCATCCAGCGGGCTGTGGATGATGTATTTCGGGTCTTTGATCGTAAGGTCCAGCCAGAAGAACCAGATGAGGTAGACCACCCAGTACAGCTGGAACCACAGGTGCGGTTTGCAGCGGCTGCGCAATTGGGACAGATTCATAGCAAGTCTCCTATATTTTATAATGAAATGACGCATTATTATAGCACATTCCGTCCACTTGCGCAAACCCTGCCGGTGTTATAAAATAAAGACAGTACCCGGTTCTTCTGCACCCCGGCCCAAAACGCCGGGGTGCCCTGTTGATAAAAGGAGTTTTTATGTCGCAAACGTTTCCCCCTGTACGCCTTGCCGCCCTGGACCTGGATGGCACCCTGCTGAGCGGCCACAGCGAGGTGACCCCGCGCACCCGGCAGGCGCTGGCCCGTGCCGCCGCCAACGGAGTGGTCATCGTGCCCGCCACCGGCCGCCCGCTGGCCAGCCTGCCGCCCATCGTTGCCACACTGCCCGGTGTGCGCTATGCGCTCACCTCCAACGGCGCCGCTGTGTGGGACCTGGGCAGCGACCCGCTGGGTGCTGTCTACAGCCGGTACGCCAATGCGGCCGAACGCCAGACCAGTGAGCCCACCTGTCTGCTGCGCCGCCTGATGCCGGTGGAGACTGCCCGGGCCGCCTTTGACCTGTTCATGGAATACCCCGGCGGCATGGGCGTGTTCTGGAACGGCTATTCGGTCAAGGACCAGGCCAGTGTGGACTTTGCCGCTGCCCGCTGGGCGCGCCTGCACTCCACCGAGGCCCGCCAGCCCAACGACGGACGCTTCCTTGTGGTGCGTGACCTGGGCGAGTGGATGAGCCGCCACGCCCACGAGGTGGAAAAGCAGTGTCTGTTCTTTGCCGAGCAGGACCAGGTGCCGCAGGCGCTGGCCCGCTTCCGTGCCATGCCGGGCGTGGAAGTGGTGCAGGGCTCCCCGGAGAACATTGAGGTAACTGCCGCCGGTGTGGACAAGGGCGAGGCTCTGCTGACCCTGGCCGACCGGCTGGGCATCCCCCGCGCACAGACGCTGGCCGTGGGCGACAGCGAAAACGACCGTGCCATGCTGGAAAAGGCCGGTGTGGCCGCCGTAATGGCCAACGGCATGCCCCAGATCAAGGCCCTTGCGGACCTTGTGACCACGGCTGACTGCGACCACGACGGCGTGGCCGAGGTGTTTGAGACCCTGGGCCTGTGAGCCTGTTTTGAGGCCGTTCGTCATTTTTGTGCAATGTATACAAGGTCTTATGCAAAACATTGTGCTTGTTGAGCATTACCAAACTCCCCCGGTTCGTTTATACTAGTATTACAAGCGCATAGTGGGTGTGCCATGCCCAAAGGGCGGCCCCACGCGCACAGGAGAGTTTATTTTAAAAAGGAGAAATGCGTTATGAATCCCATCGTAGAAAAGGTCTATCAGATCGGCATTATCCCTGTTATCGCTTTCAACAGCGTTGATGAGGCCCTGCCCCTGTGCAAGGCTCTGGCTGAGGGCGGCCTGCCCGCAGCTGAGGTCACCTTCCGCACTGCATGTGCTGAGGAGTGCATCCGCAAGATCCACGAAGAGATGCCCGAAATGCTGCTGGGTGCCGGCACCGTGCTGACCACCGAGCAGGCTGACCGCGCTATGGCTGCCGGTGCATCCTTCATCGTTGCCCCCGGCTTTGACCCCGAGGTCTGCAAGCACGTTATCGACAAGGGCGGCATCATGATGCCCGGCACCTGCTCCGCTGGCGAGATGCAGCAGGCTATGAACATGGGCTGCGAGGCCCTGAAGTTCTTCCCTGCTGAGGCAAACGGCGGCGTGGGCATGCTGAAGAACATCGGCGCAGCCCTGAAGAGCGCACGCTGGATGTGCACCGGCGGCGTCAACGCCAAGAACGTCAACGATTACCTGAGCTACGACCAGATCTTTGCTGTTGGCGGCACCTGGATGTGCAAGAGCGATGTGATCAAGGCCGGCGACTGGGCCAAGATCACCGCACAGAGCAAGGAAGCTGTTGACACCATGCTGGGCCTGAAGCTCATGCACGTCGGCATCAACACCGGCAACGAGGAAGAAGCCATGAAGGTGGCCAACCTAATCGGCAGCCTGCTGAACATGAAGGTCGCTCCCGGCAACTCCAGCATCTTTGTGGGCAGCAAGGAGTTCGAGATCATGAAGAAGCCCGGCCGCGGCACCCATGGCCACATCGCTATCGGCTGCAACAACGTGGACCGTGCGATCTACCACCTGTCTCAGCGTGGCGTGAAGTTCGATCTGGACAGCAAGGTCGTGAAGAACGGCAAGACCATCGCCTGCTACTTTGCAGACGAGATCGCCGGCTTTGCCTTCCACCTGGTCCAGGCCTAAGCCTATCCCTGTTTCGTAAAAGCCCTGCTGCCCCGGGGAAGCGGTGCAGCAGGATGATTTTAAAACCACCTGTAAATTAAAGGAGAATACCAATGAGAGTTGTTACTTTTGGCGAGCTGATGGTCCGTCTGCAGCCCTTCAACTACGAGCGTTTTGTTCAGGCCAACAACCTGGAGTTCAGCTTCGGCGGCGGCGAGGCCAACGTTGCTGTTTCTCTGGCTAACTACGGCCTGGATGCAGCTTTTGTCACCAAGCTCCCTGCTCACGCCATCGGTCAGGCCGCTGTCAACAGCCTGCGCCGCTACGGCGTTGATACCAGCATGATCACCCGCGGTGGTGACCGTGTGGGCATCTACTACAACGAGAAGGGCGCTTCTCAGCGTGGTTCCGTCTGCATCTACGACCGTGCCAACAGCGCCATCCAGCTGGCTCAGCCCTCCGACTTTGATTGGGATAAGATCTTCGAGGGCGTGGATTGGTTCCACTTCACCGGCATCACCCCGGCTCTGGGCGAGAATGTTGTCGAGATCTGCCGCGAGGCCTGCAAGGCTGCTAAGGCTCACGGCGTGAAGATCAGCTGCGACCTGAACTACCGCGGCAAGCTGTGGACCCGTGAGCAGGCCCGCGCTGCCATGACCGATCTGTGCCAGTACGTTGACGTCTGCATCTCCAACGAGGAGGACGCAAAGGACGTGTTCGGCATCGAGGCTGAGGCTACCGACATCTACGGCGGCAAGCTGAACGCTGAGGGCTACAAGAGCGTTGCCAAGCAGCTGGCTGACAAGTTCCACTTCGAGAAGGTCGCTATCACCCTGCGTGAGAGCCACAGCGCCTTCGACAACGGCTGGAGCGCTATGCTGTACGATGTCGCTTCTAACGAGTACTGCTTCTCCAAGAAGTACGACCTGCACATCATCGACCGCGTTGGCGGCGGCGACTCCTTCGGCGGCGGCCTGATCTACAGCCTGCTGACCGGCAAGAGCACTCAGGAGGCTGTCGAGTTCGCAGTTGCAGCTTCCGCTCTGAAGCACTCCATCGAGGGCGACTACAACATGATGACCGTGTCCGAGGTCGAGAAGCTGGCCGGCGGCGACGGTTCCGGCCGTATCCAGCGCTAAAAGCAGGAGGGAGTCCGCTATGGATATCCGTTATTCCTGCAACCAGAAGGATTTCAAGCGCTATACCACCGAGGAAATGCGGGACGAGATGCTGATCACCGGCCTGTACAAGGCAGATGAAGTGGTGGCCGTTTACAGCCATGTGGACCGTATGGTCACGCTGGGCTGTATGCCGGTGCACGAGACCGTGTCCATCGACAAGGGCATCGACATCTGGGCCAACTTCGGCACCCACTACTTCCTGGAGCGCCGCGAGATCGGTATGTTCAATATCGGCAAGGATTCCACCGGCATCGTGGTGGCTGACGGCGTAAAGTACGAGCTGGGCTATAAGGACTGCTTATACATCACGCAGGGCACCAAGGAAGTCACCTTTGCTTCCGCCGACCCGGAGCATCCCGCCAAGTTCTACATGGTCTCTGCTCCGGCACACTGCGCTTACCAGACCCGTCTGATCAAGATGGCTGATGCAAACCACCGCCCGCTGGGCAGCGTGGACACCTGCAACAAGCGCACCATCAACCAGTTCATCCACCCGGATGTGCTGAAGACCTGCCAGCTGAGCATGGGTATGACCGAGCTGGCACCGGGTTCCAACTGGAACACGATGCCCAGCCACACCCACGAGCGGCGCATGGAGATCTATACCTACTTTGAACTGCCCGAGGGGCAGGTGGTGTTCCATATGTGCGGCGAGCCTACCCAGACCCGCCACATCGTGATGCACAACGAGGATGCTGTCATCAGCCCCTCCTGGAGCATTCACAGCGGCGTAGGCACCTCGAACTATACGTTTATCTGGGCAATGGGCGGCGAGAACATGGAGTTTGACGACATGGACAACATCGCTACCACTGACCTGCGCTAAAAGCACCAATCAAACGCCCCGTACCGGGAAACCGGTACGGGGCGTTTTGCTAAAAAATTAACTTGAATACTGTGAAAAAAGGAGAACATCATGGATCTGTCTGCATTTAACCTGCAGGGCAAGGTAGCCCTGATCACCGGCGGTGCCCACGGCATCGGTTTTTCCATTGCAGAGGGCATGGCCAAGTGCGGCGCCGTCATCTGTTTCAACTGCTCCTCTGAGGCCAGCTTGGAGAAGGGCATGGCCGCCTACAAAGCTGCCGGCATCGACGCCCACGGCTATGTGGCAGACGTTTCCGACGAGGACGCCGTGAACGCCATGGTGGCAAAGATCAAGGCTGAGGTCGGCTCTGTGGATATTCTGGTGAACAACGCCGGCCTGATGAAGCGCGTGCCCATGATCGAGATGAGCCACGCCGACTTTATGCGTGTGATCGACGTCCATGTGGGCGGTGCCTTCAACTGCTCCAAGGCCGTGCTGCCCGACATGATGGAAAAGCGCGAGGGCAAGATCATCAACATCTGCTCCATGATGAGCGAGCTGGGCCGCGAGACTGTCTCCGCCTATGCTGCTGCCAAGGGCGGCCTGAAGATGCTGACCAAGAACATCGCTTCTGAGTACGGCCAGTACAACATCCAGTGCAACGGCATCGGACCCGGCTACATCGCTACCCCGCAGACCGCACCTCTGCGCGAGCGTCAGCCCGACGGCAGCCGTCATCCCTTCGACAGCTTCATCGTCGCCAAGACCCCCGCAGGCCGCTGGGGCGAGGCTGAGGATCTGGGCGGACCCGCTGTCTTCCTGGCTTCTGCCGCTTCCGACTTCGTCAACGGCCTCATCCTGTACGTTGACGGCGGCATCCTGGCTTACATCGGCAAGCAGCCGCAGTAAGTTTTTCCATATCCGGCATTTTTTGCGCCGTGTCCGCTGCCTTCCGGGTGCCGGGCACGGCGCTCTTTTGTTTCCCATATCGACTTTTTTCCCGGAATCTGCTACACTGGTCATAATAATAAAAACAGGAGGACTTCCCCATGAAGATCGCACTTATCAACGAGAACAGTCAGGCCGCAAAGAACGGCATCATCGAGGCCGCTCTGAAGAAGGTCGTAGAGCCGATGGGCCACGAGGTGGTCAACTACGGCATGTACGCTGCCGATGACGCCGCACAGCTGACCTATGTGCAGTGCGGCATCCTCGCCGCCATCCTGCTCAACAGCGGCGCTGCCGACTACGTCATCACCGGCTGCGGCACCGGCGAGGGCGCCATGCTGGCCCTGAACAGCTTCCCCGGCGTCATCTGCGGCCATGTGGAGGACCCCGTGGACGCCTATACCTTCGCCCACGTCAACGACGGCAACGCCGTGGCCATGCCTTTCGCTAAGGGCTTCGGCTGGGGCGGTGAGCTGAACCTCGAGTACTGCTTTGAGAAGCTGTTCGGCTTCGGCCACGGTCAGGGCTACCCCAAGGAGCGCGTCGAGCCCGAGCAGCGCAACAAGAAGATCCTCGACGGCGTCCGCGCCGCCACCTTCAAGCCCCTCATCGAGTGCCTCAAGAGCATCGATCAGGGCCTGCTGAAGGGTGCCATCGCCGGTGAGAAGTTCAGCGAGCTGTTCTTCGCCTCCTGCAAGGACGAGGAGCTGGCCGCTTATATCAAGAGCCTGCTGGCTTGAGCGGTGACCAGAGCATGACGGCCCTGTATCACCTGAACGAGAACATCGCCCACCTGCTGGAGGGCTTTCTGGAATCGGCAGTCCCCCTCATCGCGGGGCTGGCGGAGGTCATCGGCCTGTTCATCATCGTGACGAGCCTTGTCAAGGCCACCTACCACTATGTGCGGACGACCTTTTTCCACGACCGGTACGACTTCCACCACGAAATGAGCACCGGCCTGACGACGGCGCTGGAATTTCTCATGTCGGCAGAGATCGCCAAGACCTTCCTTCTGCAGAACCTCGAGTCGGTCATCCCGCTGGCGGCGACTTTCGCGCTACGCGCTCTGATGAGCCTGCTGCTCCATGTCGAAATGCGGGCAGACCACACAGAGGAAAAATGATGCCTACCAAAGTTTTCTTTTCCCATTCTTTTCCGGTTTGTGCAGAACGTCAAAAATAGCATCCAGCTCTTGACACTTTGACCAAACCGCCTTATACTCTTGCCATCGAAAGCAAAGGCGCTGACGGATGAAAGATCCGCCAGCGCCTTTTGTGTTTCCGGGGGAAGTGTATCCCCTGCGGCCAAGGGAGAAATAGAGGGCTTCCTTTTCCGGATTTTCCGCGCTGCTGCGCAGATAGAGGGGTGCAGCAGCCGGAGTGTACGCGCCGCCGGGCTGGCACCCGGCAGCCAGATCATTGGGGAGGTATCTGCGTCATGTTCAGCTCCGTCAACACCTGTTGGACGCTCGTAGGAGCGTTTCTAGTGTACTTCATGCAGGCCGGATTCGCCTTGTGCGAAGCCGGCTTCACCCGGGCAAAGAACACCGGCAACATCCTGATGAAAAACATGATGGATTTCTGCATCGGCACGCCCTGCTACTGGCTCATCGGCTTCGGCCTGATGTTCGGCGGCACCGGCGCTCTCATCGGCGGGTTCGACCCCTTCATTCAGGGTGATTATTCTCATCTGGGCCTCGACATCCCGCTGTGGGTGTACATCGTGTTCCAGACTGTCTTCTGCGCAACGGCAGCCACCATCGTCTCCGGCTCCATGGCCGAGCGCACCAACTTCAAAGCCTACTGCGTCTACTCCGCAGCCATTTCGCTGGTGGTCTACCCCATCTGCGGCCACTGGATGTGGGGCGGCGGCTGGCTCCAGAGCATGGGCTTCCACGACTTTGCCGGTTCTGCAGCAGTCCACAACGTCGGCGGCGTCATCGCCATGCTGGGCGCGGCCCTGCTGGGTCCCCGCATCGGCAAGTACGACAAGGACGGCAAGCCCCACGCCATCCCTGGTCACAACCTGACCGCCGGTGCGCTGGGCGTGTTCATCCTCTGGTTCTGCTGGTTCGGCTTCAACGGCGGCTCTTCCCTGAGCCTTTCCACCGATGAGACCATGACCCTGACCGGTCTGGTCTGCTTCAACACCAACCTTGCGGCAGCAGTTTCTACCTGCGTGACCATGCTCTTTACCTGGAAGCGCTACGGCAAGCCCGACGTCTCCATGACGCTCAACGGCTCTCTGGCTGGTCTGGTGGCCATCACCGCAGGCTGCGACACCGTTTCGCCCTTTGGTGCTTTCATCATCGGCTTCGTCGCCGGCATCCTCGTGGTGCTGAGCGTCGAGTTCTTCGATAACATTGCGAAGATCGATGACCCCGTGGGCGCTGTCTCCGTCCACTTTGCAAACGGCGTCTGGGGTACCATTGCCGTGGGTCTCTTCTCCGACGGCGGCAACGGTGTCGGCAAGGGCCTGTTCTACGGCGGCGGTCTGAGCCAGCTGGGCATCCAGCTGCTGGGCCTCATCGTGGTCGATGCCTACGTTCTCATCATGATGTCCGTTGTCTTCAAAGTCATCGACAAGACCATCGGTCTCCGCGTTCCCGCTGAGGTGGAGATCGACGGTCTGGATATCCACGAGCACGGTCTGGCTTCCGCTTATG
>OLGB01003654.1_pt1 | contig 14172 bp, 12 predicted proteins | sample 1605691 | NCBI WGS metagenome assembly OLGB01 (sample SAMEA3888925, study PRJEB22519) | human gut metagenome | biome: human gut; feature: human-associated habitat; material: faeces | place: Denmark | collected 2010 | reverse complement strand
CGTCCCCCTCCTGGACTTGAATGACCGAGTCGGTATTTAAAAGGTCGGTGAGCTGGGCACCGGTCGTGAAGCTGGCGCCCCCCGGGTTGAGTGTGATGGTTCTGGTCTGCTCGGAAGCGGAATTGTTGAAGAGACAGATCAATTCATTGCCGTTTTTCTCGTTTCGGCGGCTGAACGCATACACGGGGTCGCCATGAGAGTAATAGAGCTCACGCTGTACGCCTTGCGTAAAAAGGTCGCTGTATTCCCTGCGCAGCCGGTTGAGCCGCCGGAGATACTGAAAGGTGGTCGTATTCTCGCTGAAGCTGCTCATCATCTCACGGTTGTAGTAATTGATGGTGTCCTCCGTATATTTGAAGTCGCCCGCCATATTTTGTTCCGTGCCATAGTACACGACCGGGATACCGCGCACGGCATACTGGAAAGCCAGCGCCAGACGCAGCTTGGCCCAGTTGTCGCCCGCATTCGCAAGGAAACGGGAACGATCATGGTTATCCAGGAAGGTGAAGAGCCGGTTCGTGTCGTTGTACTTATCATCCTGGTCCAGCACCCACTTGACGCCGCCCCACGCTTCGCCCTTGCAAAACACCTTGTTCATCTGGAAGTAGAGCGGAAAGTCGAGCATGCCCCACATATAATTCTGGAATGCGGCATTGGCATCTACCGAGCCGGTAAACGCTTCCCCAAAGCTGGGCTTGCCGGTGTGCTGCTCATAGAGGGCGAGGTACTGCGGCGGAATCTCGATGACCGCATCGACCCGGGAGCCGGCAAAGCCATAGCTGAACCAGCCGCTGTCCGTGTCCGGATTCCAGTAGGCATCCATGAGCGCCTGCCAGCAGTCTGGATTTTCCTGCGCCAGATCGTCCAGGCCGCCAAGACTGTAATTTTGGGCCTCATTGGGGTCGTCAAAATTTACGATGTTGGGGGTGTTGTGATACCAGGCGGGATTGTCGAAGGGGGCCGCCGGTTTGTAATCAGCGGGGGAGTAAGTGGTGGAAGGGTACTCCAGGTAATCTGCGGTATGGTTGAGCTGGGCATCGATGATAATCTTTAGACCGAGATTATCTGCGGCTGCAATAAGCGCCTTGAGTTCCGCTTCCGTACCGAAATGCGAATTGGGGCGGTTGAAGTCTTTGGTATAGTAACCATGATATCCGGCCTCGTCGCCGGAGCGGCTGTACTTTTCGTTCTCCTGGGGGGCGGAGATCCAGATTGCGGTAAAGCCCAGGTCCTTGATGTACTGTAATTTCTGCGTCAGGCCGGCCCAGTCGCCGCCCTGGTAGTAGTGCAGGTCCCCGGGACGGTACTCTTCTCCAAGCGTACCGTTGTTGTTGGGATTCCCGTCAAAGAAACGGTCGGTCAAAAGCATATAAACGGTATCGTCCTCGCTTAGGCTGCTGGCAGAATAGCCCACGGATGCGTCACCACCTGAGTCAGAACTTGCTGCGGCTGGGGAAGGCTGGAATAGGGCAAGGCGAGCTGCAAGGGCAAGCGTTACCGTGATCCCGTTTCTCCGCGTCCGCTTCCTTGCCGGCACCGGTCTCGGCTCGCCGGAAGGCGTGTTGTCCCTTGCCCTGTGAGGGTGCTCCAAACAGATACATCGCCCACGCGCGATCCGCGCCCGTCATCCCTTGACGGCGCCGGCGGCGATTCCATTGATAATATGCTTCTGCATGAGCAGAAAGAAGAGCACGACCGGGATCGTGGAGACAACAAACCCAGCCATGATAAGATTCCATTGCTGGTTGTACTGACCGTAAAAATACATCTGGCTGAGCGGAATCGTGACGGGCTTTGCAAGGATCAGGTAGGGGAGCAGAAAGTCGTTCCAAATCCAAAGAGCGTTCAAAACGGCGACAGTGGCCAGGATGGGCTTAAGCATGGGCAGGACGACGGAAAAGAACAGACGGACGGTGCCGCAGCCGTCTATCATGGCGGCCTCCTCCAATTCCTTCGGCACGCTGTCCACGAAGCCCTTTATTAAAAAGATGGGGATCGGGCACTGAAGTCCGCAGTAGATCAGGATGAGCCCGTAAATGTGACCGGTAAGGTGCATGCCCTTGGCGGTGGTCAGCAGCGAGATCATGATCGTGTGGAACGGAACAAACATGGACGAGAGGAAGAGCAGCGTCAGGACATCGGCCCAGACGGAGTTCCAGCGGGCCAGCGCGTACCCGGCCAGCGTGCTTACGATCAGGTTCAGGACGATTCCGCCGCCGGTAACCAGGCAGGAATTGAGAAACGCGGTCGGGAAATTGGACGCCTCCAGTACCGTTCGGTAGTTTTCAAGGGTCGGCGTCTGAGGCAGCGTGAGGGCCGAGGCAATGATTTCGCCCTTGTCCTTGAAGGAATTGAGCACGGCGATTAGAACGGGGAAGAAGAACACCAGCGCGATTAAGGCGGTCACGACGGTGATCCCAACGCCGCGCCGCTGGCGGCGCAGGCTCCGCCGGCGCGTATGGAGCGTAGCGACGCGGTTCATGTATCCTTGGCCCCCTTTCGATTCTGGAAGATAGAAAGGACCGCTGTGATGGCGCAGATGATAAGAAATAGGATGACCGATTGGGCGGTCGCATAACCGGTCCGGTTGGCCCGAAATCCGGTGTTGTAGATTTGAAGCGCAATCGTGGTGGTCGCGCCGGCAGGACCGCCGGAGGTCATCGCCATCGGGATATCGAAGGTTTTCAAGCAGGCGGTCACCAGAAGGATCGTATTCATGAAAATAACGGGGGCCAGCAGAGGCAGCTTGATCTTGCGGACAATGTTCCAGGAACTGGCGCCGTCGATCTGTGCGGCTTCGATCAACTCGTGCGGGACGCTTTGCAGCCCGGCGATGTAGATGAGCATATAGTAGCCGGCACACTGCCATACCGCGGTGATCCCCATGGAGATAAGAGCCATATGTTCATTCCCCAGCCAACTGATTTGAAGCGCCTCCGGGATCTGCAGCAGTTCCGCGAAGGACTGGTACACGCCGCCGTAGAGGAAGACCCAGACAAAACTGACGATAATGAGGCTCATTAGGTTGGGAAGAAAGAAAATGGCCCGAAACAGCTTTTTAAAATGGACGTTGCCGTCCAAGAGAAAGGCGAGGCCCAGGGCGGCCAGATTGGCAAGGACCGTAACAAAGAGCGTGTATTTCAGGGTGATCCAAAGCGCGTTCTTAAAACTCGGATTGGAGAGGGCCTCCTGATAATTCTTAAGCCCGATCAAATGCACATCAGGGTTATAGCCATAGGCGTCGGTAAAGGAGAGCCAGAGGCTTTTCAAAAACGGAAAAATAAAAAAGGATACGAAAAAGAGCATCGCAGGAAGGATGAATGCGAAATAAGTAAGGCTGCGCCTGCGTTTTGTACGCTGCATGACCAACGCTCCTTCAAGAAGGCCGGGGCATGGAGGACGCCCTGTATCGCGTCTCCACGCCCCGGCCCATATCAGCTATTGATCCATAGGGTCAGGACTGGCTGGCCGCTTTTGCGGTGTCCCAGGCGGAATCCAAGCTTTTCAGAATATCCGGCAGAGAGGCCTTGTCCAGCAGGTAGTTCGGAAGAGCGGCCTCGAACTCCGGCTGGAAGGCGGTCGGCCAGCCGCGGTCGGCCTGTGTGCTCACCATGCCCGCGTCAATGTAGGCGTTGACATCGGCCGCCAGGGGATCAAAGTCCACCGATACGCCCTTCACCGCGGAAAACAGCTTTGCAGTGCTGCACCAGAGCTCCGCGCTGTCAGGCCGGGTCAGGAATTCCAGGAATCGTTTGCACGCTTCGGGATGCGGGGTGGAGGCAGAGATGGAGAGGCCGAAGTCGGGGAACTGGAACAGCTTGGTGTCATCCGGATTTTCGGAGACCGGCATTGCCATCATGCCCAGGTTTACATCGGGGTTGACGCTCTTGATCGGCTCCAAAGCCCAGAGCCCCTGCACCATCATTGCCGCTTCGCCCCGGGCCACCATGGCGCAGGCGCCGTTGTAATCGGTGTCGAAGGCGGTCTTGGTGTTGCCGTTCTCATAGACCTTTTTCAGCAGTTCAAAGGAGGTGGTCCAGGCAGGCGTATCCGCAAAGGCTGCCTGGCCGGAACTCTTTTTCGCGTTCCAATCGGCATCGATCGCGTAGACCGCAGGCGAAGCCGCGACCAGAGCGATGGGCTTGATGGTCCAGGCGTCTTTAAACCCGAGGGCAAACGGGGTGACGCCGTTGTCCCTCAGGGTCTCGAGCAGGGCGTCAAACTCGGAGAGGGTTTTGGGAGGCGTAAGGTCATACGCTGCAAAGATATCCTTGTTATAGAAGATGCCCTCGCAGCTGCCGTCCACCGGCATGGCCCAGGTGTGTCCGTCCGCGTCTGTAAAGGAGGCGTCGCGCAGCGCCTCGCCCGTAATGTTGTCCAGGAAAGGCTCTCCCGCCAGATCCATGATGTAGCCGCCCTGGGCGATATCCATGGTGTCGAGGGCGCCCTGGAAAATATCAGGCACCTCATCTGTGGCGATGCGCGCCTTCAAGATGGCGGAGGGGTCGTTCGTGACGATTTCCTGTTCCACCGTGATGTAGGGATACGCGTCGTGGAAGGCGTCTATGATCTTTGCGAAGGTCTCTTGGGCCTCCTGCTTTTGATGGAAAAGGTGGATGGTCACCGGCTCCTGAGCGGGGGTGTTGGAGGCGGCCTGGGCGGGGTCGGAAGAAGACGTGGAGGGGGGCGCGGTTTCACCGGCGCCCTGCTTTGCGGAACACCCGGCAAACAGGGTCAGCACCATTGCCAAACACAGGAGCAAAGACAGGTTTCGTTTCATCTATGGGGACCTCCTTCTGATATGATTGAGTGATGCGCGGCAGCCGCTCCGTCAGTTATGATTATAGCAGACAATTGCCCGGAAGCATTGAAACGATTTAGCGTGCGATTGAAATCATTTAGCATCTTGGATGATGTGCCCGAAAAACGCTTTGTTTTATAACGCAGATTTGCTATAATCACAAGGAACACGGGAACGATCGGATGGGTGGTGGAGCACGATGCCGAATGCAAAAAAGCTGCGGTATAAACTGATCGCAGTAGTCACAGTACTGATGACCGCCACACTGGTTGCCGTCACCGCCATTACGCACAGCCAGTCGCTTGCGGTGATCCGGGAGCAGTCGCTGACGCTGAACAGCCGTCTGGTGGAGGCCGGGGTGGAAAAGCTGGGCACGTCCTATTCGCAGCTCAACAACCTGTTTCAATCCATCTACCTCAATGAGAACTTTGAAGCGTTCCTGCGCACCCGCGGACGGCGGGAAGGACACAGCACCTTTCAGGACGCCGCGCTTATGAAGACGGTCTTTCTCTCGACGCTGAGCAGCCGTTCCGATTTATACAGCATCATCTTCGTTGACTGGAACGGACGGCTGTTTTATGCCACCCGCGATGAAGCGGGATTTTATGAAAGCTATCTGGCGTGCGGCCTTCCAGAGACATACCTGGCCCAGCTGGAGGGGGTTGACGGCTGGGAGCATGGCCTTCGCATGCTCCCGACGCAGCTGCACATTCCCCTGCGCAGCAACAGGTCCCAGCCCCCCTATGTCTATACCGCCGCACGGAAGATCGTCAATACGGAAAAACGGTTTGAACCGGTCGGCGTCATGTTTATTACCGTGGACTTGAGCGATCTGGAGCGGCTGACGAATCTGATCCGTCCGGACGAGCAGGCGATCACATACATCGCAGGCGCCGGGGGCAGGGTGATCTTTGACTCGTCAGGGGAGCGGACCGGGGGAGTGCTGCCGGACCGGCTCGCCGGACGTCTGGGCGGGGAAACGAAGCAGGACGTAGTCCTGGAGGACGGCCGGACCTATGTGATGGTCTCTGCGAAGGCGGCCGATCTGGATTGGTATGTCATGACCCTGATACCGGAGGCGGCCTATACGGCCGATGCGCTTTCCGTATCGACGAGCATCGTGGTCACGGCGCTCCTTGCGCTGCTGATTGCGATTCTGATCACGACGGTCTCCTCTCGGGCGATCAGCAGGCCAGTGGAAGAATTGGCGGCGGTTATGGGCCGCTCGGGGCTCCAAAACCTGAGCCAGCGCGTCGAGGTGCACGGCGCGGATGAAATTGCCCAGCTCGGAGAAAGCTTCAACCACCTCATGGACAAGCTGGAGACCTCCATCCATAACGAATATGTGATGAATATCCGTCAAAAGGAGGCGACCATACGGGCGCTGCAGGCACAGATGAATCCGCATTTCCTCTACAACGTGCTCCAGTCCATGGGGAGTATTGCGCTGCTGAACCACGCGCCGGAAATCAATACGATGGCAATGGCGCTGGGAAGTATCCTGCGGTACAGCATCCAGGGGGAGGATTCCCTTGCAACGGTGCGGGAGGAGATCGAGCACGTCAGAAACTACCTGTCCATCCAAAAGATCCGTTATGGAGACCGCCTCCATGCTCTCATCGACGTCCCGGAATATGTCATGGATTATCTCCTGCCCCGGGTTTCTCTTCAGCCTATGGTGGAAAACGCGATTATCCACGGGTTTGAACAGCGTCAGGAGCCGGGCAATATTTCCATCCGGGGTTGGATGGAGGAGGACAGGCTGATGTTCGAGGTTGCCGACGACGGACAGGGAATACCGCCGGAGCGTCTGGCTGAGATCAAAGCGGATCTTGCGGATTGCAGCGGCGCAGGGGGCGGAAAAGAAGGCGGCATCGGCATCAGCAACCTGAATGCCCGGCTGAAGCTGCTCTATGACAAGCAGGGCGCTCTGGAACTGGAAAGTGATCTTGGGATCGGCACGGTCATTCGGATCGAGGTCACTGCCGTGAGAAGGTGAAACGATGTACCAGGTGTTGATTGTAGAAGATGAGGATTGGATCAGGCGGGGGATCGTTCAAAGCATTCGCTGGCGGGAGCTCGGCATGGAATTGGCAGGAGAAGCGGAAAACGGTGCGCGCGCCCTGCAGATCCTGGAGCGCCGGCCCGTTGATATCGTGCTGACCGATATGAAGATGCCGGTCTGTGATGGCCGGGGGCTGCTCCGGGAGATGAAGGATCGGAAGCTGGACTGCGAAGTCATCGTACTCAGTGAGTATACCGACTTCGCATATACCCGTCAGGCGATCCACGCCCGCGTAGCCGAGTATCTGCTCAAGCCCATTGATCCGCGCCAGCTCAACGAGGTGCTGTGCTCCGCCGCCAAACGGCTGACGGAAAAAAGCCTGTCCCGGAAAAGGGACGCCGATCCATATGACGCGGTATTCCGGACGACCATCGCCCGTACGTCGCAGGAACAGCTTGAGACAGTGTGCCTGCGCCACCAAGGTGCCTTCCGGAATCGATGCGTCGTGATTTCGTGCATACAGCCCGAGATCAGCCAGAGCGGTACGGCAGGCTATCAGGAATCGCTGGAACGCCTGGCGGCGGAAGCGCCCTATCCAACAAAGGTATACCCGTATCACGATGATCGGAATATCATTTGCCTTTTTTCCCTGGCTGCCTGCCCATACAACGCGGGAGCGAAGCTCGCCTATAACAACTGGCTGCGTCTTTTTTTTCAAAATTATAAAACGATGTGGGGCGGCGATCTCCGCATCGGGACCGGCAGAGAGGTGAACGAAATCGCCCGCCTGCGAAGCGGACTGGACGCGGCCCTGGCCGCGCTCCGGTTCCTCCACCGCGGGCGGGGAGCAATCATATGCTGCGATAGTGCGCAGGCCCATAAGAATGCGCCCGAGGAGCCCGTCATCAGCGAGCAGCAGATCACAGAACTGCTCGCGCGCTGTAAGAAAGAAGAAGCGTCAAAGCTGAGGCAGGCCATCATTGGAACGCTGAGTCGATCCGAGTACGTTTACCTCCCCGCAATGCGGCAAGTGCTGATCGACTTTACGCTTACCCTTGAAAAATGCAGCAGCAGGGCCGGCTATGCGGTGAACATTACCACTGCGATCGGTGAAAACTACATTGACCGGATCAACCGTATTGAGTGGATGGCGGACGCCGATGCTTTTTTGAGTCAGGTCTTCGACCAGGTGTTCCGGAATATCGCGGCCAAACGGGCCTTAACGACTGCAGATGTGGTGGAGGAGGTCATCCGGCGCATCGAGACGAACTACATGGATGAGATCAACCTGATGCAGATTTCCCAACAGTATCATATCAACTACGTCCATCTGAGCAGGCAGTTTAAAGAGCGCACCGGCGAGACATTCATTGATTTCCTCCTGCGGGTCAGGATGAGCAGGGCCAGGGAGCTCATCGAGAACAACGGATTGAGCGAAAAAGAGACCGCGGCCCTGGTGGGATATTCAAACCCCTATTACTTTGCGGCGAGCTATCGAAAATATTTCCATGCGGGGACACAAAAGGAGGATGCTGCGGATGGAAGAGCATGAGTGGTGGAAGGACGCCGTCGTCTACCAGATATATCCCAGGAGTTTTCAGGACTCGAACGGGGACGGCGTCGGCGACCTGCAAGGGATCCTGCGGCGGCTGGACTACATTGCGGAGCTTGGCGCCAATGTTATTTGGTTATGCCCGATATATGCCTCGCCCAACGAGGATAACGGGTATGATATCAGCGATTATCAAAAGATACAGCCCGATTTCGGTACGATGGAAGACTTTGAGTGCCTGCTGCGGGAAGCGCACAAGCGCGGGATCCGGATCATACTGGACCTTGCCGTCAACCACACGTCGGATGAGCACCGGTGGTTTGCGCACAGCCGCGCCGACCGCGGCAATCCCTGCCGTGACTACTACATCTGGCGGGAGGGACGCAGCGGCGGCCCGCCGAACAATTGGAATTCCTGGTTTGGCGGGTCCGCCTGGCAGTATGACGCTCCCAGCGGGATGTACTATCTGCACATCTTTTCCCCGAAACAGCCGGATCTGAACTGGGACAACCCGGCCGTGCGGGAGAGCGTCTTTCAAATGATGACCTGGTGGCTGGATAAGGGAGTGGACGGTTTTCGCATGGACGTGATCAGCCTGATCTCCAAACCCGAGACGCTGCCGGACGGGCCGGGCGGCGACCTGTCTCCGTTTTGTATCAATGGACCCCATGTCCATGCGTACCTGCGTGAGATGAACGAGCGCGTCCTCTCCCGCTTCGATATCATGACGGTGGGCGAATGCCCGGGCGTTACGGTGGAGGAGGCAAAAAAATATGCCGGCTTCAACCGGGGCGAGCTGAATATGGTGTTTCAGTTTGAGCATACCAGTACGACGGACGGGCCTTATGGAAAGTGGAGCGACCGGCGCGTCTGGCTGCCGGATCTCAAAAAAATCTTTTTCCATTGGCAGAACGGCCTGAAGGGCGCGGCGTGGAACTGCCTCTTTTGGGGCAACCATGACCAGCCCCGGGCAGTCTCCAAATTTGGTGACGAGCGGGAGGAATACCGCGCCCGGTCGGCAAAGATGCTGGCCACTTGCCTTTATCTCATGCAGGGCACGGTATTCCTCTATCAGGGAGAAGAGCTGGGCATGACCAACGCGGCGTTTGATTCCCTTGGAGATTACCGGGATATCGAAACGAGGAACGCCTATCGCGACCTGGTAGGCGGCGGATGTGTCACCCATGATGAAATGATGCGGTATATCCACCGGGTGAGCCGGGACAACGCGCGCACGCCGATGCAATGGGACGCATCTCCCAATGCAGGCTTTACCACAGGCACGCCCTGGATTGGAGTAAATCCAAACTACAAAGAGATCAACGCCCAACAGGAGCAAAGCGACGACCGCTCCGTGCTTTCTTACTATAAGCGGCTTCTGCGGTTCAGACGGGAGAACGCGATCGTCCGGGACGGAGACTTTATGCCGTTCTGGCCGGAGCACGATAAGATTTTGGGGTATACCCGCTCGCTCAACGGGGATACGCTCTACGTCCTCTGCAATTTCACCGATGAGCGGATGCCGCTGCTTGAGATCGATACCCATGGCAGATATCTGGAAACGGTGTTCTGCAATTATGAGGAACCGGGCCCGTGGGCACTGCGGCCGTTTGAGGCAAGGGTGTACCTGGTCAGAGCCTGATTTCCCATCGTCCTGGGCTGCGTCGGGCGTCCCAGGGCCTGGATCCCTGGCGCAGCCCAAACGCTGACGGGAGCCCCGGCAAAGCCGGGGCTCCCGTCTTCCGTTATTCGGTCAATTCCCGCTGAACATACTTGGGCAGCTTGGCCGCCACCAGCTGGTAGGACATATCGCACAGGTCGCGCAGTACCTGCTCCGGCACTGCGCCGTCCAGATAGACTGAATTCCAGGTGCGCTTATCGGAGTAGAACCCCGGCACGATATCCGGGTACTCTGCCCGGAAGGCCTCGGCAAGCCGGGGATCGCATTTCAGGATGACCATGGTCCGTCCGGCGTGGGGCCGGTGCTCCGGGCCGGGCGTACATACCGCGGCAAACAATTTGCCGCGTACCATATACCGCTGCCACTGCCACTCAAGCTTAAAATCCTGCTCCGCGCCGGGCTTGGCCATCAGGTAATCCTCCAGCCAGGGGTAAAGATTCATAAAGACCGCCTCCTTTTCAGCGTATCCAGCATACCATAAACGAAGTCCATCGAAAAGCGTCCCACGATAAAAAATATCGTTGCGTTCCCAGCCGTATGAAAGCTACCGCCCCGGAAATACTGTTAACACAGTTTTTCAGCAGGAGGGAACCATGGGAATGCAGGGCAAGGTAGAGATCTGCGGGGTGAACACCTCCAAGCTCAAGGTGCTCAAAAGCGAGGAGACCATGGAGCTGTTGAAGCGTGCGCGCGGGGGGGATATGGAGGCCCGGGAGCAGCTCATCGCGGGCAATCTGCGCCTGGTGCTCTCGGTGATCCAGAAGTTCACCAACCGCGGTGAAAATGTGGATGATCTGTTTCAGGTGGGGTGTATCGGGCTGATTAAGGCCATCGATAATTTCAATACGGATCTGGATGTGCGCTTTTCCACCTACGGCGTGCCCATGATCGTGGGGGAGATCCGCCGCTATCTGCGGGACAACAGCTCCCTGCGGGTGTCCCGCTCCATGCGGGATACGGCCTATAAGGTACTGCAGGCGAAGGAGAAGTATATCAGCGAGCACCAAAAGGAGCCCACGATCGAGGAGATCGCCAAGATCCTGGAGATCAAGCGGGAGGAGGTCGTCTTCGCGCTGGACGCCATCGTGGACCCGGTCTCCCTGTATGAGCCGGTCTATGACCACGGCGGGGACACCATTTGCGTGATGGATCAGGTAAGGGATTCCAAAAATACGGACGAGAGCTGGCTGGAACAGATCGCCCTGAAGGAGGCCATGAACCGCCTGAGCGACCGGGAGCGGAAGATCCTGAACCTGCGCTTTTTCGAGGGCAAAACCCAGATGGAAGTCTCCGCCGAGGTCGGCATTTCCCAGGCCCAGGTCTCCCGCCTGGAAAAGAACGCGATCAGCCAGATCAAAAAGAACCTGTAGAGGCTTCGCCGCAAGTGCGGCCAGCCGAGCGCTTTGCCGCAGACCAAGCCGCCGCCGGGCGGCTTTACATAGGGTGGCCTTCCGTGCTATACTGCTTGCAGAAAGCAAAATGAGGGAGGTCTTTTTTCATGTCCTTTATCCTGCCGGAATACCGCGCGCCCGATTTCAGCCAGGCACGCTTCCAAACGGTCCCGGACGCCATCCTGCGTCCGGCGCCCCGGGATGGGGTAGCCCCGGAGGGCTACCACGCCACCACGATCTTTCCGGAATATTTCAAGATCGGCGGCCGGTGGCTGCTGGCCGAAGAGAGCCGTATGGACTGTGTGGCGGTGCTTCGGGGCGGGGCGGTGGCAGCGGTGGAATTCCGCAACCTGAAAGCGGGCGAGCCGGTGGTGGTGGGGCGCAGCGAGGACGGCTCTGAGGGGATCTACGTCCACGCCGCGGGCTTTGAGCAGCCCGGCGGGGAAGGGGAGACCTTTGCCTTCCGTCAGGGGCGCTCCCGGGAGACGGCCTATTCCATGGATTACGACTCGATCTACGAGCTGCTTCGGTATGAAAAGGAGCACGGGTATATCGTCTGGGTGCTGGGACCCGCCTGCGCCTTTGACGCGGACGCCCGCAGCGCCTTTGCCGCTCTGGTGCGGGGAGGCTATGTCAACGCTCTGCTGGCCGGCAACGCCCTGGCCACCCATGATCTGGAGGCGGGCTACCTGCGCACCGCGCTGGGCCAGGACATTTATACGCAGAAGAGCCAGCTCAACGGCCACTACAACCATATCGACACCCTCAACGCGGTCCGGGCGCTGGGCTCCACCGCCGCTTTTGTGAACAGCGGGAACGTAAAAGACGGCATCCTCTATGAGTGCGTGAAAAACCAGGTGCCCTATGTGCTGGTGGGCTCCGTACGGGACGACGGCCCGCTGCCCGAGGTCTACGGCAACGTGTATGAAGGCCAGAACGCCATGCGGGAGCAGGTCAAGCGCGCCACCACCGTCATCTGCATGGCGTCCACCCTCCACACGGTGGCCACCGGCAATATGACTCCGTCCTACCGCGTCGTGGACGGGGCGGTCCGGCCGGTCTACTTCTACTCGGTGGATATTTCGGAGTTTGCGGTGAACAAGCTGCGGGACCGGGGCAGCCTTTCCGTGCGGACCATCGTTACCAACGTGCAGGACTTTATCGTCAACGTGCAAAAAGGCGTACTGGCGAAGTGAGCGCCGGTTCAGCCGTAAGAAGGGCCCCCTGCCTGTGCGCCGGTGGTCCGAAAACGAAAAAAGCATCCTGTCCGGTATCAAACCGGACAGGATGCTTTCCGTTTTCGACCTGCTGCAGCTGCCGATGCCGATGGCCCGAACCTTCCGCGTTGCGGGCCGGAGCCCGTTGCAGCGGGGCCGCTGCGCTTATTTGCGCGGCAGGACGACGGTGAAGCACGTACCCGTCCCGGCGCTGCTGGAGACGGTGATTTTTCCGTGGTGGGTCTCGGCCACGCTTTTGGCGATGGCCAGGCCCAGGCCGTACCCGCCCTGCGCCCGGTCCCGGGCCGCGTCCACCCGATAGAAGCGCTCAAACAGATGGGGCAGGTGTTCCGCCGGGATGGGAGCGCCGGTGTTGTGGACCGTGAGGCGGACCTTGTCCTGCTGCCGGACGAGGGTGAGCGCGGCGCGGCCGCCGGACCCGGCATACTTGACGGCATTGTCCAGCAGGATCATCACCAGACGGCGCAACTGTCCCTCATCGCCCAGCACGCTTACGCCGGGGGCGATCGCGCTCTCCAGGGATACCCCCGCCTCAAAAGCCACCGATTCGAAGGGGAGCAGGCAGCCCAGAGCCAGCTCGCTCAGGGAGACCTCCAGGGGGCGGGTGGTGCGGCGGGCGTCGTCGCTCTTGGCCAGGAAGAGCAGATCATCCACCAGGCCTTTCATCTGGGCGGCCTCCTCCCGGGTGTACTCCAGCCACTTGGCCTGGGAAGACACCGTATTCTCCTTATGGGAGAGGACGATGCCGGTGTTGGCCAGGATCACGGTGAGCGGGGTCTTGAGCTCGTGGGAGGCGTCGGCTACAAACTGGCGCTGCTGCTTCCAGGCCTTTTCCACCGGACGAACCGCCAGGGAGGCCAGAAAGAGGCTGATAAAGAAGAAACCCACCATAGCCAGGGCCCACACCAGAAGACAGGTGAGCACCAGGTTGCGCAGCGAAGCGCTCTCCCAGCTGCAGTCGGCAAACGCGATGCGCGATGCGCCGCCGGAGCCGTGCTCCACCTGAAAGCGCAGGCTCAGCCCATGCAGCACGCCCTGGCCGGAACCGGACGACAGGACCTCCTGGACGGCTTGGGAGGCCACCTCGTCGGATACGGCCACCTGGCCGCCGTCGTTGATGGCCGTGACCCGGCCGTCCTCCACCGTCACCACGAAAACGGGAACCATGGAGAAATGCTGGGCCTTGTTTTCCCGGCCGGAGCGGTCCGGTTCCCAGCCGTCGGGCGGAGATGCAATCTCAAAGCGGGGCGGAGAGCCGCCGTCGGCCCACTCCAGGGCCATGCGCAGGGAGACCCGGCTCTGCTCGCCCAGCCGCTGGGCGTTGGAGCCCACCAATACGCCGAATACCACCGCCAGCACCAGACCCACCAGCAGCAGATTGATCAGAATGAATTTTCGCCGCAGAGAGCGGATCATAGTACGGGCACCTCCAGATGATAACCCACCTTGCGCACCGTGCCGATGGACACCCGGGAGCCCAGGAAGGCGAGCATTTTGCGCAAAA
>OLGB01003643.1_pt1 | contig 14202 bp, 10 predicted proteins | sample 1605691 | NCBI WGS metagenome assembly OLGB01 (sample SAMEA3888925, study PRJEB22519) | human gut metagenome | biome: human gut; feature: human-associated habitat; material: faeces | place: Denmark | collected 2010 | reverse complement strand
GTCAACGAACCAGTCGCACGCGTGGGAGTTTTCGTACGACACCGTGCGACAATGCCACAACGCCAGCGGAAACCCACAGCGCCGCAGGCGCCTTAGCCTTCCCCTCGGGTAAACACTGATTTAATTTTTTGAGAGATTGCGGTAAAATAGGGAAGAGAGGTGAAGGAAATGGAAAAGCAAATCAGCTTTACAGACTTGGAATACGGCAAAAGACGGAAGGTCACCAAACGAGAAGTCTTTTTAACGAAGATGGATGCCGTCTTGCCATGGAAGGAATGGGTGGAATTGGTGCGCCCCTTTTTCCCGGATGGAAAGCGCGGCCGGCCCCCGCAGGAGATAGAGGTGATGCTGCGTATGCTGATGCTGCAGGTATGGTTCCAGCTCTCCGATGAAGGGGTAGAGGATGCCATATACGACAGCTACGCCATGAAGTCCTTCCTGGGGCTGAACTTTGCCAAGGGAGCCCAGGTACCGGACGCCACAACCTTGTGCAAATTCCGGAAGCTTCTGCATACCCATGGTCTGCAGAAGACCTTCTTCGACCAAGTGCAGGAGGTATTGAAGGCAGAAGGCAAGCAGGTGAAGGGGGGCACAATCGTTGATGCGACGATCATTGAGGCGCCTGATTCGCGGAAAAATGCCGGAAAGCAGCGGGACCCGGAAATGCACTCGGTCAAGAAAGGCTCGAAATGGCACTTCGGGATGCGCATCCACATTGGCACAGATCCTCTGTATGGTTTTGTACATACCATATCCGCCACGTCGGCCAATGCCTCAGAGGTCAAGGAAGCGCCCAACCTACTGCGGGAAGACGATGAGGTGGTCTATGGAGATGCGGGCTACTGCAAACTGGATCGCTATGTGACAGATGGCAAGCAGCGCCGCTATGAAATCAACCGCCAGCGGGGGACATTCCAACGGCATTATGGGAACAGCCTTTCCTGGCAGGAGGAAAGGATTCTTGAACGACGGAAATCCAGAGTGCGCTGTAAAGTAGAGTATGTATTCCACATAGTGAAGGACATTTTCCGCTGGCGAAAGGCCCGGTATAAGGGCATTGCCAAGAACCTGGACTACGCATATCTGACTTTTGCAAGCGCCAATCTGTATGCACTTGCATGCTTTGGATGAGGACCATAGCCTCATTGCGCCCTTTTCCTATGAGCGCGGGAAATTTCGTTGGGAATACAATTGAGAAAGCCGCTGTTTTGCCTATTTCAATACCTCCCCGAAAGAAATATCTGGTTTATTCACTGTTTACCCAAGGGGAAGGCTTTGGGGTAAGAACAACCCTTCCCGTCTAAGAAACCACCCCTCCCAGCCCGCCCAGCTGGGGGGCGGGCCGTTACGGGCGTAAGATACAGGGCCGCAGGCCAGGCAAAAAAAGAAGGAGGACCCCCGCAGGGTCCCCCCAAACCAGAAAAGGTGGGTCCAGGGAGGAAGAACCTCTTCCTCCCTGGTGTTCTTTCCTCCGGCTTTCTTCCAAAGAAAGCCGGGCTCCCGCCCGGAGCCGGGCGGGAAACCACGTCGCAGGGCCCACCCTGCGGCGGTCCCAGACCGGACCACCTGCCGACGGCAGAGACGCCCCCCCTCAGTAGGCCGCCACATCGGCCTTAAACTGCTCCCAAGCCTCTGGGTGGTCCACAAAATAGAGGGGGCAGAGCTTCTCCGTCACGTCGTAGTGGCGGATGACGTCTTCGGCGGGGTCAAGATCGAACGTCTCGCAGAGCCACGCGACGAGCTGTTCGAGGCTTTCCATCGTCGCGTCATTAAACTTGCCTGTGTCGTCGGGGTGGCAGACCTCGATGGACACGGTGTAGTCGTTCGCGGTGTTCGAGCAGTAGGCGATCTCCGTCAGCGGCACGCACTGCAAAATTTCACCCTTCAGCCCGACGACAAAGTGGGCGCTCGCGTAGGTCTCGTGCGTCAGGGCGAGGTTGGCAAAAAAGCTGCGGTTCGCCGCGGCGGTCGTGCCGGGATTGCCGACATAGTGCACCACCACGCCGGAAATTTCCCTGAGCGGCGTGCCGGGACGGGAATACGGGTTGAGCGGCAGGATGGCCTGCTCCACCCATTCCGGCACGGACACGTCCGCGCCGGGAACGCCGCGGTGGCGGAACCAGTAAATCAGCTCCGCGCCGATGCAGAGCGCCGCGTGCAGCAGCGCCATCGGCAAAAACGACAGCTGGAAACTGTCCCCCGCCGCCAGCAATACGGCGGCACAGAGGAGCGCGATGACGTTGTAGAGCGTGGGTACGTGGGAAGCGAGGATCTCCCGCACGGTGCGCAGGTGGCGCACGCCGGCTTTGGGGGCATGGCGCATGGACTGGGTCTCCCTTGGTGGATTGCGGTGCTGAGAAGGCGCGCATCTGGAAATGCGTTCAAAAGAGGCGGCGGGATTGGCGCAAAAAGACACGCCCCCGCCGCGCGCACGCGCGCCGGGGCGCCGCGCCGGGCCGCCGGTACTCATTAGGGAGAAACTCTCTCTTAACAAGACCGGAATCCTTTGCTATAATGGAAAAATCTGATGGAGAGAGGGAGTAAGCAAGTATGGAGTTTCGAGAGGCGATCGCCGCGGCGCTCGCGGCCGTGCCCGCGTGGGAGGGCCGCTTTTCCGCCGACGAGGTCGCCGCAATGCTGGAGACGCCGCCCAACCCGGACCTCGGGGACTTCGCGTTCCCGTGCTTCAAGCTCGCAAAGACGCTGCGCAAGGCGCCGCCGCTCATCGCGCAGGAGGCCGCCGCCGCGCTCGCGCTGCCGGAGGGCGTCAGCCGCGCCGAGGCCGCCGGCGGCTATGTCAATTTCACGCTCGACCGCGCCGCGCAGGCGCGCGCCGTGCTGGAGCGCATCGCCCGCGAGGGCGACCGCTACGGCGGCAGCGACGTGGGCGCCGGGCGCAATGTGTGCATCGACTATTCGTCGGTCAACATCGCCAAGCCGCTGCACATCGGGCATCTGCCCAGCACCGTGATCGGCAACGCGCTCTACCGCATCTACAACCACATGGGCTATCACAGCGTGGGCATCAACCACCTGGGCGACTGGGGCACGCAGTTCGGCAAGATGATCTGCGCCTACAGGGCCTGGGGCGACCGCGAAACCGTCGAGCGCGGCGGCGTGGACGAGCTGGTCAAGCTCTACGTGCGCTTCCACCAGGAGGCCGAGCGCGACGAGTCGCTCAACGACCGGGCCCGCGCCTGGTTCAAAAAGATCGAGGACGGCGACGCGGAGGCCACCGCGCTGTTCAACTGGTTCAAGGAGATCACGCTCGCCGAGGTGCAGCAGGTGTTCGAGCTCATGGACATCCATTTCGACAGCTATGCCGGCGAGAGCTTTTACAACGACAAGATGGGCCGCGTCGTGGACGAGCTGCGCCAAAAGGGGCTGCTCAAGCTCGACCAGGGCGCGCAGATCGTCGACCTGTCCGCCTATAAGATGCCGCCCTGCATCATCCTGCGCAGCGACGGCGCCACGCTCTACGCCACGCGCGACATCGCCGCCGCGCTCTACCGCAAGGACACGTACGACTTTGCCCGCTGCCTCTACGTCGTCGCCTACCAGCAGGACCTGCACTTCCGCCAGTGGTTCAAGGTCGTCGAGCTCATGGGCTATCCGTGGGCGCACGACCTGATCCACGTCGCGTTCGGCATGGTGTCCGGCACCGAGGGCGCGTTCTCCACGCGCAAGGGCAACATGGTCAAGCTGCGCGACGTGCTCCAGGCCGCCATCGAAAAGACCGGCGCGATCATGGCCGAAAAGAGCCCCGACCTGCCCGACCGCGACGCCGTCGCGCGCGACGTGGGCGTCGGCGCGCTCGTGTGGAACAGCCTCTACAACGGCCGCATCAAGGACGTCGTGTTCGACTGGGACACCGTGCTCAATTTCGACGGCGAGACCGGCCCCTACGTGCAGTACACCCACGCCCGCGCCTGCTCCGTGCTCCGCCGCGCGCAGCCCGGGGGCGACGTCGATTACGCCGCGCTCACCGACGGCGAGAGCCGCGCGCTGCTCGCCGCGCTCGCCGCGTTCCCGGACGCCGTCGCCGAGGCCATGGACAAAAACGAGCCGTACCTCGTCTCCCGCGCCGTCATGGCCATCTGTCAGGCGTTCAACCGCTTCTATTACGAGCGCCGCATCATGGCCGACGAGCCCAACGTGCGCAACGCGCGCCTCGCCCTGACCGACGCCGCCCGCCGCGTCATCGCCATCGGGCTCTACCTCGTCGGCCTCAAGGCCCCCGAGAGCATGTGACTTCCTCCTTTTCTTTTAGAAAAAAGAAAAGGAGGCAAAAGAAAACCGACTGGCGGTCGGGGGGAACGGGAAAATTCTTTTTTGGTTCCCTTTGGAGGGGTTTTTCTCCTACTTTTCTTTTAGAAAAAAGAAAAGCAGGCAAAAGAAAACCGACTGGCGGCCGGCGGGGAACGGGAAAATTCTATTTTGGTTCCCTTTGGAGGGGTTTTTCTCCTGCTTTTCTTTTAGAAAAAAGAAAAGCAGGCAAAAGAAAACCGACTGGCGGCCGGGAGGGAACGGGAAACAGCGTTTTGGGGTTCCCTTTGGAGGGGTTTTTCTTCCTACTTTTCTTTTAGAAAAAAGAAAAGTAGGCAAAAGAAAACCGACTGGCGGCCGGGAGAAAACGGGAATCCTGGCGACAGGTTCCCTTTGAGAGGAAAAAATAATAAACCGAAAGCAGAGGAAGCAAACGGATGATCGATATCAAGCTGATCCGGACGGACCCGGACAAGGTGCGCGAGAACATCAAAAAGAAGTTCCAGCAGGACAAGCTGCCGCTGGTGGACGAGGTGATCGAGCTGGACGCGGCGTACCGCGCGGCGCGCACGCGCTGCGACGAGCTGCGCAACCGGCGCAACGTGATCTCCAAGCAGATCGGCGGCATGATGGCGCGCGGCGAGCGCGACGCCGCCGAGGCCGCCAAGGCGGAGGTCAAGGCCATGGCCGACGAGATGGCGGCGCTCTCCGAACAGGAGACTTCGTACGAGGCGGAGATCCATAAGCGCATGCTCGTGATCCCGAACCTGATCGACCCGGCGGTGCCCATCGGCCGCGACGACACGGAAAACGTCGAGCGCGAGCGCTTTGGCGAGCCGCGCGTGCCGGACTATCCCGTGCCGTATCACGTGGACATCATGGAGGCGCTCGGCGGCATCGACCTCGACAGCGCCAGAAAGACGAGCGGCAACGGCTTTTATTACCTCATGGGCGACGTGGCGCGCCTGCACTCGGCCGTGCTCAGCTATGCGCGCGATTTCATGATCGACCGCGGCTTTACCTATTGCATCCCGCCGTACATGATCCGCGGCGGCGTGGTCGACGGCGTCATGAGCTTTTCCGAAATGGAAAACATGATGTACAAGATCGAGGGCGAGGACCTGTACCTCATCGGCACGAGCGAGCACTCGATGATCGGCAAGTTCATCGACACCATCCTCGACGAGGCCAGCCTCCCGCAGACGCTCACGAGCTATTCGCCCTGCTTCCGCAAGGAGGTCGGCGCCCACGGCATCGAGGAGCGCGGCGTCTACCGCATCCACCAGTTTGAAAAACAGGAGATGATCGTCGTCTGCAAGCCCGAGGACAGCGCCGCGTGGTTCGACCGGCTCTGGCAAAACAGCGTCGCGTTCTTCCGCACGCTCGACATCCCCGTGCGCACGATCGAGTGCTGCTCCGGCGACCTCGCCGACCTCAAGGTGCGCAGCGTCGACGTCGAAGCCTGGTCGCCGCGCCAGCAGAAGTATTTCGAGGTCGGCTCCTGCTCCAACCTCGGCGACGCGCAGGCGCGCCGCCTCGGCATCCGCATCCGCAGCCGCGACAAGGGCAATTATTTTGCCCACACGCTCAACAACACCGTCGTCGCGCCGCCGCGCATGCTGATCGCCTTCCTCGAAAACAACCTGCAACAGGATGGCAGCGTCCGCATCCCAGAGGCGCTCCGCCCGTATATGGGCGGCAAGTCTACCCTCTCCCGCGCCTGACGCCCTCCCCCCTGCTTTTCTTTCCAGAAAGAAAAGCAGCCAAAAGAAAGTCGCGAACGGTCATAGAAGAAAGGCATTTTCCAGCCCCGCTTCCTCTGGGGCTGGGTTTCTTTTTTCCTGTTCTTTTTCTTTCCAGAAAACTTACATGCACTAGCTACAATAAATAATTGTTATCGATTATTGCAAAATGCTACTATTTTACTATAATTTCCTTGGCAGTCGCTAAACAAAGAAACAGGTCAGGCGACGCTTGACGAAGCGATCTCCATGTACAATAAGGCCATTGAAAACGCTACAGTTACACTTGCAGAAACTATGGCTAACATTCGCGCGGACGCAGTTTCCGAAACAAAATCACTTAACAGCGTTGACAGCGTTGAAAACGTTGCATATAATACTCAAGCAGGAGAAAAGGAAAATGGAACGGGACTTCAAGAAACATCTGGAAGAACTGTACCGGGAAATGCGGGAAAAGAATCTCAAGCCGGAGGAGATGGAGCGGTACCAGAATCCTCTGGATCAGTCGTACATTCGGAGCTGGCGCAAGAGGTTTCCGGGGATAACGGACGAGGAAATAATCAATACCCTGGAGAGCTGGTAAAAACTGAATTAAAGAACCGCGGGAAAGACCCGGTTGACTTGAGGACGGAGAATGACCCGTCCTCTTTTTATGCCGCAATTGGAGAAGCGAAGCAGAAAAACGAGCACGGCGCATTTGTCACACAGCACGAGGTTGAAGAATATGCCAACATGCAGTTGTTCCTTGACGATACAAAAGGCGTGGGCGTAGCGGTCACAGCGGACGGGGATATTGTGTCCGTATTCAAAAACCCCAAAATAAACCCGTTGCACGGACTGCATTTGTGGACGAGTATGCGCCGGATGATTGGAACTACGAACGGGACGGACGCCCGGATATTATCTTCTGGATTCATAACGGCGAGAGCGCTGAGCAAATTGCAAAAACGCTTGGCACCCGTGAGATGCCGGACCTGTCGCACCTCCCGCTTATGGATTACGAAGAGGCGGCAAAGTACCGCGACGGCCTGCTCGCTAACAGAAACGAAACTTTAACATCTTCCGCGATCACGACATTTGACACAGGAGACGTTTCTTCCAAATCAGGTACTTGTTTCCTCCATAGAAGAAGAAAACACTTCTGGCGGCGGCGACGCTTTGTTAAACGCACAAAATAATGGCCTTGACACTCTCGGTGACGATTCGGAAAACCTTGGCATTGTAAATAAAACAGTTTCTGACACATTGAATGGCATGAAGCGTTTTGGGCGCTCGTTTTACCGCAAGGTTGTGAGCGGGACACAGGAGACGGAACGCGCGGCAAAGGCCTTTCCGGCCTGGCTCCCTTTGTTTTGCCGGTATCGCGACTTTTTCTTTTGCTTCTTTTCTTTTTCCAGAAAAAGAAAAGAAGAAAGTAGAATCCAGAAAAAGAAAAAAAGAAGAAAAAAAACGAACACCCCAAAAAACCGCACCCAAAGCGTCTATCTTGTGGCAAACGCGGGTGGGGACGCAACATGTTGTGGACAGAGGCAGCACGCATTCCGATACTCCCGGAAACAGCGTTTTTCCTTGAATTTGCGGGCTTTTTTTGGTATGATAACGATACTCACCTGTACCATACCCATTGATCGGGATGCGCCTGGGGGAAAGCGGGAGCGGCGGCGGCGAGCCGGGGAACGCGCCCGCACAAATACACAGCATTGGGGATATATGATGGAACATTTGACAATCTGGGCCCGGGCCCGGGAGGAGATCCGGCCGCAGATGACGGGGCTGAGCTTTCACGCGTGGATCGACTCGCTGGTGCCGCTGACGTTTCGCAACGGCGTGCTGGTGCTGGAAGCGCCCAACCCCGACATTTTGAAAACGCTGAAGGATTTCTATTTTGAAATGCTGTTCCAGGCGGCGCGGCAGGCGAGCCCGGCGGTGGAGGACGTGCTGCTGGTGCTGCCGGAGGACCGGGACCAGTACGTGGTGCCGGACGACGCGGAGCCGGTCAACGTCTACGCGCTGAACCCGAAATACACGTTTGACAGCTTTGTGGTCGGCAGCAGCAACCAGTTCCCGCACGCGGCGGCGCAGGCCGTGGCGCAGAACCCCGGCACGGCGTACAACCCGCTGTTCATCTATGGCGGCGTGGGGCTGGGCAAGACGCACCTGATGCACGCGATCGGCCACTATATCAAAGACGAAAACCCGGCGGCGCGCGTGATGTACGTCACGAGCGAGACGTTCACCAACGAGCTGATCTCCGCCATCCAGCAGGACAAGCGCCTGGAATTTCGCAAGCGCTACCGCAACGTGGACATCCTGATGATCGACGACGTGCAGTTCATCAGCAAGAGCCAGGCCACGCAGGAGGAATTTTTCAACACCTTCAACACGCTGCACAACGCGAACAAACAGATCGTCATCAGCTCCGACCGGCCGCCCAAGGAGATCGCCAAGCTGGAAGAGCGCCTGTGCTCGCGCTTCCAGTGGGGGCTGATCACGGACATCCAGCCGCCGGATATCGAGACGCGCATCGCCATTTTGCGCAACCGCGCGCGCATCGACAACATCGAGGTCGAGGACGACGTGCTGCAGTTCATCGCCGAGCACGTGCAGAGCAACATCCGTGAATTGGAGGGCTGCCTCACGCGCGTCGTGGCCTATTCGCGCCTGCGCCGCCGGCCGCTGAACCTCGAGGTCACGGCCGACGCGCTGAAGGACCTGCTGCCGGAGGTGAAAAAGCGCGAGGTCACGCCGCAGCTCATCAAGCAGACGGTCGCCGCGTTCTACTCCATCTCCGTCGAGAGCATGGATTCCCAGCGGCGCGACCGGGAGGTGGTCATGCCGCGGCAGATCGCCATGTACCTGTGCCACCGCATGCTGAGCCTGCCGTATAAGCGGATTGCGTTCCTGTTCGGCCGCAACGACCACACCACCGCCATGAGCGCGTGCGACAAGATCGACAAGATGATCGCGGACGACCCGCACTTTGCCTCCGTGATCGAGGACCTGAAAAAGCGGATGTAGGCCGCGGCGGTTTGCGCCGGCCACACACGGCGGTCCCGCCAAAAAGCGCCTTTCCCGCCCCGGCGGCCATCCACACGGCGCGGTGGACAGGGATGTGGAGTCCACGTGGACAGGATGTGCAAGCCGTGTGTTTTGGGGAAACGGTGGACATGCGCGGCCTTTCCCTGCCGCGTTTCCACTGCGGTTTCCACCGGGCTTTTGCGCCGCTGCCGGGCGCTTGCGCCGCTTTTCCACGGCGTCCACGCCCCTACGGCTACTACCCCTGTAATACTATATATCCCATTCACTCCCGCTGGTGGACAGCGCCGGTGGAAAATCTTTACTGAATACACGCGTGCCGGCCCCGCCCGCGCACGGCAAGAGAGGATGAACGCCATGAAATTCTTGATCGACTCCAAAGAACTGACGGCAGGCGTGCTGTCCGTCATCAAGGCCATTCCGGTCCGCACCACGATGCAGATTCTGGAGGGCATCTATATCGAAGCCGCCGGCACGACCGTCAAGCTCAAATGCTCCGACCTGATGCTTGAAAAGGAATGCCTGCTGCCCGCGACCATCGAGGAGGAGGGCAAGGCCATCGTGCCGGCCAAGCTGTTTTCCGAGGTCATGCGCCGCCTGCCGGACGCGCTCGCCGAGGTGACCATCGCCGGCAAGAGCGTGGACATCGCCTGCGGCCGCGTGCAGATGAGCATCCAGACCATCGACTATGAAGAGTTTCCCGAAATGCGCTTTACGGGCGACACGTTCACCGTGAAGATGGACCGCGAGGAGTGCCGCGACCTCATCTTGCAGACCGTGTTTGCCACCGCGCAGGACGACAGCAAGCCGATCCTGACCGGCGTGCTGCTCGAGCTGGGCGACTGCATCACCGCCGTCGCGACCGACGCCTACCAGTTTGCCATGCGCAAAGTCCCGCTCGAAGCGCCCACGCCCGAAAAATCGACCGTGATCCCGGCCAAGTCCCTGCTCGAGATCGCGCGCATGATGGACGAGACCGACCAGGACGCCGAGCTCACCTTCACGCGCACGCACGTCAAGGTCGATATCGGGCACACGTGCCTCACCGCGCGCCTGCTCGACGGCGACTATATCGCCTACCGGCAGATCCTGCCCAAGGAATACAAGACCCGCGCGCTCGTCAACCGCGAAGAGCTCATCAAGGCCATCGACCGCGCGCAGCTCATGGCGCGCGAGGGCAACAACAGCATCGTCATGCGCTTTTCGTCCAGCAAGCTCACGATCCTCGCCAACAGCTTTGTCGGCAAGGTGCACGAGGAGATCGACGTGCAGACCATCGGCGACGATATCGAGATCGCGTTCAATCCCAAATATTGCATGAACGTGCTCAAAAATATCGCCGACGAAACCGTCTATTTCGACATGCTCACCGGCATCAGTCCCTGCGTCGTCCGCCCCGTCCAGGGCGACCGCTATTATTACCTGATCGTCCCCGTGCGCATCTTCAGCCAGTATTGACGGGTTTTCTTCTCTTTTCTTTCTTTTTCTCTTCTTTTCTTTTTCTAGAAAAAGAAAAGAAGCAAAAGAAAAAGTCAACATACCAGTGTTGCAGAGGGAGCTTTGCCGGAAAATCCATTGTTTTATAGACCGTTCGTGACTTTCTTTTGTCTACTTTTCTTTCTAGAAAGAAAAGTAGAACGTTCGCGACTTTCTTTTCGCTTCCTTTTCTTTCTAGAAAGAAAAGGAAGAAGAAAAAAGCAAAACACACGAGACACAGAAAGGCAATTCATGTCAAAGATCATCGCGATAGCGAACCAGAAGGGCGGGGTCGGCAAGACGACGACGTCGGTAAACCTGGCGGCGTGCGTTGCGGCGGCGGGCCGGCGGGTGCTGCTGATCGACGCGGACCCGCAGGGCAACGCGACGAGCGGGCTCGGGTTGGACAAGAACGCAATCGAGCACTCGGTATACGACGTGTTCATCAACGAATACGGGATCGACGAAGTGGTACAGCGGACGATGCTGGACACGCTTTGGCTCGTGCCGTCGAACATCCAGCTGGCGGGCGCGGAAGTGGAGCTGGTGACGATGATGGCGCGCGAGCAGGTGCTGAAAAACGCGCTGCGCCCGGCGCGGGACGCCTACGACTACATCTTTATCGACTGTCCGCCGTCGCTGGGGCTGCTGACGCTGAACGCGCTGAACGCGGCGGATACGCTGCTGGTGCCGATCCAGTGCGAGTTTTACGCGCTGGAGGGCCTGTCGCAGCTGATGAGCACGGTGCGGCTCGTGCGCAAGAACCTGAACCCGGCGCTGGACGTGGAGGGCGTGGTGCTGACCATGTTCGACTCGCGCACCAATTTGTCGGTACAGGTGGTGGAAGAGGTGCGGAAGTTTTTCCGCAACAAGGTGTACCAGACGATCATCCCGCGCAGCGTGCGGCTGAGCGAGGCGCCGTCGTTCGGGCTGCCGGTCATCCGGTACGCGCCGAGGAGCAGCGGCGCGGCGGCCTATACGGCGCTGGCAAACGAGCTGCTCAAGCGCGAACAGGCGTAACGGGCGCGGGTTTTCTGCACGCGCCGCGTGCGGCAGGGCATGTCGGACAGACAGGGTTTGCCTGCCGCAGGCGCGGGGAACGGGACAAAGGAGCAATCATGGCAGGAATGAAAAAAGGGCTGGGGCGCGGGCTGGACGCGCTGCTGAACCCGTATATCGAGCCGGAGCAGGCGGCGGGCGGCCGCGTGCTGGAAGTGAGCGTGCGCGACATCGACACCAACCGCAGCCAGCCGCGCAAGAGCTTTGACGAGGCCGCGCTCGGCGAGCTGGCGGACTCGATCCGCGTGCACGGCGTGGTGCAGCCGCTGATCGTCAAGCAGAACGGCGACCGGTACACGATCGTCGCGGGCGAGCGGCGCTTCCGCGCGGCGCGCCTGGCAGGGCTCAAGACCGTGCCGGTGCTGACGGTGGACTATGACGAGGCGCAGATGCAGGAAGTGGCGCTGATCGAGAACATCCAGCGCGAGGACCTGAACCCGGTCGAGGAGGCCGCGGCGATCCGGTTTCTGATGCAGCAGCACGACATGACCCAGGAGGAGGTCTCCGCGCGGCTCGGCAAGAGCCGGCCGGCGGTGGCCAACGCGCTGCGGCTTTTGAACTTGCAGGCGGATGTGCTGGCGCTCGTAAAGGACGGCACGTTGACGGCGGGGCATGGGCGCGCGCTGGCGGGCGTGGCGGATAAAGACACGCAGCGGCGGCTTGCGGAGGAGTGCGTGCGGCTGGGGTATTCGGTGCGCGCGCTGGAATCCCGCATCGCCAATTTGCAGGCCGGCGGCACGCGCAAAAAGGCCAGGGCCAAGGCGCCCGCGCCGCGCGGCGAGCTGGCGCAGGTGGAGAGCGCGTTCCGGGAGCGGCTCGGCACGCGCGTGAGGATCACCGGCGACGAGAAGAAGGGACGCATCACGATCGACTATTTCAACCCGGACGACCTGGAGCGCATTTACGAGGCCATTGTGCGCGAATGACCGCCGCAGTTTTCAAACGGAAGGGGCGCATGTTCCACGTGGAACATGCGCCGTTTTTTCGCCGGCACGCCGCCCGCATGTTTCACGTGAAACATGCGGCTTTTTGCGTCCTCGACGATCGGCATGTTCCACGTGGAACATTGTTGTTACTGCATTTTATCCGTTTTATATGGACTGCGGCGCGCGTTGCAGAAGTTTTTGGTAGCTCGCGTCCATGCCGATCGCGCCGAGCGGCGCCGTGATCAGGATGGACAGCACGGCCGTCGAAAGCACCAGCCGCCCGCACGGCAGCCCGAGCGAAAGCGGCACGGCGCCAATGGCGGCCTGCACGGTCGCCTTGGGCAGATAGGAAATTACGCAAAACGCCCGCTCCCGTCCGTTGAGCGGCGTGCGGACGAGGCACAGCAGCATCCCGGCGGACCGGAACACGAGCGCCAGCAGCACGAGCGCCGCGGCCGCAGGCCCGGCCGCCAGCGTATACCAGATATCCACCGCCGCGCCGACGAGCACGAACAGCAGCACTTCCGCAGCAAGCCACAGCCCGCCAAAGCTCTGCGGCAGCCCCTCGCACGCCGTGTCCGCGCTCCTGAGGTGCATGACGCACGCCATGCTCATCACCGCCAGCAGGCCGGATACCGGCACTGTGCCCTCCAGCCACGTTTCCAGCGCCGTGAGCAGGAATGCCAGGCTCAGCACAATGACCGTGCGAATCCCCGTCCGCACCGGCCGCCCGCACCCGGCCTCGCGCTGCAACAGCCACGCCGCCACCCAGCCCACGGCGGCGCCCACCAGCACGCCCAGCACGATCGAAACCGGGATCTGCGCAAAATCCAGCGCCGAGACCGTGCCGCCCTGCGCAATGCCGACAAACGCCGTAAACAGCACGATCACAAACACGTCGTCCAACGATGCCCCCGCAAGGATCAGTTGCGGAATGCCCTTGTCCGTGCCATAACCCTCTTCCATGAGCGATACCATGCGCGGCACGACGACCGCCGGCGACACCGCGCCGAGCACCGCGCCGATGATCGCAGCCTCAATCACCGACACGCCCAGCAGCCACGGCGCCAGCAGCACGACGCCCGTCGTTTCGCACAGCGCGGGCAGGAACGACATCAGCACCGCCGGCCGGCCTACCCGCCGCAAATCTGCCACATCCAGCGCAAGCCCCGCGCGAATCAGGATCACGATCAGCGCCATCTCGCGCAGCGCCGTCGAGATATCCAGCAGCGACTGGTCCAGCAAATTGCACACAAACGGCCCCACCAGAATGCCCGCCGCCAGCATGCCCACGATCCGCGGCAGGCCGATGCGCGCGCACGCCACCGCCAACAGCAGCCCCGCTAAAAATACCACCGCAAGTGATGCCAACATGTTTTATACACTCCTTCCATCCGTGCCGTTCCCACTTTTGCCGTAAAAAAAGACTGACGGCCATGCGAAATATACCTTCGCAGAAGCCATCAGCTCTTAACAAGCGGTTTAGGTCGCCCAATCAGGTTGACCAGGGGAGCGCCTCATTCCCAGATTATTGTAAGTATACGCTTCTTTTATGATGTCTGTCAACCTGTTGCAATTTCTGTCTTTTTAAAATAGGAGGAGGGGAGAGGAGAAAGAAAGTCAGAAAAGCAAAAAACCTCAAGACCGATCGCGACTTTCTTTTGGTTCCTTTTCTTTCAGGAAAGAAAAAGAACGCA
>OLGB01003642.1_pt1 | contig 14202 bp, 11 predicted proteins | sample 1605691 | NCBI WGS metagenome assembly OLGB01 (sample SAMEA3888925, study PRJEB22519) | human gut metagenome | biome: human gut; feature: human-associated habitat; material: faeces | place: Denmark | collected 2010 | reverse complement strand
CTCTATTTGTCTGAATTGTCATATAGTTAATATGACAGATTTTATTTCATGCAAAATATTATATACTATATCCTCAAACAATGCAAAGCTATTCAATGAAAAACTCCGGCTACATTGCCGGAGCTTCCAATTCATCCATATATTCTACAAACTTTTTGTCAGTTCCTTCTTTCATCATATTTTCAGCTACTTCTTTAACTGCAGAATATACTTTAGGAAAAGCGGTTACAAGTTCCACATATTTATTCTGTCCAGACTGCTCTAATCCAAGAATATTGCCGGATTTTCTGATTTTGTAGTCTTCTTCAGCTATCTTAAATCCATCTTCCGTTTCACACATAATTTTTAATCTTGGATTGTTCAGGCCATTTGGAGATACTAAAATACAATAAGGTTTTAACTTTCCTCTTTTTACTCTGCCTCGTAATTGGTGTAAGGTAGATAATCCGTAGAAATCCGCATCCTGAATAACAATTACGCTTGCATTGGGATTATTTACCCCTACTTCTATTACGGTTGTAGCAATAAGGATATTCACCTCGTTATTTCTGAATTTTTCCAGAATCTCCGTATCCGTTGTTTTTCCACTTTGCTTTCCAGTTAAGCAGCCAATTGTAATTCCGGTTCCCGCAAAATGTTTTTCATATTTTTCCTTAATTTCTTCAACAGAGTGTCTTTTCATTTTCTCTTCGTTTTCATTTGGAGCATCTTCTTCATCTTTTTCGATTTGAGGACATACGACATATACCTGGTGGCCTGCTTTTACCTCTTCATCTACAATCATAGGAATATCTTCTCCGGCATAACACTTTGTTTCTACTTTCTGTCTGCCATCAGGCATGGAATGAATCTCAAAAATTTTCTTATTTTCTCCAAAAATAAGCTCCCCGATAGTCCTTGGTATAGGAGTTGCAGATAAGGTTAAAAAAGGAACATTATAAGAACTTTTGGCCTTCAAGCATTCTTTTACCTTTACGCCAAATTTATGCTCTTCATCAATGGCAATCATGCCCAGATTCTTATATTCAACACTATCTGATGCAACAGAATGAGTACCAATAATAAATTGATATTCTCCTGCCTTGATTCCTTCTGCTACTTCTTTTTTCTGCTTTGCTGTCAAAGAGCCATTCAAGAAAGCTGCCTTATATCCCATTTTCTCCGCAAGTTCACTCATTTCAGAATAATGCTGCTTTGCCAAAACTTCTGTAGGTGCCATAAGTACTGCCTGATAACCATTTTCCACCGCCATAGACATGCAAAGAAATGTGGTAATCGTTTTACCACAGGCTACATCTCCCTGTATTAAAGCATTAATGGCTTTTTTCTCTACCATCATTTTATAAATAGAATTAAGCACATTATTTTGGTCTTCTGTCAGCTTAAATGGTAATCCACTGATGGTTTCTTTCGTTTTTTCAATCGTTTTAATCTGAATGAATTCTTTTTCATCTACTTTATTTTTGTTTTTAATACCAATGGCAAAATAAAGTAAATCATCAAATATAATACGCTCTGATGCTTTTGTGATATGTTCCGGAGCTTTAGGAGAATGGATGCACCAAGGAATCTGTCTTGCAGAAATCAAATGGAATTTTTGCAAAACATCCTGCGGGAGATATTCCTCATAATCAAAATATTCCGTATCAAGAATGGCTTTTCTTAATAAAGGATAATTAATCCCTGTCATCTTTTTATATTCAGGAATAATAATCTGATTTTCCTCAATTTCATCCGAAAATACAATGGGGTTTACCATAGAGAAAGAATGGTATAAAATATCATATTCTAACTTTCCATATACCAAATAATTTTTTCCTTTTCCAAATCTGTTTTCCTTAAAAATATCCCATCGGTTGAACCATGTAATGTTCAGTTTTCTTTTGGTAATTCGGTCAATAAGTACAGCTTTTACCAGAAACATATTCTTTCCATTTTTCATCTGCTTTTCTATTTCTTTTTTTTCAATAGAAAAAAGATTACCAATAACGCAGCAATTCATTCCTGCGTAATTTTCATTCAATCCATTTTCATATCTGCAATCATAATATCGGTTAGGAAAAAATCTTGCCATCTTTTCGTATGTATCAAGATTTTTTTTCTTTAATTTTTGTAATTCTTTTGGTTCTAAAACTAAACTATTCATGTTTATCCTCCAGTAATGCACTTGTCAGCATGCGTCCTTTCGGGGTTACCAGTATATATCCTTTTCTAATCAAAAAAGGCTCTATACTTTCTGCAATGGTATCTATACTTTCACCCATATAGGCAGACAGGGTTTTTAACCCTGTAGGTTTTTCTTTGTTCAATTCAAGGCACTGAATATATTTGCTTTCTGTGGAAGTAAAACCTTTTTCATCATATCCAATCTCCTTAAGTGCCTGTCTGATGTATTTTTCTTTAGGAAGTTTTTCATTAGCTATAAGATAATCTGTAATTCGTTTTGTCAGGTTATTGGCTATTCTCGGAGTTTCCCGGCTTACATTTGCGATAACACTGGCAGCTGCATCATCTAATTCATAACCATACAATAATGCAGTTCTTTTAATTATCTGGGTAAGTTCTTTTTCATTATAGTATTCCATATTGAATACCATATGAAAACGGTCACGTAATGGATTTGAAATTAATCCAGCCCGTGTTGTCGCTCCAATTAAAGTAAAATGAGCCAAGTCTAAAGTTACGGTTTTGGTTTGCTGGTCAGCTCCGACAATAATATCTATTTTATAATCTTCCATTGCCGAATATAAAATTTCTTCTACTGCTTTAGGCAGTCTGTGAATTTCGTCTATGAAAAGAATGTCATTTTCTCCTAATGAAGAAAGAATAGCCGCCAATTCTCCCTGTCTTTCAATGGCGGGACCACTTACCGTTTTTAACCGACTGCCCATTTCATTTGCTATAATTGCTGAAATGGTGGTTTTTCCTAATCCGGGAGGGCCAAAGAAAAGCATATGTCCAAGCGATGTGTTTTTTATCTTAGCAGCTCTAATGGCTGTTTGTAAGTTCTTTTTAATATTTTCCTGACCAATATATTCATTCAGGTAATTTGGTCTGATAGATACTGTACTTTTTACTGCATCTAATGTATTTTCTGAAATGTCTGTTTTAATCGTTCTCATAATATTACCTCTTACTATTAATATGACAGACTTTATTCAAAATTTACAATTTCTGCATAAAAAATAACCCACCATTATGTATCTAAAAATGGGAAAAGCCACATATTCAATGCAGCTTTTCTTTCATTTTTATTTATGCATTTGCCAGAAGTTTTTTAGCAATTTCGTATTCTTTGTTGATGTTGGCACAGATAAAATCAGAACCGCCATTATCCGGATGATTTTTCTTAATTTGGTCTTTTCTTCGTGCATCCAGTTCTTCCATGGTTTTACAGTCGCCAAAAAATACCAATTGGGACATTTCAGTCGGAATATTATTTCTCGTACCACTATTTCTTTGATTATTTTGGGTATTTTGATTATTCTGCTTTGCCCTTTCTTCATTAGCCTTTTTTGCATTTTCTTCAGCAGTCCTCTGTGTCTTTTTTATGCTCTCAACTAATGCCATAAGGGACGCCATATCATCCTCGAATTTGTTTAATTCAACTATAACAGCATTTGTATATAGCTGAGGTGTATCCATAATATCTCTCAGTCTATAATATTCTGCAGACATTCTGTTCCATTTATCTCTTACGGAACTAAAGAAACAATACTCCTGGGCATCTCTGTATTCTTCCAGTAGCCTTCTTGTTTTATTAAGGATTTCATCGTTTTTATGGGTTTCCTTAAAACCAAGCATTGTTGCAATACTTGCAGAGTTTTGCTTAATTGCCTGATAAGCAGAATAGATAATAAATACAAGCATAATAGCCATGGCAACACTAATCGGCCACTGCTTTGTCATAGATGCACCCTTTGTCAGAACTCCGGCAGCATACAAAACTTTGTAAAGCATTTCGGGATTTAATAATAAATATATAATGCCCGCAACACCTGCTCCTGCTACAATCCACATAATATATCTAAAAATATAAGATAAAACTTTAATAATTCCTTCAAAAATATGATATAAAAAACAAAGAGGCGCTGCGGCTTTTCCAAGATGCTTTTTTACATATTGATAATCTGTCTTCATATTATATACTTTTGTTCTGTAACTATGGAAAAATTTTCTGGTAAGAGAAAATGCAAAATTACTGATTTTATCACTTGACCATCTGATTGCTCCCATAATACACTGGGTTGCAATAGACATAATTATGATTCCTAACAAGGAAACCACAAATTCAGCCTTAAGTTTGGATATATATGTATATTTGTCTCCGGTATATGGAACTGAAACAAATACGGTAAGCACAAAAATAATGGGGTATCCGATACCGATTGCATATGCCGCTTTGCCTAAAAATACAGCCATGGAACTAATAGTGTTCAACACAGTAATGAGAAGCAATTTTATGAAATTGACCAGATTTCCGACATTTAATGTTACGGTTTTTTCTAATGCAATTATTTTTTCTTTCATAATATGTTGTATCTCCTTTATGATATTCCTAAAAACCTTTCTTATAGTTATAGTATATAGGAATAATGCAAAAAAGTAAATTTTCTGCATAAAAAAAAAGAGGAAAATTTTTTCCTCTTTTTCTTTTTTATACAGTAGCATTAGGCTGGAAATCCTGCCCCAAAATCTGGTATGCTTCAATCAAAAACTTATTGTAAGTTCTGTCATCTTTTGCACCATATGCCACGTACTCTCCGGTAATGTAAAGTTCATCCCTTGCCCGTGTTGAAGAAACAAATAACAACCTTCTCTTCTCCTCCAGCAATGGCTTTTTCTTTCTGATTTCCGGCGAATCATATTTCGTAATACTGTTGTAAACAATAGGCCATTCCAGACCTTTGGAAGAATGTGCCGTAGTTAATACTACACCCGGATAATCACTCTGTCTTTTATAAGCGCATTCGGCGCCATACAATTCGAAGTCCATACAATACTGGACCAGCTTCTTTACAGTATTTTTTCCTTTTAAGGTATCAACAAAGTTTTCATACACTTCATCATCTTCATCAAGAGCTTCTAACATCTGACAAATTGTTTCCATTTTCTGTTTTTCTGGATAATTTCTCAATATCTCTATCTGGGCCTTTGCCTGTGCTAAATATGCCTGAATTTCCTTGTCGGATTTGGTAAGTAACATATTTCTGTTCAGGCAATTAAGCCAGTTCATTTCACATTCCGTTAATGTCGGATTATTGATAAATTTAATCATATCAATAGCTGCCAGAACCTTGGAATTTTCCATTAACGGTTCCGGATTAAGTAATACCGAAGGAATGCCTGCTTCTGTAAGAATTGATGCCATTTTCAAAAGCTCATTTTTAGTAGATGCAATAAATGCAATATCTTCCGGCTTTGTACCATTTTTAATTTTCTTTTCAATGGAATCCTTGATGTATTCGTATTCCTGTTCTCTGTTAAAAAAGCCTCTTGCTACCGGTTTCATGCCATGAGGTCTGGTAGCAATCAGCGACTTAGCCACCTTGCAGGTATTTAAGTCGTTAAGTTTATTTGCGAAATCAATAATTTCCGGAGTAGAACGATGATTTTCAAGAAGATAAAAGTCCTGGCCTTTTCTTTTAAGAATATCATAAAAATCAATGATATATTTGGGAGAAGTATCACGGAACCCGAAGATTGCCTGACTGTCATCTCCCACTACCATTAATGACTCAAAATTTGGAGTATCAATGATAGTCTTAATAAAATCCATCTGCCCTTCATTGCTGTCCTGAAATTCATCTACAATAACATGTTTAATTCCCATGCGTTCAAAATAATCCGGTTTTTTACAAAGAAGCTGGAATACCAGTTTTTCCTGGTCAGCAAACTCAATCAGACTGTCTTCATTCAGCTTATCCTGATATTCATCATATAAAAGAGCAACATCTTCTACCGTCTTAAGCGGTAAAAATTTGCCAAGAAGTCCAAGATGTTTTGCAATCTGCTGAATATCATCCGGGTCATCGCCAAGTGTATAGGTCTTCATAATGGCAAAAATCTTTCTTGCTACAATTAAAGCTCCCTGTACATCTTTTGTATTCATGAAAAAGTTACGGTAATCAAGACCTTTGATATCCTTATTTTTCAAAATTCCTGCAATAATAGAAGACCGTTCCACATCATCAATCAGTTTCGGTTCCTTATCAAATCCAAGACATTCCCACTCCTTATGGACAATTTCATCTTCAAAGGCATTGAATGTCTGAATATGCATATCTGTGATGTCACAACCACTGCCAAATTCCTGATTATAAGCGTTAATTCGCTCTCTCATTTCTTCAGCGCCTGTATTTGTAAATGTCAGTAAAACAATTTCCGAAGGCTTAACTCCCTTATTCAGGAGGGTTACTGTCCTCAGTGCAACCGTAAGTGTTTTTCCTGCTCCTGCTCCTGCATTAATTCTGGCGATGCCTTTTTCAAAATTAATAGCATCACTCTGTTCCTTTGTCAGATTTAAGGAAGAGATACTTTTTACTTTCTTTTCTTTAACAATCTTAATTGGGGATTTTTTGTAAGAGCAGATTCTATAAAATTCACAGGTTGCGCATTTCTTTTCATCACATTTTGCATCGGAGCCTTTTAAGAATTCCTGAATCTGAGGGATAAATTCTTTATCCGTGTCATTCTTCTGTCCATCATTTACATACAGCTCACTCAATGTTACTACATTTCTTCCTGTTGTATCAAAGAAATCTGAATCAAAAATTCCTTTTGATTCTGAGTCATTAGCTTTCCGTAAATAATAAATGGACGCAGAAACATATGCTTTTTTACCCGGCTGAACAAATTTACGGCCATAGCAGAGCATGGAATACATTTCAAGGCTGTTGTGCGCTGAAAGGTCCTGTTTCCTGCCGTATGCCGTAATTCTCGGTTTGGAATATCTTAATTTTACGATTTCTATTCTGTCATTGGCAAAAAAGACCATATCGGGTTTTACAGTAACATCCATGTCTGGATACAGATTGATATTAGCTTCCGGGAAAAAGTTAGGAACTCTTGTTTCAGAAATGAGATATCTGTTAATACATCTTTTCATATCATCTGCAAAAATCTTTTTAGTTTTTTCTGCCATAGAATCATCTGCGATATTCTTGAAGAAGTCATCAATCATATCTGCCGCCTGCTGTCCTGTAATTTTTCTCGTTAAAACATCTTCAACGCACTTTTTAGCAAGTGCGCTTCTTTTTATTACCTGGTCATCAATACTCTTCTGCAAATGAATATCTCTGTTTCTGCGCATTTTGCATCGGTTAACTCCGGATAATTCATATACATTATATACCATCCTTATTTCCTCCATATTTTCATTAATCAAATTTAATATGATAGAAAACATAAGAATGAAAAAACGGATTCTCAATTATAGAGAATCCGTCTTAAATCGGCTTCTGATACGTTTTGGTATTACCGGGTTTTGCTGTTTAATTCCACATCTTTGAGCAAGTTCATTCAGTTTTTCAATGTTTTTTCTGATACCGGACTCTACATCATATGAAATTCTTGGTTCCTTAAACAAGACTTTGAGTATCTGGCTATCAATAATTGCACAATTATCTGAAAGTTTTTCTATTATTTTTCCTTTGATTATTTCCCAGAAAGTTTCCATATCTTCGTTATACAGGTCCATTAATGATATTCTGTCTGTTTTCCCATATACATAGGAAGGTAAATAAAAATCATATCTTTTATTGTATTCATAAGTGGATATATCATCAAGAAGAGTGGGATTGTTTTTGTCTCTGTAAGGAATATTCATTTTGGGACATTCTACCGTAATACTCATATTAAGACCTAATAATTCCAATTCTTCTCTTGATAATGGAAATATAGGTAATTCACTATCATCTGTATCATTATAATACTGGCCAATATCAATACCCATAATATTCGCAGCTATTTCCACCGCTTGAATAAACCCAACATTTTGGGTGTTTTCAATCAAAGAATAAATAGAACCTCTTGCATGACAGGAATAGCAATAATATCCTCTGTTGGATACAGTGCAATTATCTATTTCCTTTTCCAAATGACCAGTATTTTTCACATGTTCCGGACATCTGATGAACAATCTGCTCCCTTTCCAGTTCTTTTCTATATTCAGGGCATCCAGAATTGTTTGTACATCAAGCAATTCTGTTAACGATTCAATATCGTATCTCATATATATCTCCTGCTTTCTTTTCATTATTATTTAATATGAAAGAAAAAGGCAAAATAAAAAATCGCTCCGAAGAGCGATTTTTATATAAGAAAGCTTTTAGAAATTGATTTCAATTTCTTCCGATGCCAGTTGTTCAAGAATATCCGTATTCTGAGGAAGGAAAGAAATTTCCTGACAATAGGTATTGATTTCTTTCTTAATAATTCTGTTTTCAAACAGGCCTTCCCTTTCAATACTTCTGGTAATTTTTCTCATACCGGAAGTATGGATTCTTTTTACCTGGTCCGGTTTCTTCTTTAATAATACCGCAATCTTAGGAATAGACAAGGTATTATCATATCCCAGCCCAAAATATAAACGAATGACAATGCTTTCATCCGGAGTTAATGTCTTGATAGCACGATAAATACTATTTCTTTCTGCGTCTGTTACCACCTGCTCTTCCGGTGTCTGATAAGGACTCTGAATATTGTTTTTCTGGAATTCATCAGTGTCGTAAGAAATCTCTGCGTTTTCGCTTTTAGCCAGAACTTTCTTTACAGTATATAAAGCAATCCCTGTTTTTTCAGAGATTTTAACAGCATCCCAAGGAGTATCTGTTGCTTCAAACTCTTTAATACACTTTCTGACTTTCTTTTCCTGCTGACCATAATAAGATGTATTATGTTCAATACCATCTACAAAATTCTGAATCTGATGAAGAATATGCGGCTTCATATAAAGCATAAGTCCGGCTTTTTTCGGGTCATAGTCTTTAATCTTTTCAAAGAAACACAAGGAACATTCATTAATCATATCCTGCTGATATCTTGTGTAATATGTAGGATATCTTTTTGCCAGAATGCTGATAATGAATTTATATACGCTGCAATACAGTTTCATTCCGGCCTTATCCTTCATAGCCACATCATCTGAATATTTATAGATATCCAGCCAGTATTCAATTTCCTCCGGTGTAAGCTTGTAATTCTTGTCATCAACTCTTATCATTTTTGTACCCTCCCTAAGTAAAAAACTTATTTAACACATCGCTGTTTTTAAGACTTGTCTTTCGTATTCTTTCAATAGTAAACAGACACCAGTCTACATTTTCCTGAAAATGAATTTTGATATTACTGTCATGACACCAGTCATTAAAAATATCATACCTGCTTCTTGAGGAATATTCATTTTTCTTTCTAATAATATAACGTAGTAAAGATTCTGATATCTGTCCCAGTTCCTCGTTTTGGTTCATTACTCCTCCTTTATATACAAAATGTTTCCAATATGTTATAATAAAAGTTTATGCATACTTTTATTATATTGAAATTAAATAAAAAGTAAACTTTGAAAAGTAATTTTTATACTTAATATGATAGAAAATTTCAAAATAATATCTTTTTGCATAAAAAAAATCCTCAAAAAATGAGGATTTTTATTTTTTACTACTATTATGCATCATAAACTCTGTAATCTTTGCCTGTCCAAAAGGTTTCAAACTGCACATATCTTCCTTCTGTGGCAATACCAATGCTTCCGTTATTATCAGGAAAAATAAGACTTTCTTCTCCATCAATATCACATAAAGCAACTGACGGAACACATCCTGTATTTACATCATTTTCCAAATTCAATGGGAAAAATTCCATATAGCCATTTCCTGTTTCTATTCTTTTTCCAAAATATTTAGGAACAACGCCAAAAGAAATATGCTCTATTGCTGACTCTACAATCTTAAAGGAAGTATCCTGCGGAAATACATTGGTCTCAAAATTTTTATCATCCCATGAGCCTTTTATATAGAATTTATAATCATCAAAATCCACTATAATGCTTTTAGACATAGCTTCCTTTGAGGAAAAATGAACTCTTGATTTTCCGTTTTTGGTAACTACAGCAAGGATTTTTACTGGTGAACGTCTCATATCAGAATATTCAAGGGGATATACAAGTATTTCAAAATCAAATGAAAATCCGTCATTATCTTCTATTCTGACCTTATGTTTGTTTAAGACAAAATGTTGTTTAGACTTGCAATTGGGTTCTTCGTCTTCTACAAACTGCATAACCTCTTTCTTAGGTTCTTCTTTTACCGGAACCTGAGATTCTGCAATAATTTCTTCTTTCTGTACTTTTTCCTTTTTAGGTTCCTGTTTTTCATCCTCAAATTCAAAATCATCTTCATCCGAGAAAAGTTCTTCAGATTCTTTATTTTCGGTTTCTTCCTGCTTTACTTCCTCTTCTTTCTTTTCGTTCTCACTTGTTTTCGGAATTTCCTGTGATAAATCTTTTGCTTCAATAGCTTTATCTTCTGATTTTTCTTCAGGAATTTCAGTTTCCTTTTCTGCGACAGGTTCTTCAGCTAAAATTTCTTCTTTCTGAATGTTTATTTTATCGTAATTATCCTGAATAATCCCTTTAATGATATCCGTTGGAGCCATATATTCTTCATCATCAAAAGAAAATTCCAACATATCTTCATTTTCTTTACATGGATATTTTAATAAAAGAATACTTGAAAAAAGAAAGTTGTATAAATTCTGATATTCTGGTAAATCAACATTTTCTTTATCATTTATAAGGCTTATGTTGGATTTTACTGCTTTAATAATTGGAAGATACTCTTCCAAAATCTCTGTTGGTGTTTTTCCTTTAGCCATGGTAACCTCCTGCTTAAATTTCCGTGTAATCATCTTCGTAGGGAGAAATAATGGTTTTATCATTTTCTCCAAGTATCTTATCTAACACATCTTCATTGCATGTATAATCCGTGTTGTCAATACTAATGACCAAGGATGGATAACCATCCATGCTGGCGGTTCTCTTATGCAGTTTTCCTGCTCTAATATCCGCACAAAACGCATTTTGGAAAATACGGAAAGATAAAATGGAAAGCATTTTCTTGCATTCGAATGAATCATTCATATTTCTGACGTCTTTAATAAGACTTTTTGATGCAACCAAAATCTTATCAGCATTACTGAGCGTGTAATTCAGGTTTTTGACAATTTCATCATTTTCCTCAAACTCAATAATCTTTTTATCATTCTTTTCGCTCTTTTCATTTTTCTTAGTACCGAACAAAGGAATCTTAAAGCCATTTTTCTTTTCTTTCTTGCTTTCTTTCGGTGTTTCAGCTTTATCATCTCCAAGCAAAGTTGCCATAGTGGTGTTTTCCTGTACTGAAGCTACTGCAGGAGGAACGGGTTCTGTCTGATTTTCCTTTGCAATCGGTGTCGCATCATTAGCTTCAGTATTATCAAAAGCGATAGGTTCAGACGGCAGAGTACGCTGCTGTTCATTTCTTCTGTCTTCTATATCCGATGCAAAGCTTTCTGTAATATACTGGCTTTCCGTTCTTTCTAATTGAGAAATATTGGTTGGAAGAATTGATTTTACCGGTTCTGTCGGAATTTCCTTTTTTCTTCCAAACGGCTTAAATTCTTTAGGTTTTGAAGGCTGCTTTACTTCTCCCATATTGAATACATCGCCAATTATTTTGTCTACTCCCGGAAATGACTCTGCCACAAAAGGATTTTCTGTGTATTCCGGGAAATATACATTTTTTAAGTTTCCCATACCGGAAATAATATCTTTCATGGTCTGCTTTGTACCTGATGCAAACTTAAAGAAGAAATTGTATTGCGATAAAGTTTCTTCATCTATTGCTTCAAATATATTGTTAAGTGCCATTGTTTCCCACGGTCTGGAACCACAGGTAACGATTTTTACATCAGACCTTGAAAAAGTGACTGCATCACAAGTCTTATAACTGCCAAAATCCAAAATAACAAACTGATATGGCTTTGAAAAAATGCCGGAGAGAATGTAGTTATTTACATACGGGTAAATATCAATATTATTGTAATTAAAACAATTGCTGACAAGCTCCTGTCCTACCATTTCTCTGATTTCATTAAAATGGCCGCTCTCATTACATTCCGCCAATGCCACTTTCAAATTTCTGTTTTTTAAGTAATTAGCCATAGTCAGAGCTGTATGGGTACAACCACTTTTTTCTTCAGCTCCTACTATTCCAATAATGATTTTCTTAAGCATAAAATCCTCCTAAAAAAATATAGATGCTGCCATAGCAATACTTGGCGCAAATTCCTTTGGTTTCTTCAATTTTCCATTCAATTTCATATTTTTCTGTATCAGATTATAAACTGCAAAAAATATAATTGATGTCAGAATAAAAAGCATTTGCTTCAGTAAAAAGTTAGAAATAAAGTTTTCAAGATTTAAGGAATAATCATATGAAAAAAATAAAGATGAAAAAGCAAACACATAGCCATCTCCTTTACCCCAAAAGTGAGTAAAAGCAAAATGTATTGCAAAAGAAACTACAACAGCGAATATCATAAAACCCACATTAGGACCCTGTACTGTCTGATATATAATTCCCAAAATTCCGAGAGCCGGGCAAGGAAAAATATAGATATCATGAGAATGGATATCTGTACATGTGCTGAAAAAGAGCCATCCGGAACAAATTCCACATAATAAAGCTTTTATAATTCCGCATCCCATTAAGGCAAAATTAAAACATGCAATGCTTATCACTAAGCCGAAAACTATTAGCATGTTCCATTTTAATTTATATGATTTCTTTTTCTGTGTTCTTTTTTCAATATATCTGAGCAATCCATATGTTAAAAGCAGCATAAACAGATATATAATAAACATTTTTCTTTTCCTCATTCTTCTTTTATATTTAATATGAAAGATTATAATGAGGAAAAGAAAAATTTGCATAAAAAATCCGGCCATTTCTGACCGGACTTATTTATCTTTCTTGTTCTTTTGCTAATTCAAGGTTTGTATTATAACTTTCTAACTCTGCTTCTTTTTCGAGCCTGTCGAGTTTTTCTTCAAAAGTCTCGTTTTGAATTGACTCTTTTGATTGAAGCCGCTCTATGGCATAATTTCGTATTATCGGGTCTTCATCATTTGCTAAAATGTCGAGACCGTATTCTTGTCCTGCAACTTCCATCCTAACATGCGAACTCTCATCATGAACAAGTTTTTCTAATCCATAGCCTTGTTTGGCCACTGCTGCACGTATCCATGGATTTTTATCATGAATAAGCGTTTCTAATCCGTAGCCTTGTTTAACTACTTCGAGACGAACAAAATCATCATCATCATTAATTAGGACATCTAAACCATACTTTTGTTCTGCAATAAACATTCGAATTGACGGTTCTGCATCATGAACTAAAATATTAAATCCATACCCTTGTTTTGCTACTTCCTTACGAACAAATGAGTTTTCATCATGAATCAAAATACTTAGCCCATAGCCTTGCCTTGCCACTTCTGCCCGAACTATAGGTGATTTATCATAAATTAAGATATCCAACTTATAACCTTGTTTAGCTACCTCTTTGCGTATTGCAAGATTTGTATCGTTAATATATTTATCTAAATTTTGTCCTTTTGATATATCTTGAAGAATTTTATTAAAATCGTCCATATCTTATACCTCCATCACTATATATTTTACCGTTCCTGAGACGGAATTTTATTTTTATCAGTATCATAACTCTCTAACTCCGTTTCTCTTTCAAGCCTGTCAAGTTTTTCTTCAAAAGTCTCAGAAATTTTTGCTTTATGAGCTTGTTTATCTGCCGTTGTACGGGCAACCCAGTGTTCATCATTAACAAGAATGCCAAGTCCATACCCCTGCTCTGCTACTTCTTCTCGAACAATCATACTTTTGTCATTGATTAGTATGTCCAGACCATAACCTTGTCTTGCCACCGCTGCTCGAACATACGGGTTTTCATCATGGATAAGAATATCCAAACCGTAGTTCTGTTTTGCTACTGCTGCACGAACATCACAGTCTTCATCATTAACAAGAATATCAAGTCCATAACCCTGTCCGGCTACTGCTCTACGAACATATTCATCCTCATCGTGTACCAGAATATCAAGTCCATAACCCTGTCCGGCTACTGCTCTACGAACATATTCATCCT
>OLGB01003637.1_pt1 | contig 14223 bp, 12 predicted proteins | sample 1605691 | NCBI WGS metagenome assembly OLGB01 (sample SAMEA3888925, study PRJEB22519) | human gut metagenome | biome: human gut; feature: human-associated habitat; material: faeces | place: Denmark | collected 2010 | reverse complement strand
CTTGCACTCCACTAGATTCTACCACAGACCAACAACGCTGTAAAGAATCCGACGTAAAATACTGATATCCGAGTTTTCCACGCTGTACATCCTGCACAGGAACAAGGTCATGCAAGTGGAGTCCAAAAACTATTGCATGGTAATGAGGACGAAAAGTTTGGGAGCCATACTCACCACAAGCATAGAATCTAATCTGGTCATCTGGGAACGCTTTACGCAACCGCTTCATGAAGAGCTGCCAATCACGCTTACGAAGTGAAAGAGACTCTTGAGCCTCACCAGTCTCCGGATCAGCATAGTAAGACACTGGAACATGATCTTCATTGTAAGTCAACGTGATGAAATATGCGGAATCATGATACTGTAGCTCCAGCATACACCGATTAGCCCATTCACGGGAGCGATCAATACGGCAGCCATCACAATAACCGCAGGGAATCTCAAACCAATTCAGAAAGGACTTCACACGGTAAGGCGAAATCTCAGGCACAGCAACAGCACGAATCTTGCCTTTCTCATCCATCTCAAGGTGATGCACCTCATAAGGGACGATCTTCAAATTGCGCTTACCAGAAGGAAGAGTACCAATCTCAAATGCTTTCATAGGATGAAAACAACTCAGTTACAACACCCTCTCCGTACTCGGAAATCTGGTGGTGTCAGTGGGAACCAATATATCAAGTATGTATTGGTTCCCACTGAAACGCCCTCCAGCCTCAGTCGCTAGCTATTTTTTACGATCCTTAGTCCAAAAATCTTTTACACGGCCAGCAAGATCGCCGAAGTAATCAAAAATGTTATTACCCCAAGGTAAATCAACATTCCTAACATCATTCTTAGCGTCCGTAATAAGATCACCAAGCGCATTCCATGCATTATTCGGAAATGCCTCTTTAATATCAAATTCATGCTGAAAACCAGCAGCCTGAAGCTCACGATTAACCTCAGCGTTAAAAGAAGCGATCTCCTTCTGAGTCATAGCATTTACATCATAGCCATACTTAGCAGCAGAAGCATGAATCGCAGCCGCAACCTTCGAGGCAGCAGCAGACTGATCAGAGGCATACTTAGTACCAGCAAGAGACTGATCGGACACGTAGCGAGTAGCAGCAGCCTGAATATTAGCCGTAGACAATTGCGTCTCAGCAGCCAATTCACTGGTATATTTTGACATAGCGGTATACTTATCCGCGACAGCCTGATTAGACTGAGCAGATACACGTGTAGCCTCCAAAGACATCATGGAAGACAGAAAACTACTAAGGAGACCAGCAACAGCACCAGTACCAGAAGTATCAACAGAACCCATAGAACCGTTCGGGGAAGAGGTGGAAGCCGTCGCACCACTGGTAACAGCGCTTCCACTCCCACCAGTAACAGACAAAACAGGATTAAGGCCAGCGGCAATTAAATCACGCACCTCTCTCTGATGAGCAGTATTTGACATGCGTTCTTGCCAATCACGATTCTTCCGGGCCTCGGCAGAATTATAATCACGGGCAATCTGAGCCTGCTGCACTTGCCATTCACGCAGCTTCTCGGCCTCCTTCGCGGAGGCTGCTGTATTATTGTTCGCAATACTCTGCAAAGCACCAATGCCAGTAGCCAGCTGCCCAGTATTGGGCAGCTGGTTACGCTTCTCGGCTTGCCAGATCGGCATCTGCACGCCATTACTAGCATTATAAGCCATAAATTAACCTCCGTCAATGATGGTCAATGAGACCGGGGATAGAATACACAGGCATAGGCCGAGTAGCCTTACACTGCACATAGATATCAGCAAACATCTGGTTAGAAACCGCACTGGTAACTGCCAAGACACGATCTACATTAGCCTTATCCTCGCGGATCCACGCATCCGAAAGCGAAGGCAGCTTAGAATAATCGTCAGCCAAATGCCAAACATCAAGCGAAGTCTGCGCTTTAGAGCGCATCTCACCACACACACGGGAAGGCTTATACCGATAATCAGCCCACGCTTCCTGATAACCAAAGACCTCATTATCAGTAGCCTGACCAGTAGCAAAAATCTCCTTGTTAAGAACAGCCTGCTCGCCAATATTAGCAAAGACCGGCCAGTAATAATCAAAGCGATCCTTACGGCTCCAGAAACGTTCAAGACCTTGCTGATAGGTATGATCATAACGGGCAACCATCAAACCAAGTATAAAGCCATGCTCCACAAAGGACTTAATAAAATCGCCATGAACATCCGTAGTGACAGAAAAGGCAGCAGTATCACCAAGAGGGGTACCGTCAGGCTGCGTACCACTACTCTGAACAACCTGATTAATATTAACAGGAATACGATTACCGCCGAGGTATTCGGGGCGCTGGAGACGGGCATCCGGAGAGGTAACGCCAAAATGAGACTTGAGGACTTCAATGTAACGGGTACCACCACGGGCATCTTTCTCGTACAGCTTCTGAATCTGGAAAGCCATACGGAGCTGATTAATCGTAGCAGCAGACACAGCACCATCATTCACAGCCCAAAGATTATTAGGGATAATAGGCTGAGCAGAACCAGAATAGGTATCTGAAATACCATAAAGCGGCATATTTACTATACTAGCATTAAAATTACCAGAATAGTTACCACTAGTAGAACCAGCTAAACGAGAAACAATAACATCCTGAGGATTCTCATTATGACTATTACGCAAAGTTGCAGTATAAGGGACAAAGGAAAGCGGGTTAGTACCAGGATCCGGAACGAGATCAGCCAAAGTCATGACCGGCATATTAGTAGAACCGGCAATAGGAATAGTCACATCAGGACCTTTCTGGGGAGAAGGAAGACAACTGGTAAAATAGTCATGAAACTTAGCAGCCTTAAAGGGAAGACCACCTTTAGCAACATCAGTAATATAATTACCAGTATTCACACCAGTAACAGTGGCATCATTTACAGGGATATCAAGAGGATCGGAAAGATTCTCATCACGAAACCACTCATTCATAATAAGAGCATAAGCACGGAACGGCAGCGCATTGACAGACAAATTATCAATGCCGGTAGGGATACCAAAATAATCAGCAATCGTACCAATATTCCAGCCACCAACCGGAGCGGTAATCTGAGGGACAGAATACTCAACCGTAGGAATCCAAGCAGACTCAGTATTTTCACCCATCAGCTCTTTCCAATGCTGCCACACAATACGATTAGGCACAAAAAAGAAATAAGTGTCAATATACAGATTATCCATCATGGGAGTAAGCAGCGTCTGCATACGGGACACCATAGAGGTCTTAAGCTGGAAAGTATCTCCGGGCAAAACCTCATCCACATAAAACGGAATAATATCACCAACATTATAAGACAACTTCACAGAATGATCACGCCGAAATGTAGAACGAGACAAATCCAAATTGGTCGGATTAAGAGCAAAGCGGGTATTTTCATTACGAGACATCAAACAAACCTCCAGTCAGCTAACTGTTGTTCAAGGGAAGGGGCTTACGCCCCTTCGGAGGACGAGGGTGACGGGTTGTTCACGCCTGCGGGCGTAGGAGGCGGCTGTGCGGGGTCAGAAGCAGGAGGGGTAGGAACAGCATAGCCCATAGCCTGCAACCAGCTCTCAGAGCCTGCCTGAGCGAGCCAGGCATGGAAGGAATGGCCGAACTTCTCACGGACATCAAGAGGCAGGGAATTGAAAGTCTGCTCACCGGCAATAACCTGATTCAGCAACTCTGCATAAGTTTGCGGGAACTGGGAAAAATCACCGAAGGAACCTTGCACACGAGACAGCGCTCCAACATCTCCAGACTGGAAACGATCAAGGATCTTATGTAAATCAACACTGTCGCGATGGGACTGGATAAAATCATACAAATTCTCACGGCCGGACTCCTTAAGGGTCATAATACCATTACGGTCAAACTCAGGGGAATACAAAATCTTCTCACGCTGGCCGGGATCACAATGAACGCGATCACGCTGATCATGCCACGTCTTAAACATCGAATCACTCCTTATACGTGCTGGAAGCAATACCTAACAGGGCACCGAGGAAAACATCAATAGCAGAAATGGTACCAACGACCTCTTCCGGATAAGGCAGCGTCCACAACTTAGCCAAGGCAAAATACAAAGTACCGAGCGCCGGCAACAGAATCATAGCGATCCACTTGAGGGTATCATAGAGGCGATTACTCATATCAACTCTCCTTCATAGCCAAACGTACCTGAGAGCCTTCCGAGATCAGCTCCTGAACAGCAGCAGGGGTAAGCTGGCCAGACTCAGTATCAAACTCGCCGATACAATACAACCGGAAATCATCAGCATGAGTAAAAAGGACTCCTTGACCTTGCATGATAGCATTAGCAAAGTTACGAGCAGCAGTAAAATGATTGGTATCAACTGTGGGAGTAAGGAAACCAGTCTTGTCATCACGGATGCAATAAACATTGTACTTCACACCAAAAACCTCCAAAAAATCTCGTTAGTACGGGTAATCATACGCATCTCTTCCAGCGTGTAACACCGGCAGAAATAACGCTCGTTCAGATGGTCATAACCGGAGCAGCAATAACGGAAGTCAACATCTTCAACCTTAGTGATCGCAACAGCGCTGAAACCTTGCCGACGAAGAAAGCGGCGGAAATTCTGAATACCTTGGCACTCACTCACATCCGGATACCTCCACGATAGATTTTGGGATTCACATTGATACGCTTGCTGTTAACAGCAGTGTGGCGGAAGACCTGACGATCCTGACCACGGGACATTCTTTTACCCATAAATTACACCTCACAAATCTCGCTTCAAATTTTTGATACGATTACGGAAATTACTCTCTTTGATCTCAAGCACATCCAGATAATCCAAATCGGTCTTGTCCATCATTCCTTTCTTAACTTCCTCAGCAAAATGCTGGCGCCGGGCCTTAAGCTCTGTAAGCTCCTCATGATGATCGACATCAAAAAGTCTGTCGAAATACTTGGGGGGACGAATCTTCATACCGCCACGATCAGAGGACAGATTAATAAAATCATACTCATAACAATCTGGATGATCTTCAAACCATTGGCGGGCGATACCAGGACGGCGGGACATCAACGTAAACTCAGGCTCAATATTAAATTCTTGGTAGACTTGAGCATCTTGGCCGTACTGCTTCTTAAGAACGTAACGAGCCACATACGCACATGTTTCCCAGGTTACACGGCCTACCATCACATAGCCAATTAGGCTTCTGACAGGGGAGTCATACTTGGCTGGTAAGTCATGCCAATTTCAAGATGTGACGGCCCGGGACTCTAAAATTTAGAAGGAGGAATTCCAGATGAGAAACCTCAAACGGGCTCTCAGCCTGGCTCTGGCCGCCGTTATGCTGATCGGCATGATGGTCGTCGGCGCTTCCGCTGTGAGCTACAACGATTTCACCGACCGCGATGAGATCGTGAACAAGGACGCCGTTTCCATGCTCACCACCCTGGGCGTGATCGACGGCAAGACCGACGGCAGCTTCGATCCCGAGGGGACCGTGCGCCGCGACGAGATGGCGAAGATGATCTCCGTCATCATGAATCAGGGCGTTGACAACAACGACCTGTTCTCCGGTGTGAACAGCAAGCTGACCGACATCGGCGACAACTGGGCCAAGGGCCACATCAACTACTGCTTCACCCTGGGCATCATCGCCGGCCGCGGCGACGGCCGCTTCGACCCCGCCGCCAACGTGACCGGCGCCGAGGCCGCCAAGATGCTGCTGGTGGCCGCCGGCTACGATCCCTCCATCGAGGGCTTCGTGGGCACCGACTGGGCCATCAACACCAACGCCAAGGCTTCCGCCCTGGGCATCTTCCGCAACTTCAACAAGAACGTCATGCTGCCCCTGAACCGTGACGACGCCGCTCTGCTGATCTACAACGCCCTGGACATCGAGATGATCCAGAAGTATGAGAACGGCTACGCCATTGCCTATGCTGACCGCCGCACCATCCTGAGCGCCATGTACGGCGTGTACAAGGTGGAGGGCGTCGTCGTGGGCAACAAGTGGGCCGAGCTGGAAGAGACCGATTATGACGCCGCCCTGAAGGATGGCAAGACCACCCTGAGCAACGTCAAGCTGTATGCTTCCACCACCGCTTCCACCGAGAAGGGCGAAGTTGTGGAGTACTCCGGCAACATCTCCTTCAACGTTGACACTACCGTCGAAATGATCGGCAAGACCGTCACCCTGTACATCCGCAAGACCACCATTCTGGCCGACTCCGTCGTCCTGGGCGTCACCACTAAGGACTCCGTGAATGTGGTCGAGGGCTCTGTGGCCAACGAGAGCGCTGTCAAGGACTTCCTGAAGGGCACCGGCCTGACCGTGACCAGTGATACCGAGTACTATGTGAACTACGGCTATCTGGGCACCGGGAATTCTGCCGAAATTTATGACAATGCTGATTTCAATTACAACGGCATCAAAGTCGAGGTCATCGACAACAACAACGACGGCGATGTGGACTATGTCCTCTACCTCGTTGAGACCCTGTCCTATGTGAAGAAGTACAGCTCCAAGAACGAGACTCTCACCGTGCCCGCCATGAACGACGGCAAGATCACCAAGTTTGAGGACGTCGTCTTCGCCGACGAGGTCACCACCGATGATCTGGTCCTGTTCGTCGAGTACGGCGGCCGCGACTACATCTCCACCCCTGAGAGCGTTACCGGTAAGATCACCCGCATCGACCGTGACGCCGAGAAGGAGCTCTATGTCACCATCGAGGGCGACTCCTACTATCAGTCCTACATTCCCGACGCCGCCGCCGAGGATGAGGTTGTCGAGCACTTCGATATCACGGAGGCCGCCACTGATCCCGGCTTCGACACCGAGGTCATCTTCATTCTGGATTCCAACGGCTACATCGTGGCTTATCAGGCTCCCGAGGCTGCCGCTCCCAACTACGCTCTGGTGCTGGGCTCCGCCTGGACCCAGAATGCTCTGACCAAGTCCGGTCAGCTCTCCATCCTGAAGACGGACAAGACCGAGGGCACTTATACCATCAATTGGGACGCTTCCGCCAAGGCTGCGTTCTGGGATAAGGCCTCGGATGCGGATGGCAAGTATGACAGCGCCGAGAAGAAGGCCGCTATTGCCGCTCTGGAAGCTTACCTGGGCACCCGCGACGTAGTTGTGGACGACCAGTATAAGACTCCGCTGAATAACGCCAGCGGCTCCGTCATCAAGTACGCCATCGACGATGACGACGTCATTACCATCAAGTCCGTTATGACCAATGCTGCCGATGAGATCGCATATGCTGGTAACGGCATTGATGAGTCCGACGGTGCGGACACCACTGTTGACTCCTATCTCAACCGCAAGTACGAGACCGGTGACGGTACTCTGTATGCCGATGCTGATTCCAAGTACGCCGTGGATCTGAACACCATCGCCTTCTACTATGCTGGCGAAGATGACTACGGCGTGGCTATTGGCTATGATGAGATGTACGATGTCGCTGCCAATGCAAAGGGGGATACCGACACTAAGACCGTTCAGGTCTGGACCACCGAGGGCGGCAAGCTGGCCGACGTGCTGCTGTTCAACAGCCGTGAGGATCGCGCCGTCGACAAGGATTACCTGTATGTCCTGAGCGCCAACGCCCTGACCTCCAAGATTCTGGAGCTGAACGTTATCTTCGAGGACGGCACTGTTGACACCATCGAGGTCAGCCGCGAGAAGTATGGCGACGACTTTGATGACGACGCTGATTTCGAGACCGTCTGGGCTTACTCCGTGAAGGACGAGGTCTACACCCTGTATGAGGTCACCGGCGAAGGCTACACCGTTGCTGCGGATAATGCCCACCTGATCAAGAAGGGCACCATCGTCATGAACGCCGAGACCGATAACGAGACCGCCGAGGGCGAGGAGAACACCGCCTGGAATGTGGGCGACTACTACACCATTACTTCCAAGAGCGCGGTGTGGGACATCACCGACGTGACCAAGGACGATGACAAGGCCCCCGCCGGCGAGTTCCTGTACAAGACCGCCAAGGAAGCCATCATTGTCTATGACACCGATGTGAACACCGTGCTGGTTGCCTGGATCAAGGACCTCCCCGGCGAGGTTGCCGACGATGATGAGGAGATCGACGCCACCATCGACGTGACCGTCAACCTGTCCGATGTACCCTTTACGGTGACAATCGACGTTCCCGCTGGCCATGCTACCCTGAAGGCTTATGAGCTCAACTCTCTGGTGAAAGCCGGTGTGGCCCAAGAGTTGGCTATAAAGAGCAGCGAAGTTGATCCAACTGTGGCTGCTGACGGCACTTGGATCATCAAGACTCCTGATATCACCTATCAGAGTGTGACTGTCACTGTAAATTACGCTGCGATCTAAAACCATTCCCTTCGGCATATTATCCCAAAATGACCAAAGCCCGGGCCATTTGGCCCGGGCTTTGGTTTGCTTCTTTGAATCAGGGAATCGCCAGATAATGATACACGGTGCCGCTTCGGTTGATGCCTACGGTGGCGTTTTCACTGTAAACAACCTGGAATCCGGTTTCGTTGACTGTAATCCGGTTGACCGTTTCCCCCTGAAACGCTATCACGGTATGGGTGGGGTGCCCTACCAGCACCACCCTGGCGGCAAATCCCAGATCAATCTGCTGTGTCCCGCCGTCTCCAGTGTAGCTTCCCATCACCAGTTCTGTTTTTTTCGCCAGCGCCGTATCGATCCTGGCCAGATCCTGATTGAAGTCCTCCCGTAAAAAGCTGTCCTCCGGCTCCCACTGGTGGAGCCCGTAATGGGGTGTGTACTGTGCCATTCGGCATCCCTCCTTCATCCCTGCCCGGTCCGGGCGGGAAAGAGGGACGTTATTATACAATTATTTCCAAAAATGAGGCTGCCGCTATGCCACAATGCCCGGCCTGAGCCCCCAAAGGGTCGTAAAAAACGGATCGCCCCCCAGAGCGCAGCGGGGGACGATCCGTTTTTTTACGTGTTCCATCCGATCCTCAGCGAACAGGAGGAGCCAGGCATAATCCTGTTTCTTGCTAAAAACCTTTAGGCAACACCGCACAATTCCACACGCACGTCTTGGCGGCTGCGCCGCCGGGCCGCTTGCAGCGGCCTCAATAAAACGATGGAATCGTTTTATTGAGAATTCATATCAGCCGCATTTGGAATAGCCGCAGTCCCGGCAGGTGACGCAGCCGCCCTCATGCTCCAGCTTGCTGCCGCATTCCGGGCAGAACTTTGCCAGCTTGGCCTCCGCAGGACTCATGCCGGGCCGGGGAATGGGCGCGGACGGCGTTTCGCTCATGGGGGCGGGGATGGGGTCGTGGCTCTGCTGAGAGACCTTGAGCACCTTCTCCAACGCCTTGGCAATGGCATCCGGGCAGGAGGTGACGGGTACGCCCTGCTGCCGCAGGCAGGAGGGACAGCGGATGCCCTTGAGCTGCTGGATGATCTCCTTGGGGTCCATGCCGGAACGAATGCCCACGCTCACCAGGCGGGCGGTGGCCTCGCTCTGGCTGGGGCAGCCGCCCGCGCGGCCGGTGTTGGTGAACACCTCGCAGATGCCCTTTTCGTCATAATTGACGGTGATATACAGGTTTCCGCAGCCGATGCGTACCTTTTCCGTAAAGCCGGTGGTTACGGCCGGACGCTGCCGGGGGAGGATGTGGCCGTATTCGTGGGCAGGGTCGGCAGAGGTCTGCCTTCCGTCGTTGACCTTGCCGATGTTGAGCACCTGTTCGCTGCGGCTGCCGTCCCGATAGATCGTGGTGCCTTTGCAGCCCAGGGTATAGGCCAGACGGTAGACCTCGGCCACCTCTTCCCTGGAGGCGGAATGGGGGAAGTTGACCGTCTTGCTCACTGCGTTGTCGGTGTACTGCTGGAACGCGGCCTGCATCTTTACGTGCCAGATGGGGGATACGTCATGGGCGCAGACGAAGACCCGGCGGATCTCTTCCGGAATGCCGTCCACGTGGGCCAGAGAACCCTGCTCCACGATCTGGCGCATCAGCGCGTCGGAATAGACGCCCGCCTCCAGAAGCTTATCCTTCAGGATCTGGTTGGTCTCAATGAGGTGGGTGTTGTCCATGACGTTGCGGATATAGGCGTAGGCGAACACCGGCTCCACGCCGCTGCTCACCCCCGCCAGGATGGACAGGGTGCCGGTGGGGGCGATGGTGGTGACCGTGGCGTTGCGCAGGGGCGCGCCGTCCTTATAGATGCTCTGGCTGAAGAGGGGGAAGGGGCCGCGCTGTTCGGCCAGCCGGCGGCTGGCCTGATGACCGACGGCATTTACCGTGTCCATGACCTCGCGGGCCAGGGCCACGCCCTCTTCGCTGTCATAAGGAACGCCCAGGTAGAGCAGCATATCCGCAAAGCCCATCACACCCAGGCCGATCTTCCGGGTGGCGCGGGTCGTCTCCCCGATTTGGGGCAGGGGGTATTGGTTGACCTCGATGACGTTATCCAGAAAGTGAACGGCGGTGCAAATGGTGCGCTCCAGCTTGTCCTGATCCAGCGTATAGCCCTCCGGAGTCCGTTTCAGGTGGTTGACCAGGTTGATGGAACCCAGGTTACAGCTTTCATAGGGCAGCAGGGGCTGCTCCCCGCAGGGATTGGTGGACTCGATCTCCCCCTGGGCCGGGACGGCGTTGTCCCGGTTGAGACGATCCAGGAAGAGGATGCCCGGCTCACCGGTCTGCCAGGCGGAGGTGACAATGGCGTCAAAGACCGACCGGGCCCGCAGCTGGCCGGTGGAGGAGCCCGTGGCCGGGTCCACCAGGTCGTACATCCCGTCCCGGCCCACCGCCTCCATAAAGGACTCGGTAATGCCGACCGAAATATTAAAGTTTGTGATCTCGGAGGTGTTGTTCTTACAGGTGATGAAATCCATAATATCCGGGTGGTCCACACGGAGGATGCCCATATTGGCCCCACGCCGGGTGCCGCCCTGTTTGACCGCCTCGGTGGCGGCGTTGAAGACCTTCATAAAAGACACCGGGCCGCTGGCCACGCCGCCGGTGGAATTCACCGTGGAGCCCTTGGGCCGCAGCCGGGAAAAGGAGAAGCCGGTGCCGCCGCCGGACTTATGGATGAGGGCGGCGTTTTTGATGGCGTCGAAAATGTCCTCCATGGAGTCTGCCACCGGCAGCACGAAACAGGCGGACAGCTGTCCCAACGGACGGCCCGCATTCATCAGCGTAGGGGAATTGGGCAGGAAATCCAGCTCGGTCATCATCCCGTAAAACGCACGGGCGGTGGCCGCCACATCGGCCTTGGGATCGAAGACGGCGTCGGCTGCGGCGACCGCATCGGCGACCCGGTGGAACAGGCCGTCCACCGTTTCAATCGGCTCGCCCGCTTCGTTTCGGGCCAGGTAGCGCCGCTCCAGCACGGCCTTGGCGTTCTCAGAAATAGGCATAAGACACTCTCCTCCGAACAACGGATTGTAATACTATATATTGTATCACGAACCAAAAATAAGTCAATATTTTGTTTCTTGCTCTAGGGAAGAAAACTTGATATAATAGAATGGACAAAGTAGCTGCTGCGCGCTGCGCTGCGCGGCATGCATCGGAGCGGATCATATCTTGTGAGGGAGGGGCGCGGATGTACGAGCCATGGCACAGCACGCGCTCAGACGAGACGGCGCGGCTGCTGCGCGGTCACTGCCAGCACTTTTCGCGGCTGGGCTGGGCGCTGTTTGCCCAGATGCTCTCCATGCTGTTGGCGCAGGCGGGGATCCTCCTGATCGTGGGCGTCTGTGCGCCCGGCCTGACGGGGAACAGCCTGTTTTTGTGGCTGCTCTGCGTCCTTTCCGTCTATGGGATCAGCGTTCCGGTATTTTGCCTGGTGATCCGCCCCGCGCCGGCCGCGCCGGGCCCGGTGCGGGGCGCGCCCTTGGGGCCGGTACGCTTTTTTCAGACGTACTGCATGTCTCTGGCGGCCCTGTACCTGGCCAACTATGCCACGCTGGCGCTTCTGTGGGTCGTCGGGCAGCTGCGGGGCGCGCCGGTGAGCAACCCGGTCGAGAGCATCCAGAATTACCCTGCGGCACTGAATCTGCTGCTGGGGTGCGTGATCGCGCCCGCGGCGGAAGAGCTGATGTTCCGGCGCCTGCTGCTGGACCGGCTGCGGCCCTATGGGGACCGGTTTGCCGTGTTCGCCTCGGCGCTGTGCTTCGGCCTGTTCCACGGAAACCTGAACCAGATGTTTTACGCCTTTGCCCTGGGGGTGATTTTTGCCTATGTGATGCTGCGGACCGGGCGGCTCTGGCAGACGGTGCTGCTCCACGCCCTGGTGAATGCCGTGTCCGTGGCCCTGGCGCCCCTGCTGGAGCGGGTGGGCGCCTGGGGCGATGCGGCGCTGGGCGTGTTCGTACTGACGGCGATTGTGCTGGGGGTGACCTTTTTCCTCGCCCGGCGCCGGGAGCTCTCCTTCGCCCCCGGCGGCTCCGGCTTCCCGGAGGCGCGCAAATGGAGGTTGTTTTTTGAAAATCCCGGCATGATCTGCTTCTGTCTCCTGGCGGGGCTGCTCACAGCGGCCTACCTGACGCTGGAGTGAGGCAGGAAGGCATGTGCAGACAGGCGCCTGGATTTGGTTTGGACAAAAGGCTGCAGGACGGACAGGGCTCGTTTCCTGCCGAAAAGCTGCCCTGCCCGTCCTGAGTGTCCTTTTCCAGGCGCATCTCCCACAGGCCCCTCTCTTGCCCCTGCGGGGCAATTCACCTTGTGTCGCCGGAAATGACGGAGATTCCTTTCCTTCCGTCGTCTGCGGACGACTCAACTCTGCGAGGCTCTTCTCCAGGAGGGTTTTTCAACAGCCTGAACAGCCCCCGGCATAGCCGGGGGCTGTTGAAGCATTCCGATTCAGGTCCCTTCCGTTTGGGCGCCGTCGTCCTCTCTGAGATCGGCCAGGGTCAAGGACATCAGGTCCTCCTTGCCGGGAGCCTCCAGAGCGGCCACACGGTCGGATTGGCGGGAGACCGCACGTTCGAAAACATTGCGCACATCACGGGCGTTTCCGAAGTTCTCGTCCCGTTCCTCATACAGCTCGCGGAAATACGTTCCGGCGTATTCTTCTGCTTCATCACTGAGCGTATATCCGTTTTTTGCGCACATGGACTGAAAAATGGCCATGAGCTGCCCGCCATTGTAATCTTCAAAGTAAAAATATTTGTTGAAGCGGCTCTCCAGGCCGGGGTTTGCGTGGATGAACGTTCCCATCAGCTCGGTGTACCCGGCCACAATGACGATCAGGTCGGCGCGGTGATCCTCCATGCCCTTGAGCAGCGTCTCGATGGCTTCCTTCCCGAAGTCGTTGGGGGCATCCTGATTGGCCAGGGCATAGGCCTCGTCGATGAACAGCACGCCGCCCAGGGCCTTCTGCACCGCCTCCTGGGTCTTCAGGGCCGTCTGGCCCACATAGCCCGCCACCAGGCCGGAGCGGTCCACCTCCACCAGCTGGCCCTTGGAGAGGACCCCGATGGCATGGTAAATCTTCGCCAGCAGGCGGGCCACGGTGGTCTTGCCGGTCCCGGGGTTGCCCAGAAAGACCAGGTGCAGAGACATGGGGGGAATGGGCAGCTCATGTTCCTGACGCAGCTTGCGCACCTTGACCAGGTTGATCAGGCTTTTCACATCGGCCTTGACCTTGTCCAGACCGCACAGCCCGTCCAGCTCGGCCATCAGCTCTTCCAGGCTGGGAGCGGGCGCCTGCTCCGCCTCGGTCTGAGGCGCCGCCTCTCCGCCGCCGGCTACGGCGGCGGCGGGGGCCGCCTCATCCCCGGGCCCATCCGCCTCAGGACGTTTGGAAATGAAATCCTTGGCGTCCAGCGGGGCTTTTCCGCCCTTGAGCCCATCCCGGTCGCACAGGGCAGAGAGGCTGTCGGCGCAGGCGTTGACGAATCCCGCCTCCTCCTCGCTGACCACATCGTCCACAGCGGCGAAAAGCAGCTGCATCAGCGTCATCAGGTCGATGAACCGCCGGGCCAGATGGGTACCGGAGACTTTGTCGCTGGCCCGCATGCGGGCAAAAAAGGGAGGCGGCTGAAAGCCGGGGTACTCGCTCACCGCGGTGGAAAGCTCCCAGAACAGGATGGCGGGCACCGGGTTTCCCTTGGTATAGATGGCGTTATAGTACTCCACATGGCGCGGTGTGATGGACGCGCCGTCCCGTCCCCAGACGCCAAGCGTACAGGCACGAAAGAAGATGTCCACCTCCTGGGTGAACTTTATGCGCAGGGTG
>OLGB01003633.1_pt1 | contig 14230 bp, 19 predicted proteins | sample 1605691 | NCBI WGS metagenome assembly OLGB01 (sample SAMEA3888925, study PRJEB22519) | human gut metagenome | biome: human gut; feature: human-associated habitat; material: faeces | place: Denmark | collected 2010 | reverse complement strand
ATTCCCGTAGGGGCGGATTCTATATCCGCCCGTTTATATCCCTTATTCATAAAACCAATTGTACGGTCTTTTTTATTCTATGATCCCCAGCATTGAACTGTCATAACGCCCGAAAAAAACCAATAGAACCAATGTTATCAGCAAAATACATATCCATATAAAAATCCTGAAAAAAATTCTTATAAGCTTTTCCTTGCAGTAAAAGATGTTAGCCGTATGGATAGCAATATATCCTCCTATCGTTCCGCCGAGCAACGCAGGAATGATACCCGATGCTTTGTTTTTTTCGATCAGTTTGTATGCCGCAATATTCATCGCCAAGATCATCGGAACGATCACAAAAGCTCCAATGCGCAAATACGCATAAGACAATAACATTATCACGCCCAAAAACGCCGCCAACCCTTCAAAAAGAAACAGTGAAACAGCCAGCGCAATTCCGATAATATCAATAATATGCCGTTTTATAATATCAAGCATAGTATACACCTCAGATCGAAATAACAAACAGACGAAATCACCCAACACAACGGGCATAACGGGACGGGAAACCCGTTCCCTACAGAAAATTCACCCTAAATGCAAGGTCTGTCAACGGGCGGATACAGAATCCGCCCCCAACGATTTTGCGATACTTTGCGGAACAAAAATAATTACGCATTACGCATTAATCCGATTCTTCCATCTGCGAAACCACTTCGTCAAATATCTCCGAGCCGCCGTCACCAACGGGTTCGGAAACAACGTCCTGATTGATAAGCTTGCGCTTTAACCACATCTCTTTCGTGATTATAACAGCTCGCGGCTTTGAACCCTCGTAAGGGCTAACAACGCCCAGCTCTTCAAGCTGATCCATTATTCTCGCCGCACGGGCATAGCCAAGCTTCAGCTTTCTCTGTAAGTACGAAACGGAAGCCTGTCCCGCATCGCAAAGCACCTCAACAGCACGATCGATGATCTCCTCGTCGCTGCCGTCACCCGTAGGAACATCGGAGGAATTGTCACCCTTGCCCTCACCCTTCGGCACAGGCGTAGCCTTTTCGATCTCCTCGATGATCTCACTCGAATATTCGACCTGACCGCCGCTCTTGATGAACGAAACGACCGCCTCGACTTCCTTTGTCGAAACGAAACAGCCCTGAACTCGGACAGGCTTCGGTATGCCCTGCGGATAGTAAAGCATATCGCCGTAGCCGAGCAGCTTTTCCGCACCTGCCGTGTCAATGATAGTTCGGCTGTCTATCTGCGACGAAACCGTCAGTGCGATTCTCGACGGAATATTCGCCTTGATAAGACCCGTGATAACATCAACAGTCGGTCGCTGTGTCGCAATAATAAGGTGCATACCTGCCGCTCTTGCCATCTGCGCAAGTCGGCATATCGAATCTTCAACTTCGTTCGAGCAAGCCATCATAAGGTCAGCCAACTCGTCTATCGCAATGACTATCCTCGGCAAAGGCTCAACGCCCTCCGTTTCGGCAGCCATTTCATTGTATCCGTTAAGGTCACGGACATTGCTGTCCGCAAAAAGCTTGTACCGCTTGAGCATCTCCTGAACCGCCCACGAAAGCGCACCTGCCGCCTTTCTCGGGTCGGTGACAACAGGGATAAGCAGATGCGGTATGCCGTCATAAACCTTGAATTCAACCATCTTCGGGTCAATAAGTACAAGACGAACCTCATCGGGCGAAGCATTGTATAAAATACTCATAATTATACTGTTCGTACAAACAGATTTACCCGAACCCGTAGTACCTGCAATGATAACGTGCGGAAGCTTCGCAATATCACCGACAATAACTTCACCGTCAATGTTCTTTCCGACAACGAACGAAAGCTTGCTCTTCGCGTGTGAAAATTCCTCGCTCTCGATCATCTCACGGATCGAAACCGTGTCTTTTACTCGGTTCGGAACTTCGATTCCGACAGCCGCCTTACCCGGAATAGGCGCTTCGATACGAACACCTGCCGCCGCAAGATTGAGCGCAATATCATCAGCAAGCGCAGTTATCTTTGAAATTTTAACGCCCGCGCTCGGCTGAAGCTCATACCTCGTAACCGTCGGGCCACGGTGAATGTCAACTATCCTCGTCTGAACGCCGAAGCTCTTCAAAGTGTCAACGAGCGTGTCAGCGTTGTTCTTCATCTCCGCTTCTGCCTGCTCGGAGTTGCTCTCATTGTCAGCCTGCTTCAAAAGGTCTATCGGTGGGAACGTGTAAACGAAAGTTTCCTGCTTGTTCTCGGTAATTTCGTGCTGAATGTCAGCCGCCGTCGGCGCATCGGGCATATCAAGCTCCTCGGTCGATTCTATCTTCTCCGAAGCAAGAGTTGACTGCTTCGCAACAGCCTTGCGATTAGCCATAGCGTTCGCAATGTCCTTTTTCAGCTGCGAGTTGTCATCTTCGGACGAAGTCTTAGCCGCACCCGATGAAACAGCCGTCGAAGCATTGCCCAAAACCGTGTTTGACGAAGCCGCAGATGCAGCATTTGAGGCCGCCGAACTTGCCGTACTTGCCACCTTTTTCGGCGCAGCCGCAGCCTTCTTTATAATATCATCAAGCTCGCTCGATGCCGATTTGAGCTGCTCCTTCGCAAGCGCCTTGTCAGCCTCAACAGCCTTGTTTCCGACTATCTTGGGCGCAGCCGCAGGAATTGCCGAACCCTCGTCCGTGAACTCCTTCGGCGGCTCGGTCAGAGTTCCCGTAGCCTTTATCTGCTCCGACTGTGAAAGCTTCTGTCCCGCAGGCATCGGAATGTCAACATCAAAGTTCTTCTGCTGCTTCTCCGCTATCTTCGCAGGAACATCAGCGTTCGGAACAGCCTTTTTCATATTCTTTGCCCCCGGAGGAGGTACAAAATCGGGCGTTTCAACATAGCTCTCCGCACGGGCAGCACTCGCCTTTGCAAAACCGTTGCGCACCATTTTGAAAAGGTCAATGACCGTCTTGTTCGCAACTACCATTATATATACGAAGCAAAGCAGCACAACGATTATCGATGCCCCGACCCTCTTGAAAAGCGCAAGCAAAGGCCCTGCAATGATAATGCTCATCACTCCGCCGCCGCGAAGCTTCTTTCCCTCCGAATAAAGCGCAGGAAGTATCTCGTCAAAAAGCCGCTCTCCCTGAAGCTCCCCTGCGAAGAATATCTGTACGAATCCCGTCAGAAGCAGTATCGCCGCTCCGCACTGAACGAGCCTCGTGCTTACATAAAGCTCCGTCTTATCCATTGCTATCATTATCGAAGCATAGATCATCACTATCGGCACAAGGAACGCGGTCACGCCGAATAATCCGAGAAAAATATTATGTATCGTGTTCCAGAGTGACTCACCCTTTATCAGCGTGAATGCCGCCGCAAGCACACCTGCCGCAAACAGCACCGTTGACCATAAAACTCGGTCGTGATGCCTTGCATTCTCATTCTGACGGGCGATCTCCTCTTTGCTCGCCTTTGTCTTGTTCTGTGCCAAATCTATTCCTCCAATTATTTCGCAGCTATAATCTCATAAAGATAATTTCCGCTTACGTCCTCATAAATTCCTATCGAAAGTACAATTATACCAAGTATAAGCGTGTAAAACGCAAAAATTCTGAATTTGTCCGATACAACGAGCAGCTTTATAAGCCTTATTGCCAGATATCCCGATACAGCCGCCACAACAAATCCTACAATAAGCGGCAGTATAAGCTCCGAAGTCGCTCCCACGTCATAAGAAAGCATCTCCGTCAGCGCACCTGCAAGTATTACGGGAATACCGAGAATAAAACTGTATTCAACAGCGTCCTCACGCTTTAATCCTGCAAAAAGTCCTGCCGAAATTGTCGAACCCGACCTTGATATGCCCGGCACAAGCGCAATTCCCTGAAATACACCTATCAAAAGTGCCTTTGGCGTTGTGACCTCGCCGCAAGTCAGCTTGTTTCCGTCGCAAAGCTTGCTCGTCGAAAGGAACAACAGCGCCGAAGTGTACAGGAAACCGATACCCTCCGCAACAACGCTCTTGTCCGACTGCAATCCCTCGAAGAAATCCTTGAATATGTAAAACCCGAAAAGCGGCAGAATAGAAATTATTATCATAAATATCATCCTGCGCTCGGGATTCATCTCTTTCCACTTGAATTTTCCCGTGAAAATATCCTTTAAAAGCTTGAAAAATTCAATTATCAGTGCCTTTATCTTCCCCCAGAACGCAATGAATACCGCAATGAGCGTTCCAAGATGCAGGAAAACATTCACCAGCACAGCACTTTCCCCGTGAATACCGAAGAAATGCTGAAAAACCGATAAATGACCCGAGCTTGATATCGGCAGGAACTCCGATAAGCCCTGAATAAGTCCCTGAATAATGCCCTCAATTACTGTCATAGAAATTTTCCTCCGTTGCCTTATTTAAGCGCCAAACAGCGCATTTTTTCACTTATGGTCACATCTAAAAACCATAGTGCCTCAGATGCGCAGTCAGATTTTTCGTCAGATTGTATAGAAATTTCGCAGGCATACTGCCGTATGTCAAGAAATTTATGTGCAAGATGACGTAAAATCTGCAAGCAGATGAGGTGCTAAGGCTTTAGCCGGTGGTTTTTTGAGGTGACCTTATTTAAAACCGAAAAAGATTTCAAACTGCCCACATCACAAGGCAGTCTGAGCGTTTCCGCCGAAAGCTTCGTGCAGTCCGCAGAAAACAAAGCTTCATCATATCCGTCAGTGCTCTGAACAGAACGAAGCGCATAAGCCGCCTCGCGTTCCTGCGCATATAAAATATCATATTCGCCGATAATAGAGTGAATGACCATTTTCCGCACCTCCGCTTATGATTCTTCATCGGGATAGCGCGGCTCGCTCGTTTCGATAAGCTTGTAAAGCTCCTCAATAGCATCGGATAAACCGCCGAGCCGATCTATCAAACCCTCATTGACCGCAGTTTCGCCGTCAATGACAGTTCCCATATCCATGGTAAGCTCGCCCGTGTTCATCATAAGCTCCTTGAAACGCTGAGCGGAAATGCCGCTGTTTCGGCAAACGAAATTGCTTATCCTGTCCTGCATCTTGTCAAAATAGGATAAGGTCTGCGGAACTCCGAGAACCGTGCCGCTCATTCGCACAGGGTGAATTGTCATAGTCGCACTTGGCACAATGAAAGAACGCTTCGCCGAAACTGCAAGCGGCACACCAATAGAGTGCCCGCCGCCAACAACAATTGAAACCGTCGGCGTTTTCATTCCCGCAATAAGTTCTGCAATAGCAAGCCCTGCCTCAACATCACCGCCAACCGTGTTCAGGATTATGACCAAACCCTCAATTGACCTGTCCTGCTCAACAGCCACAAGCGCAGGCATGATGTGTTCATATTTGGTTGTCTTGTTTTGCGGCGGAAGAAGATAATGTCCCTCCACCTGCCCGATTATCGTAAGACAGTGAATGAGATGCTTCGCATTCTGTGAAGTGACTTCCCCCGTCTTTTCAATAAGCTCCGCACGGTCAAGCGCCTCATCAGCAGCGGAATCATTGTTTTCGTTACCGTTATTTTCATCTTTTTCGCTCATATCTATATCTCCCGAACTGAATTTTCTATATACCTATTATTTCATTTTCGGGGCATAAATATACAGTATAATTATAAACCAGTTTTCAGAAAAAGTCAACCACGAAGTAAATTCGGAACTTAGTTTAATGCGGAATTCGGAATTATTTGCAAAATCCACAAATTTCGGTAAAAGCTGAATTAATATTCTTCCGTGTCCAAATATCAAACCAACTTCAATTCCGAATTTCGCATTCCGAATTTAACAAAAAAACGCTGTCCGAAATTGATCGAACAGCGTTGATTTATATATCGAAAGAAACTTATACAAGTTCAATGATAGCCATTTCAGCAGCGTCGCCACGTCTTGGACCTGTCTTGATGATTCTTGTATAACCGCCATTAACATCAGCGTACTTAGGTGCGATCTCGTCAAAAAGCTTCTTGACAACATCTTCCTTTGTAACATAAGCAAGAACCTGACGTCTGGAGTGGAGGTCGTTAGTCTTGGCGATGGTGATCATCTTTTCAGACATAGCGCGAACCTCTTTGGCTCTTGTTACTGTTGTTTCGATCTTGCCGTTTTCGAGCAGGAATGTAACCATAGCTCTGAGCATTGCTTTTCTGTGGTCGCTTGTTCTGCCCAATTTTCTTGTTCCCGGCATTCTAATCACTCCTTACCTATTAAAAGTATCGTATTTTTGCAAAATTATCACTCTTAGTTATCATCTTCAGAGCTGAGTTCAAAACCGAGGGACTGAAGCTTTTCCTTAACTTCGTCAAAGGACTTCTTACCAAGGTTTCTGACTTTCATCATCTCTTCTTCTGACTTGTTGATCAAATCACCTACTGTGTTAATGTTTGCACGCTTAAGGCAATTGAACGAACGTACTGATAAGTCAAGGTCCTCAATGGTCATCTCAAGGACTTTTTCTTTGCCCTTGTCGTCCTTTTCTACCATAATTTCAGTGATAGCGGATTCATCAGAAAGCTCGCTGAAGAGCTTCAGATGCTCAATGAGGAGGTTGGCTGCCTGTGATACAGCTTCCTTGGCTGAAACAACACCGTTGGTCCAGACATCAAGTGTGAGCTTATCATAATCAGTTACCTGTCCAAGACGTGTGTCTTCAACAGTGTAATTTACTTTCAGTACAGGGGTATAAATGGAGTCAACAGCGATAACATCAACACCGAAGTTGAAGAGCTGCTTGTTCTTTTCAGCAGGAACGTATCCGCGTCCTCTGTCGATAGTGATCTCCATATAAAGCTTAGCGTCTTTGCCGAGTGTAGCAATGTGCATATCCGGAACGAGGATATCAACTTCCGAATCCGCCTTGATGTCACCTGCGGTAACTTCGCATTCGTCTTCGGCTTCGATATAGATGGTCTTAGGGCCTTCGCCGTAAAGCTTAGCCGTGAGTCCCTTAAGGTTAAGAACTATTTCAGTAACATCTTCCTTAACGCCCGGAATAGTAGATAATTCGTGGTGTACACCGTCAATCTTCACCGAAGTAACAGCAACACCCGGAAGCGAGGAGAGCAGGACACGTCTGAGGCTGTTGCCAAGAGTATGTCCATAGCCGCGCTCAAGAGGAGCGATAGCAAACTTGCCGTAAGTGCCGTTGGTCTTGAGTTCAACGGTTTCGATTTCCGGCTTTTCGATTTTTTCAAGCATTATAAAACCCTCCTATATTCGCATTGCGGATCATTAACGCATATAAAAAGTTTATACACGATAAACCTATTACTTGGAGTACAACTCGACGATAAGGTGAGTTTCAACCTCATAGTCAAGGTCTTCAGTTGCAGGCATACGAACAACCTTAGCGGAGAAATTGTCCTTGTTGGAATCGAGCCATGTAGGAACTACTCTGCCGTTAGTCTGATCGTAGATCTCCTTGAACTTAGCACTTGAACGGCTGCCTTCGTAAAGAGCGATAACGTCGCCTTCCTTAACTCTGTAAGAAGGAATGTCAACTCTCTCACCGTTTACTGTGAAGTGTCTGTGAGTAACGAGCTGTCTTGCTTCACGTCTTGTGAGAGCGAGACCCATTCTGAAAACTACGTTATCAAGTCTGGATTCAAGAATAGTGATGAGCGCGTCACCTGTAGTCTTGTCAGTAGCCTTGCTTGCGAGTTCGTAGTAGTGATAGAAAGGCTTCTCAAGAACGCCGTAGATGAACTTGAGCTTCTGCTTTTCCTTGAGCTGTGTGCCGTATTCGGAAAGCTTCTTTCTGTTGTTGGCACCGGGGTTTCTATTAGAAGTCTTAGAAATACCCATAACCATAGGGCTGATTCCTAAGTATCTGCATTTTTTGAGTATGGGGTCTTTATTAACTGCCATTTAGAATTACACCTCCATTGGTAATTAAAAAACGTATTATTAAGCGGAAACGCTTACCTGTAAAAGAATATCGGTATATCTGTTATACACGACGTCTCTTAGGAGGACGGCATCCGTTGTGAGGAATAGGAGTAACATCCTTGATGAGTCTTACTTCAAGACCAACTGTCTGTAAAGCTCTGATAGCAGCTTCACGGCCGGCACCGGGTCCCTTAACGTAAACTTCAACAGTCTTAAGACCGTGATCCATTGCAGCCTTAGCAGCTGTTTCAGCAGCAGTCTGAGCAGCAAACGGAGTGGACTTCTTAGAACCTCTGAAACCGAGTTCGCCTGCGGAAGCCCATGAAATTGCGTTACCCTGTGTATCAGTAATAGTTACGATTGTGTTGTTGAAAGTGGACTGGATATGAACAGCACCATTTTCAATGTTTTTACGCTCACGACGACGTCTAACGACAGTCTTCTTGCCTTTAACCTGAGCCATTGTTCATTCCCTCCTTACTTCTTCTTGTTAGCGATTGTCTTTACAGGACCCTTGCGAGTTCTTGCGTTAGTCTTGGTTCTCTGACCTCTGACGGGGAGACCCTTTCTGTGACGAACGCCTCTGTAGCAACCGATTTCAACAAGACGCTTGATGTTAAGAGCAACATTTCTGCGAAGGTCACCCTCAACGATGAAATTCTTATCAATATAATCACGGATCTTTGCAAGATCATCCTCGGAAAGGTCCTTAACTCTGATGTCAGGGTTTACGCCTGTTTCCTTGAGGATAATATCAGCAGATTTGCGACCGATGCCATAGATATATGTGAGTCCGATCTCGACTCTCTTATCCTTTGGAAGGTCAACGCCTGCAATACGTGCCATTTACATACACCTCCGAATTGGATTTTTACGTTTTAAAGCAATTATTACGGATCTTTACTGATTAGCCCTGACGCTGCTTGTGCTTAGGGTTCTCGCAGATAACCATAATTTTGCCTTTTCTCTTAATGATTTTGCATTTTTCACAAATTGGTTTTACTGAAGGTCTTACTTTCATGATAAATACCTCCTTTTTCAAGAATTCACTTTGCTCTCCAAGTAATTCTGCCTTTTGAGAGGTCATATGGTGACATCTCAACCGTGACCTTGTCACCCGGAACGATCCTGATGTAGTTCATTCTGAGTTTACCGGAAACGTGAGCGAGAATCTTGTGTCCGTTTGCAAGTTCAACCTGAAACATTGCATTCGGGAGAGCTTCGATTACTGTACCTTCAATCTCAATAACATCCTCTTTAGACAAACATATGCCTCCTTTTAGATTTATGGATCTTGGGTTTCGGTGAACGAAGAAATTATCTTTCTAAGTCCCTTATCTGTCAGATTGTCTGTATCTATAACAGTATTGGTAAGTTTAAGGTGTTTTAAACGCTTTTTCTTCGGTTTTACGAGCTTTCGCTCTTTTCCGTCAGCAATAAACGCAAAGTCACCCTCAACTGCGGTGATCACAAGGAAATTTCCTCTGTCATGTCCTGCAGCCGATCTGACGATCATTCCGATTTTTGCTTCCACAGCCTTAACTCCTTTCGGGGTTTGCCGTTGTCAGACAATTGTGGGCTTCGTAAGGATCACGGGCCCGTCGGGAGTGATTGCGATAGTGTGCTCATAATGAGCAGCGGGAGAACCCGATTTGGTCACTACGGTCCAGCCGTCCGAAAGAACTTTAACATCCTCTCCGACCGCATTGATCATCGGTTCAACTGTGATAGTCATACCTGCAACAAGTCTTGGACCGTGTCCCGGACGTCCGTAATTCGGAACTTCGGGAGCTTCGTGCATTTCTCTGCCGATGCCGTGACCTATATACTGTCTGACTACACCATATCCATGAGAAACGCAGTGTTCTTCTACCGCATGACCAATGTCGCCGATACGGTTTCCGATAACAGCCTGCTCGATTCCGAGATACATACTCTCTTTTGTTACCTCAAGCAGCTTGAGCGTTTCTTCGGGAACGTTTCCTACAGGGAAGGTATAAGCCGTGTCCCCGTTGTAACCATCATAAAGTGCGGTAACGTCAATGCTGACAACGTCGCCGTCCTGAATGAACTTCTTCTTGGACGGAATTCCGTGAATTACCTCGTTGTTGATCGAAATGCAGCATGAACCGGGGAAACCGCAGTAACCGAGGCTCGAAGGCTTCGCACCGTTCTTGACGATGTAATCATGAACAAGCTTGTCAAGCTCATAAGTTGACATACCGACTTTTATTGACTGTCCTCCGTAGTGAAGAGCGTTAGCGGTGATAACACCGGCTTTACGCATCTTCTCCAATTCGGACTTGGATTTAACATTAATCATTTTTCTCTGCCTTTAAGCATTGAGCGCTTCTAATACAACCTTTGAAGTTGCTTCCACGCCGTCCAGACCCTTAACTCTTGTGAGCTTGCCCTTTGCTGCATAGAAATCAGCGAGAGGAGCGGTCTGTACATGGTAAGTTTTAAGTCTTTCAATAACAGTTTCGGGAGCGTCGTCCTTTCTCTGTACAGCGTTTCCGCCGCACTTGTCGCAGATGCCCTCTACCTTAGTCGGCTTAAAGTCAACGTGGTAAGAAGCACCGCACTTGTCGCAAACTCTTCTGCCCGAGATACGAGCCTGAATGTCTGCGTCGGGAACGTCGATCGAAAGTACCTTGTCAATGTTTACGCCCATAGCCTCAAGAGCTTCTGCCTGAGGAACAGTTCTGGGGAAACCATCAAGGATGAAACCGTTCTTGCAATCGTCTTCGGCAATTCTGTCTTTAAGAATGCCGATCACAACCTCGTCAGGAACTAAAGCGCCGCTTTCCATATAGCTTTTAGCCTTAAGTCCGCATTCCGTACCGTTCTTTACTGCTTCACGCAGAATGTTGCCGGTAGAGATCTGAGGGATACCGAGCTTTGCGCTGATAACCTCTGCCTGTGTGCCTTTGCCTGCACCGGGAGCGCCAAGTAAAATCAAATTCATAACAAATCCTCCTGACGATAAGTGTGTAATGGTTTGTGACGATTATTCGAGGAATCCCTTGTGGTGACGCATCATCATCTGAGATTCGAGTGTTCTGGAAGTTTCAAGAACAACGCTTACAACGATGAGTATCGAAGTACCGCCCATCGCGATATTCAAGTCAGGCATTGCCATATTTGAAAGTATCGGGAAGATAGCGATAACGCCGAGGAAGAATGCACCGACCAAAGTGATCTTTGAAAGAACCTTCTGGATATAGTCGCTGGTAGGCTTACCGGGTCTGATACCCGGGATACCGCCGTTGCTCTGACGGAGGTTGTTAGCTATTTCAATAGGATTATACTGCATTGCAACATAGAAGTAGTTGAAAGCAATGATAAGAACGAAATAGATGATAGCGTACCAACCGCTGCGGTAGCTGAAGAAGTGAACGAAACCTGCGTAGAACTTCTGCCAGAATGTGACAGGGTCAGTCTTTACAGGAATGAACATTTCAAGCGTAGCAGGGAGCGACATGATAGCCATCGCGAAGATGATCGGCATAACGCCGCTCATTGCGATCTTTATCGGAATATGAGTGCTCTGACCGCCGTACTGCTTTCTGCCGACAACACGCTTAGCGTACTGGATTGGAATTCTTCTTTCGGATTCATTCATAAATACGATGAATGCGATCATAAGAGCGAAAACAATGAGAACGATCGGAACGATCAGGTAGTATTTCTTGTCGTCCTTTGCAAGATCAAACATACGAAGAACGCTTGCAGGACCTCTCGAAACGATACCGGCGAAAAGTATCATTGAGATACCGTTGCCAATGCCCTTGTCATTGATGCAGTTGCCGAGCCAAACAACAACACCTGCGCCTGCGGTGAACGCTGCGACAATAACTATCGCTGCAAATACACCCGAAGCACCGTCTGTAAATCTTACAGCACCGTTGTTGCGCTGAGTAATGAAGTAAGCATACGACATCACCAAAGCAATTGCCAGTGAAACATACATTGTTATCTTATCGAGTTTTTTTCTTCCCTCTTCGCCTTCCTTCTGAAGATTTTCAAGAGGAGGGAGCGCATACGTCAAAAGCTGAACGATGATCGAAGCATTGATGTATGGCTGAATCGAAAGAGCGAATATAGTTCCCTTTGAAAGAGCGCCGCCGGAGAGGATATCCATATAGCTCAGGAAGCTTCCGCTGCCCGAAATATCGGTCGCCATTACCGAAGCGTCAAGAAAAGGAACAGGAATATGACAGCCTAAACGGAAAATAAAGATGATTAATAATGTGTAAAGGATTTTATTCCTTAACTCTGGAACCTTCCAAGCGTTTCTGAAGGTCGTAAACACATTACATCACCTCAGCCTTTCCGCCTGCCTTTTCAATTTTTTCTTTTGCTGAAGCGGAGAATGCATCAGCCTTAACAGTTAAGTTCTTGGTGATCTCACCATTGCCGAGGATCTTAACGCCGTTGTCGATGTTCTTAACAAGACCTGAAGCGAGAAGAAGCTCTGCATCAACCTCTGTACCTTCCTTGAAGATTTCGAGTGAGGAAACATTAACAGCAGCCATCTTTGCTGCGAAGATGTTGTTGAAACCTCTCTTAGGAATTCTTCTTGCGAGAGGCATCTGACCGCCTTCAAAGCCCGGTCTTACGCCGCCGCCGGAACGAGCATTCTGTCCCTTGTGGCCCTTGCCGGAAGTTTTGCCCCAGCCTGAACCGTGACCTCTGCCGACTCTCTTAACGTCCTTCTTGGAACCTTCAGCAGGTGATAATTCGTGAATATACATTGTATCGCACCTCCCTGCAATTATGCTTCGGTAACTTCTACAAGGTGATCGATCTTAGCGATCTTTCCCTTTGTAGCATCATTATCGGGCTGAACCTTTTCAGCACCAACCTTATTGAGGCCGAGAGAATGTGCTACTGCGATCTGCGGCTTTGTGCAGCCGTTAAGGCTTTTAACAAGCTTTACTTTAAGTGCCATTTCAAACGTCCTCCTTAACCTAAGATCTCATTAACGGACTTGCCTCTGATGTCGGCAACATCCTTAGCGCTGCGGAGAGTTGAAAGACCCTGGATAGTAGCTCTTACAACATTGCAAGCGTTGTTGGAACGCAGGGACTTAGTTCTGATATCCTTGATACCTGCAATTTCGATAACTGCACGAACAGGACCGCCTGCGATAACACCGGTACCGGGAGCAGCGGGCTTCATAAGAACTCTGCCTGCGCCGTATTCACCGATAACCTCGTGAGGGATTGTTGTTCCTCTGAGGGAAACTTTAATCAAATTCTTCTTTGCATCCTCGATACCCTTGCGGATAGCATCAGGAACTTCTCCTGATTTACCGATACCGAAACCAACTGTGCCGTTGCCGTCGCCTACTACAACGAGTGCAGCAAACTTGTAAATACGACCACCCTTAACAGTCTTGGAAACTCTGTTAATAGCAACAACCTTTTCGGAAAGTTCGAGTGCAGAAGCGTCTATCTTAGCATTAGCCAAAAGAATAACCTCCTTATAAGTTACTTGGAAGCCGAACTTAGAAGTTCAGACCGCCCTTTCTTGCGCCCTCGGCAAGTTCTGCAACTCTACCGTGGTAGAGATAACCTGCACGATCGAATACAACGTCCTTGATGCCCTTTTCGGCAGCTCTTGCAGCGATCATCTCGCCAACCTTCATAGCGCCTTCCTTGTTTCCGCCGTTTGCACCGAAGTCCTTCTCTACGGAAGATGCAGCGCAAAGTGTTACGCCTGCAACATCATCGATGAGCTGTGCGTAAATGTGATTTGCAGAACGGAAAACATTGAGTCTTGGGCACTGTGCTGTTCCGCTGATCTTGGAACGTACACGAACCTGTCTCTTAGCTCTTGCAGCCTTTCTGTTGAACTGCTTTACCATTTAAATTCACTCCTTTTCAACAAGGAATAGTAGCCGATCTTTCAGGCTGTCCCATTCCTCCACATAACAGGATAAATATTATCGGATTACTTCTTACCCTTAGCAGCTTTACCTTCCTTGCGGATGATATGCTCGCCCTGGTAACGGATACCCTTGCCCTTATATGGCTCAGGCGGTCTCTTCTCGCGGATCTCAGCAGCGTACTGACCAACCTTCTGCTTGTCGATGCCGTTAACAACGATCGTGTTAGGGTTAGGAACATCGAGCTTGATGTCAGCTGTTTCAGGAACAGTGACCTGGTGAGAGAAGCCGAGGTTCATAACAACGTTTGTACCCTGCTTAGCAGCACGGTAACCGATACCCTCGATCTCGAGAGTCTTGGAATAGCCGTTTGTAACGCCTTCGATCATGTTGTGGATAAGTGTTCTTGTAAGGCCGTGGAGGGACTTGTGGAGCTTATCCTCTGTAG
>OLGB01003625.1_pt1 | contig 14254 bp, 13 predicted proteins | sample 1605691 | NCBI WGS metagenome assembly OLGB01 (sample SAMEA3888925, study PRJEB22519) | human gut metagenome | biome: human gut; feature: human-associated habitat; material: faeces | place: Denmark | collected 2010 | reverse complement strand
ATCCGCCCGATGATCGCGCAAAAATTTTGCATAAAACCGATATAAAATGTAGGGGACGGGTCACCCGTCCCACGCCGTAAGGCGTTTTTGCAACGTACATTTTATTCGGAATTTCCATTTGTCAAAATTGCCGACACAATTTGGTCAATGCACATTATTAAATTGTGGTTCATATCAAACATTATGCGTTCAAACATGACGGGTCACCCGTCCACTACGGAATAAAAATAATTCCGCATTCCGAATTTAAAATAGAAAGGGTTGTTTAAAATGTCAAAGGTATATAACATTGCAATAGACGGACCTGCAGGGGCAGGAAAAAGCACGATAGCAAAGGCTGCTGCAAAGCAGCTCGGGTTCATTTATGTTGACACGGGCGCACTTTACAGAGCGGTCGCTTTTGAGATGATATCGAGGGGAATTTCGCCGAGCGACAAGGATAAGGTCGTTGCTGAACTCGGTAAATTCGGCGTTGGCTTCTTCTCGCTCCGTTTCATTGACGGCGTTCAGCACGTTTTTTCGGGCGAAAAGGACGTTTCGGATTTCATTCGCACTCCCGAGGTTTCAATGGGAGCATCGGCAGTTTCGGCTATACCCGAGGTGCGGAAGTTCCTTTTCGATCTACAGCAAAACATTGCGGCAAAAAACAGCGTTATAATGGACGGACGCGACATCGGAACGGTGGTTTTGCCGAATGCCGATCTTAAAATTTTCCTTACGGCTTCGGCGGAAGTCCGTGCAGACCGTCGCTTTAAGGAGCTTGCCGAAAAGCCGAACTGTCCGACCTACGAGCAGGTTCTTGCGGATATCAAACAGCGTGACTACAACGATATGCACCGTGATGTTGCTCCGCTTAAGCAGGCTGATGACGCTGTTCTCGCCGATACCTCGGAGCTTGATCTTGAGGGTGCGATCTCGCTCGTTATTTCAATGATAAAGGAAAAATGCAGGCTTTAATTAGCTGATATGCTTAAATTTTTAAGATAAAATTGTGCATATATACAAACCTCAGAAAATTTTTTCAGAAAATGAAAAATTCGGGGCAGTTAAATTGTTTTATAAGTGTAAAGGGTAAGATGATCCGCAGAACGGATAGATCAATTGTGGGATTTTGCTTTAGAAGTTTTGCGGATCGCTTTTACACTATTCATTCGCTGAAAATACAGCACGGGCTATAACTGTTCACAACAAAATTGTCCTTGGGAGGTATTGTTCGGCGAATAGTCGGGAAATGTTCTTTAAGGTTTCCTATGCAAATATCCTCGGGAACCGTTGAAAAATGTTTCAATGTATTTCCGAGGATAATTTTTTCAAAGATGATCTTTTAACAAAAAGACTTGGACAAATGAAAGGAGCACAAAAATGAAAACAAACACTATCGCAAAACTCGCTGCCGCCGCAATGGCAGTGATGATGACCGTCAGCGCAGGTGCAGTTCCCGTATTGGCGGCAAACACTCCGTCAAGCACGACCTCACAGGCGGAGCAAAAGAAGCAGCAGGCGATGAAAACCGCTCTCACCGCTGTAAAAAAGAGGGTAACGATACCCGACAGGCTGACCGAGTTTGATTACAGTATGTCAACATCATACGGAACAGAGGCTTTCAGCTTTACATGGCATGATGAGAAATATAGAGAGAGCATTTATATTACTTATGCGAACGGCATTATACTTTCGTATGAATATAAAGCCGACAAGGATTACAGCCAAAAGGAAAAGCAGAGCTTTGCAAAGCTCACCAATGCACAGCTTATAGAATATGCGAAAAAGGCATTTGAAAAGCTTGAACCCGATCTTGCGGGCAAGGGCAAATACAGCATTGACAGCATCGATCTTTTCGGTGACAATGCATCGTTAAAGCTTGACCGTATGGAAAACGGCGTTGCGGTCGAAGGCAACGGTGCTACTATCGTTATAAACAAGAACACGGGCGATCTTGTTTCGATGTGGGTCGAGTGGTTCTGGAAAGACACAAAGTTCGGCAGCACGGCTTCAAAGCTTTCCGCCGATGAAGCAAGGGCAAAGTACAAGTCGCTCACAACGCTCACGCCGATATACCGTATCGTCAACGAATACAATGAAAAAACGGAAAAGTCCGAGCAGAAAGCTGTTCTTCTGTATCTGCCGAGCTTTACCGATGAGATCGACGCTGTAACGGGCAAGCCCTCAACCATCTGGAACGATATGGATAATGATAAGGGTATCAGAAATTTCAGCAGCTACTATTACAACTCAATGGCAGACGGCGGAGTGGAGGCTGTTGCTGCTGATTATGATGATGCGGCAGACGAAGGAGGAGTCAATTTCACTGCGGCTGAGCTTAAAGAGATCGAAGCCGATGAAAGTCTGCTCAAAAAGGATGAGATAACAGCACTTCTCAACAAGGACAAATACACGAAGATGCCCGATTATGTTTCGCTTGATTATGCAAATCTTTATAAAAATGAGGACACGGACGAATATTTTTATAGCATTAGTTATCACGGCGGTGACGACGGCATTGTTGATGCGGATTTTGAGGACGATACGGATGATGTGGACATGGCTGTGGAAGATGTTGGCGCTGATGTAAAGGAAGACCCCGAAAAGCCATATTTCTATATGAATGTAAATGTCAATGCAAAAACGGGCAAGGTCATCACCTTCAACAAGAACCTTACCTCCGGCTTTGACAACAGCAAGGAATATCCCGTAAAGGCAAATGCGAAGATCGCAGCGGCAGCCGCAAAGCATTTTTACGGAGATATTTTCGGCGAATACAAGGCTGACGAAAGCAACAGCGAGCCATGTCATTCGACCGTTGACAAAGATGGCAGGACAAGATACTATGAATCCAGCAGAACATACCGTTACAACCGCTATGTAAACGGCGTGCAGGTCGAGGGCGATGTTATATGGGTAAATGTTGACTTCACCGGAGAGGTCTGCTCGGTTTCATCCAAATACACAGACGTAAAATTCCCGTCCGTGCCGACATTCGACAATGACAAGGCTTTTGAGCAGCTTTTCAAGCAGATAAAGCTCAGATATTACTATGACGGCTACTACAAGAAGGACGGAACGGCAAAGACTTATCTCCTCTACGATATCAATGATTATACACTCGACAGCAAATATCGTGTTGTAGAATGGGACGGAACTCCACTCCCTGCCGAGAGAGATGACAATACCGATTACACGGACATCAGCGGCATCGCGCAGGAAAATGCTATAAAAACGCTTGCAAGATACGGCATCACGCTTGAAACCAAGAACGGAAAGTTTGACCCGAACTCAAAGCTCACCGACAAGGAGTTCGCGACGGTCATTTACAAAGCAACGCGCAACTATGTACCTTATTACGTTGAGGACGGCAACTATCAGAAAGAAGAAAAGGCTGTAACGCTCACCAAAAAGGAAGCCGCAAAGGTATTCGTTGATGTTTACGGCGGTTCTGATTATGCGGAGTTAAAGGGCATTTACCGTGCGCCGTTCAAGGACGTGGCTGTATCGGACGATTATGTAGGCTACATTGCGATAGCAAAGGCTCTCGGTTTTGCAAGTGCAGACAAGAACGGAAACTACTCTCCGGACAAGGTTCTCACGAGGGCGCAGGCTATGCAGATGATATATGATTATATCAAAAGGCTGAAATAATGCGTAATGCTTAATACGTAATTATTTTTGATGGCTATAAATAAAAGGACTGTCACACGATTTTGTGGCAGTCCTTTTATTTATGTTTCGTAAATATCAAGCTGATTTTCGTCACAGTAATTTATGTATGCCTGTTCCAAAAGCTTAAAGTCACAGGAGTTTTTTACAAGCTGTTCGCTGACTTTATTAGTTACTCGGAAATATGTTTTTTGAGCTTGTTTAAAAATTTTATCCCGTTCTCTTCTGCAAAATGCTAATTCTTTGGAAATATGTACTTTGCTGTATTCGCTGTTTATAACTTTTATATCAAGTTTATTTAAACAAGCGAGCGGCACGGGGAGCATATATGCAAATCGAAGTGAACCAAGTACCTCTGAACGGTTCTTTTTATCACGGATCAAAATAACATCTTCCTGCTTTTTATTATAAGATGAAACAGGGACAAAATAAAACATACCGCTGATATTCATTACCGCTCCAAATACGAATTTGTTGGAAGTTTTATACTGTATATTCGGTACGCAGGTATGTCCGATTTGCTCACGTTCATATTTTTTCAGAAAATCAATATAATCCTCTTTAATGTAGTAAAAGTAAATATCCATAAATTCTCCGATATAAACCAATGGGGAGAAACGTTATAACGCTCTCCCCACGGTCTAATGATTGTTTTTAGTCTGCACTTAATGGCGGTAAGCACCAATTATCAAATTCTGCACTTAATGGCGGTGAGCGCCAATTATCAAATTCTGCCCTTAATGGCGGTGAGCGCCAATAGAACGTACAACCATACAAAACATTCAGAGCGGTACTGCTCTCCGCTATTATTATACATTAAAGATACAAATATGTCAAGCATTTATAAAATAAGCCGCTGCGGTATGTATCACAGCGGCTTATTTAACTTTATATAACTATCTTAGAATCCAAGAATAGCCTTGAAGCTGTCAGCGATCTTTGCTTCAAGAGCTTCTGCTTCTGACTGAGTTGTGCCTGTTGTTGTGTAGTAAGCCTTGATCTTTGGCTCTGTGCCCGACGGACGGATAACAACAGATGCGCCGTCTGTAAGTACGAATGTGAGAACATCGGACTTAGGAAGTGTGAGCATTGTCTTTGCGCCTGTTGCTGTATCGGTGGAGGTGCTTGCCATATAGTCGTCGAAGCGTGTTACTGTAAGTCCGCCGATCTCCTTAGGAGTATTTGTGCGGAGGTCGCTCATGATCTCCTTCATTCTTTCCATACCGCTTGCGCCCTCGCAGGTGAACGACTGCTGGGAGTGCTTATAAACGCCGTACTTCTTATACATATTCTCTCTTGCCTGGAGGAGGGAGATGCCCTGTGTACGGTAGAATGCTGCCATTTCGCAGATGAGCATTGAAGCTACAACTGCGTCCTTATCTCTTACATAAGAGCCTGCGAGGTAGCCGTAGCTCTCTTCAAAGCCGAAGATGTAGCGGTTTTCTTCGCCCTTAGCTTCGAGAAAGCCGATCTGTTCGCCGATGAACTTGAAGCCTGTGAGGACGTTTATCATCTTAACGCCGTAGTTGTCGGCGATCTTCTGTGCGATGTCTGTTGTAACAATAGTCTTGACTGCAACAGGATCAGCAGGCATTGTGCCAAGCTTTGTTCTTTCGCTGCAGATATATTCGAGGAGCATTGCACCAACTTCGTTGCCCGAGAAGAGTACATAGCCGTTATCGGACGGAACAGCGATACCAACACGGTCACAGTCAGGGTCGGTAGCAAGGAGAAGGTCAGGCTTTACTGTTTCGCAGAGTTTAAGACCGAGTGCGAGAGCTTCCTTGATCTCAGGGTTCGGGAATGGGCAGGTCGTGAAGTTTCCGTTAGGATATTCCTGCTCGGGAACGACTGTGACTTCCTTGATGCCGATCTTGTCGAGGATAGCGCGAACGGGCTTGTTGCCTGTGCCGTTGAGCGGTGTGTAAACAACCTTAAGTCCGCTTGAAGCAACGAGATCTGTGTGGATACCCTGCTTGGAAACGTTGTCGAGATAGCTGTCGATAACGTCCTTGCCGATATAATTGATAGAGCCGTCCTTAACGCCCTGCTCGAAGTCGATGTACTTTGCGCCGCCGAACATAGGAACGTTGTTGATGTTCTTGAGAACGATCTCTGCTGCGCCGAGTGTGAGCTGGCAGCCGTCAGAGCCGTAAACCTTATAGCCGTTGTACTTTGCAGGGTTGTGGCTTGCGGTGATAACGATACCTGCGCTGCACTTCAATGCTCTTACAGCGTAAGAAAGCATCGGTGTAGGCATAAGCTCGGAGTAGATATGTACCTTGATGCCGTTTGCAGCGAGAACGGAAGCAGCAGTCTTAGCGAAAACGTCGGACTTGATTCTGCTGTCGTAAGCGATAGCAACGGACGGATTGGACGGGAAAGCTTCCTTAACATAGTCAGCAAGACCCTGAGTTGCACGTCTGATAGTGTAGATGTTCATTCTGTAAGCGCCTGCGCCAATAACGCCGCGAAGTCCGCCTGTGCCGAATTCGAGGTCACGGTAGAATCTGTCCTTGATAGCTTCATCGTCGCCTGCAATGGATTTAAGTTCAGTCTGGAGGTCGGGGTCGTCAACAGCCTTTTCGCACCAGAGTTCATAAAGTTCTTTTTCGTTCATAATATTTCACCTCATAAAAAATGTTGATGTGGTTATACCGCAAATTCTGTCCGTCTTGTGAAAATGATGATCTTTGCGGAGTTATTCAAGATAAATTATAGCACAGGCTTCGCCAAAAATCAATGACTTATTAAAATTTTACAACCCGTACAACAATTAAAAGTTTGTTAAACGTTTAACATATTCAATTTGACTTTTAATAAATGTAGAAAAAATGTATTTTTTGTTGACACTAAGTGTTTTCTTGGTGTATAATGGAAGCGAGCAGAAATATTAAAGGGAAAAAGTGTGCAAAATTCTGTACGGAACGGCTTTGGGGAGCTTTTCCGCACAAAAATAAAAAGCTCATCGGGGACGGGTATACAAAGTAGGTATTCTGTGAAAAATTATTGACAAAAAGGATAAAGAGGTGTTATTTTGTCGGAAAATAAAATGTTTGAAAAAATGTATATCGAGGGGGACAGGAGATTTAAAAAGAGCAGGTTCATTTTGCTGTTTGTGTTCAATATTGCCGCAGTGTGCGTTGTGAGCATAGCGGCATACAGCGATGAGTTTGATAAAATGGCTGCTGCATTTTTGATACAGTTCATGATCTTTATGATATCTGTTTTTTATGTGAAGAAATATGAAGCGGATATCGCAGGAGAGGAAAACTACGCCAAAACAAAAAATGCATTGGTTTTTATAGTGGCGAAGATAGTTGCTTTGATACTGGGCTGTGTGATTGTGGCAGTAATAACACGCATTACGGAAGGCGCAGATGCCTCCGTACTTATAGCAATACCCGATATTATCGGTTATATCGCTGTTGCGGCGGTGCTGGGCTTTATAATGACAAAGCTGAAAAAGAAGGGTGCGGTCTGCAATAAGTACAGGCTGTTCGTTTATGCGCTCAACATCGCTTCCGTTCCGTGGTCGGCTTTGTGGGTATTGCTTACGTTTATCGTGTTTTGCCTTCACTGATCTTCGTTCTGAAATTTTTTGATATAAGGGGTAAAAAATGAAATTTACTTATAAAATAAGCGAACACGCAAATTCGGAGGTGTTTTCGGGGCTTAAAAGCGACATCGGATATCTCTATCCCGAATTTGTGTTTGAAAAAGAGATAAAGGACGCCGATGGCTCACGCACGGACTTTTTCCGCTGTGAAAGAACGGGCGAAAACATTGCCGCAGAACTCAGCTATGCGAACAACAACATCGTTCTGACGGCGGATATAGCTATGCCCGAGCTTGCGGATAAATACAAGATCGACAAATCGGAAGCACGTGAAAAGGATAGCGGCATCAGCTTTGACTTTAAGGGCATTATCCGTGCTCTGTTCTGCACTCCGTTTGGAATAAAGCTTTTTGCTGTTCCGCTTGCGCTGGCAGTGCTGGCGTTCATTCATAGTGGTATATTACGGGGCGTTTGGTATCTGTATGGAATATTGGAAAGCGTATCTTTATCTGTGCTGGGAATGTATGGGAGCGTTATATACTGCGGCGGACTTTTTATTATTCCGACAATAGCACTGGCTTTTTGGCTTGCTGTGAAGAAAGATAACCTATCGTATAAAGTGCCGCTCTTTGTTTTTATGGTCTTCTCGGAGGTTCATATGCTGATTTTTTATTTTTATGAATTCAGCGGTATCAGGGTCGGCGATCTGATTTTTATAGTGCCGTATCTTATCTGGGCAGCACCGTATGTTCTGTTGGTGCTGTATATTTTTCTTCTGCCCGTTATCATAGCGGACGAATGTGTATCGAGAAAGCACAAGAAAATTTACGGCAAACGTGCAAAAGGTTGGCAGTCGGCAATATGGTGGGGCGGAACTGCGGCGGCGATGTTCGCTGTTCTCATCGTGTTCGGTGCAGTTTCTTCATATATTGAAAATTCAAAGGTGCAGGATATTGCCGTTGAGGAAAGCATCAGCACCTATGAGGTCATCGATCCTCTGCTTGAAAAGCATGAAAAGGCTATGCGGACGGTATCGGATTATGCGGCGGAGCATAGTTATTACGACTGGTACTGCTGTCCAGACGAAAGCGTAAAGGACGAATGGCAGGAGCTTTTTGTTGATGATAGCGAGTACATATTCGACTATAAGCTCATCGACTGCGGCAGTCCGAACTTCTGCGTATATATCAACGGCGAGGGCAGAGGACGCTATGATATCCGCTTTGAGGACGAGGAGATCTATGTCAATGATGAGCTTTTCAACAAAGAGGAGGTTGGATTTTCGGTATGAGAAGACTTGTAGTTATATTGATGCTTTTTGTTTTTATCGGTGCAGGCGATCTGCTTATCACCTATAAAAGCAGCAGTTCCGTTTTCGGATATATGGAAAGGCATAAAGACGATGACGAAACGTCCAAAGTGCAGGACTATGAGCGTCCCGAACGAGACCCGAAGCTTGCCGATACGCTGTCCGATTTTACCAATAAGATCGACTGTGAAGAATACTTTGCAAACAAGAAAGGTATGTATTATCCGCAGACCAACGAGTATCTTGTTTCCCACAATGTTTTTGTCAACGGTGACAGAAGCAAGGTCACGGTCGATATCACGAGCCGCTATTACAAGAAGGACGGCATTTACTCGGGAGAAATGCGCTGCCATATTCAAAACAGTGAACACGGCAGTGTGTCCTATCCCTGTGCGTATGATTCGGAGCAGCGTTCGGGTCTTAGCTACAGCTACAACGGCAACTTTTCACTCCTGCTCGATGATTACAACAATGACGGCAACCCCGACTATCTTATCCGCACGGGTGACGCAAAGGACGGCGGTGCGTTCTATTACATTGAATATTCGGTCAATGAGCCTTATCCCGTTCACCACACAAATTTCAGCACACCGAAGAAGAATTCCGATTCCGCCGTTTTCGTCTATGGAAAACGCGATGATTCAATAAGGCTCGACCACACGGATATGAATCATTTCTTCTTCCTCACCAAGGACGGAAATAATGTTGTTCCGTATATGTATGACAGCAAATTCAAGCAGTGCGAATATTCCGATTTTGCTGTCGGCGACAGACTTTATTCGGCATTTTATGAGGACGGCGTTCTCACGCTGAGAGTTACGGACTGCGAAAGCCGCAGAGAAATATATGAAGATGAAGTTTCGGTAACGGTGCGGAAGCTTGATGAGCAGATATGGAGCAGATGCGGAGAATTCAGCGCAAAATTCGACCCCGATAAAGATTACTGTCGCTTTGTGCATACCGCCGAATATGAGCAGGACTTTGAAAAAGGACTTTATCAGCTTGAAATAAACACGCCCGACGGGATCGCTTATGCCGAATTTCCGGTGAGAAAGTGAGTTTGGCAGATGATCTCTCAGCTTCAATACCAAACACCAAAAAATAAAGGAAAAAATCTGCGCCGAAATAGCATATATTCAAGACTATCGGCTTGATTTTTCCTAAATTTTAAATGCTGTTTGGTATAAAATATTAATAAGAACCTGTCTTCATAAGCATATGCACACGTCTTTTCGGCAAATTTTGATGCATACTGCGTTAAAAATTCTTGCCGTGCGGCAGCACGCCTGCGGATTTTTGCCTTGTCTGCAACAAAATTATGCACGAAAATCCGCATACACTTCTTATGAAGACAGGTTCTAAAATATTAATAAATAATGCAGGGGACGGTTTTCCCGTCCCACAGTCACCGATCCCATTCAAAAAGAACAGAGTGGGCGACCCGTCACTTACAGTAAAATACAGCATTTTCAAATGTATTCACATAAAATGTTGCAAAATAATCATAATAATGGTATAATTATAAGTGCCGCGGCAGGAGAACTTCCCTGCGGCGGCAGTGTTATATTCAGAAAGGACAGAATAATATGAATTACGAAAAAATATCGGGATTTTTCAAAAGCTCAAACGGCGTGAACAACACGGCTTACTATATTTATGTTCCAACGACTGCAAAAATAAAGGGCGTTGTGCAGATCGTACACGGAATGTGCGAATATATCGAACGCTACGAGGATTTCGCAGACTTTCTCTGCAAGGACGGCTATATCGTCTGCGGAAACGACAACCTCGGTCACGGCGCGTCCGTTTCGGACGATGAGGACTACGGTTTCTTCGCCGAAAAGGACGGCTGGAAGTTCCTTGCAAAGGACGTTATCACGCTCACAAGAATGATGCAGGAAAAATACTCCGCTTTTCCGTATTTCCTGCTCGGACACAGTATGGGTTCGCTCATCGCAAGAACGGTCGTTGCAAAATACAGCGAATATTATGACGGCGTTCTTATCCTCGGAACTGCGGCACTTCACGGCGTTGCCGATGCCTGCCTTGCGCTTGTGGAAAGCACGGCAAAGGTCAAGGGTTCGCACTATCGCTCCAAGGTCTATGACCGAATGATGTTCGGAATGTCCAATGCAAGGATAGAAGACCCGAAGACCGATTTCGACTGGATAAGCTCCGACCATGCAGTTGTTGAAAAGTATGCGGAAGACCCGAAATGCACGTTCATTTTCACCGTTCGCGGACTTTATGACCTTATAATGATGACAAAGTATGTAACTGCGAAAAGCTGGGCGGAAAAGGTCGCAGACTATCTTCCCGTTTATATTGCAAGCGGCGCGGACGACCCCGTCGGCAGATACGGCAAAGCTCCCGAGGAAGTGTTCCGCCGCCTGACCGAGGCAGGACAGGACGATGCCGAGCTTCACATCTATCCGAATATGCGCCACGAGATACTCAACGAAGTCGGCAAGCAGGAGGTTTATGACGATATTTTAAGCTGGCTCAACGAGCATAACACCGATTCGGACGAACCCGTTGAAGACGAAGAAACTTTTGAAGAGGAATAATATGTACGCAAAGGTAAACAGCCTTGGACTTTTCGGACTGAATGCGTTCCCTGTCGATGTCGAGATCGAAACGAGCAAGGGAACGCCGTCCTTTGATATAATCGGACTTGCCGATACTGCGATAAAGGAGAGCCGTGAGCGTATCCGTTCGGCGCTTCGTGCTTCGCTGATAAGCTTTCCGCTCAACAAAATAATCGTAAATCTTGCGCCTGCCGATACGAAAAAGACGGGCAGCATACACGACCTCGCTATCTTCACGGCTCTGCTCTGCGTGACGGGAAATGTCCCTGCGGATATTTCAAAGTCCGCATTCATCGGCGAAGTTTCGCTCAACGGCGATGTAAGGGGAGTGAACGGTGTTCTGCCAATGGTACTGCTTGCGAAAAAAGAGGGCTTCGGCGAAGTCTTTGTCCCCGAGATAAACGCTTACGAAGCGAGCGTTGTTGAGGGCATCAAGGTCTACGGTGTGAAAAACACAGCCGAGCTTATAAAGCATTTTGACGGAAGTGAACCGCTCACGCCGCAGGATAAATACATCGTCCGAGAGGAACAGCGCTTTGACACGGTGGATTTTGCCGATGTAAAGGGTCAGCAGCAGGCGAAAAAGGCTCTTGAAATTGCCGCGGCAGGCGGTCACAATCTGCTGATGATAGGCGCACCCGGTTCGGGCAAGTCGATGATGGCGAAGCGGATCACAACAATACTCCCTGCGATGACGTTCGAGGAATCTATCGAAACTACCAACGTTCACTCTATCTGCGGAATACTCGATCCGGATACTCCGCTCGTTACGCGCAGACCTTTCCGCTCGCCGCACCATACCATTTCAAGCGCAGGACTTTCGGGAGGCGGCTCTGTTCCTCACCCGGGCGAGATCTCGCTTGCGCACAACGGAGTGCTTTTCCTTGACGAGCTTGCGGAGTTCGCACGTCCGACTTTGGAGATACTTCGTCAGCCGTTGGAGGATAAAAAGGTCACTATTTCGAGAGCGAGCGGAACGGTAACATATCCGTGCAGCTTTATGCTGATAGGCGCGATGAACCCTTGTCCGTGCGGATATTTCGGCAGTCCGAACCACGAATGCCGATGCACAAAACAGCAGGTAGCGGCTTACCTCGCGAAGATAAGCGGACCTATGCTCGACCGCTTCGATATACACTGCCGAATAAACCCCGTTGACTTTGAAAGTATGTCCTCAAAGTCGAAAGAGGAAAGCTCGGCGGCGATTCGCGAGCGTGTGCAGAAAGCGCGGGAAATACAGAATTCGCGCTACAAAGGCACGGGGATAACCTGCAATGCCGCAATTTCGGACAGCCTTATTTCCGAGGTCTGCCCTATGACGGACGCGGCGCGTGAAACGCTCAGAAACGTATTTGACAAAATGGGACTTTCGGCGCGCGGCTACAACCGAATTTTAAAGCTTTCGCGCACTATCGCCGATATGACGGGCGAGGAAGTCATCGACAAACAGCACATTGCGCAGGCTGTACAGTTCCGAACGCTCGACAGGCAGTTCTGGGGAAAATAATTGGAGTAAGCTTATATAAATGAAAGAATTTACAATAAACAAAAACGACAGCGGACAGCGCGTTGATAAATTTATCGAAAAGGCCGTTCCGCTTCTTCCGAAAAGCCTGATGTACAAATACATACGCACAAAGCGGATAAAGCTCAACGGAAAGCGGTGCGAGATTTCGACACGTCTTTGCGAAAATGACCTTATGCAGCTTTACATCGGGGACGAATTTTTTGAAACCTCGCCCGACCGTGTTTTCCTAAGCGTTCCTGCGGATATCTCCGTTGTCTATGAGGACGAAAACATTCTCCTTTGCGACAAGAAAAACGGACTTGTTGTTCACGAGGACGACGAAAACACCGCCGACACGCTGATAAACCGAATTCTGCACTATCTTTACAACAAGGGCGAGTACGACCCCGACCGTGAGAACAGCTTCACGCCTGCGCTGTGCAATCGTCTTGACCGAAACACGGGCGGCATCGTCATTGCGGCGAAAAACGCCGAGTCGCTTCGCATTTTGAACGAAAAGATAAAGGAACGCGAGCTGGAAAAGCGTTATCTCTGCATAACGGTGGGAGTTCCGCCGAAAAAGTCCGACATCATGACGGCTTATCTCGAAAAGGACGAAAAAACCAAGACGGTCAAGGTCACGGACAGAAAAACTCCGCAGAACAAGACGATAATCACCTCATACAAGGTGCTGAAAACGGACGGAAAGCTTGCACTCGTTGAGGTCAAGCTCGACACGGGACGAACTCACCAGATAAGGGCGCATTTCGCGCACATCGGCTGTCCGCTTCTCGGTGACGGAAAGTACGGAATCGGCGAAGTGAACCGCGCGTACAGGATAAAAACGCAGGCGCTTTATTCCTACAAGCTGAAATTCACGTTCCGCACAGACGCAGGTATCTTAAGCTATCTTGACGGAAAAGAATTTACGGTGAAAAATGTCTGGTTCGAGGATAAATTCCTTGGGTAAGGTTTGGCAGAAAAGCTTGTTCATTGTCACTAACTTTGTGCGAAACGCTGAATATCGATTACAAAACTAAATTCCGTGTAAAATATATTGACAAAAAATTCATATAATTATATAATTTATGTATCGCTGTAAGCTGACAGCTTAATATTTTATCACGGGGGTAATCACAATGGATAAGAAGACAACAGACATCGTAGCGTATCTTACTTGGATAGGCTTTATCATCGCACTCGTTTCGGGCGACAAGGAAAACTCCAAGTTCCACCTCAATCAGGCACTTGTACTTAATCTTTTCGCTCTTATCGGATCACTTTCAGGAATCCCGATCATTGGTATTTTTGCAGGTCTTTGGTCACTTTTCGTATTCGTATGCTGGATAATCGGCTTAATTGGCGCTATCAACGGCGAAGAAAAGGAAGTTCCGCTTCTCGGAAAAATCAAGATCCTCAAGTAATTTAAGCTATTGTAAAAGCCGCAGATCTTCTCTGCGGCTTTTTGTGTTTTATGTTCATATTGCAAACTGTTCAAACGTTGTCGGCAGTTTTTTTGGGTGTGAATTGCGCCTTTAGATTTGTTAGTGATTACGCTGCTGCAACAAGCTTTTCGCTGTTAGGAAAAGCTGATTAAAGCGAAGCGTTCGTTTTGCCATTTTGAGAAATGTACGAGT
>OLGB01003624.1_pt1 | contig 14260 bp, 11 predicted proteins | sample 1605691 | NCBI WGS metagenome assembly OLGB01 (sample SAMEA3888925, study PRJEB22519) | human gut metagenome | biome: human gut; feature: human-associated habitat; material: faeces | place: Denmark | collected 2010 | reverse complement strand
CCCGTCGCCATCGCCTCCATGATGGAGCACATCGGCGATATGTCTGCCATCTCCGCCACAGTGGGCGAGAACTTCATTGAGGATCCGGGCCTGCACCGGACCCTCATCGGCGATGGCATCGCCACCTCCCTGGCGGGCCTCCTCGGCGGCCCTGCCAACACCACTTACGGCGAGAACACCGGTGTTCTGGTGCTCTCCCGGGTCCACGATCCCCGGGTGGTCCGGCTGGCCGCCATCTACGCGGTGGTGCTGTCCTTCTCTCCGGCCTTTGCCTATCTGGTCAACACCATCCCCGCGGCCATCATCGGCGGCGTCAGCTTCATCCTCTACGGCATGATCTCCGCCATCGGCGTGCGCAATGTGGTGGAGAACCAGGTGGACTTCACCAACTCCCGCAACCTTATTATCGCCGCCGTCATCCTGGTGTGCGGCCTGGGCTTCAGCGGAGGCCTGACCTTCCATGTGGGCGGCGCCTCCATCACCCTGACCTCTCTGGCCATCGCCGCCATCGCCGGCATTGTTCTCAACGCCATCCTGCCCGGCAACGACTTCCACTTTGGCAAGACCGCGACCTCCGACACGGCCGCCTCCCTGGGCCGGTATTGATCGGAAAATCTTCCCGTCTCCGGAGACTGCGGCCTCCGGAGACGTTTTTTGGAGAAAACAGCAAAAAATGCGGGTTTCCGGTTGACTTTTTTCCAATATTTTATATAATGTACAAGCAACTGAATCCATGATAGAGGCGCGGGCTTCAAAAGTACCGCCTCCCGACGGCAGGACACCGGGGAGGAGGGGAAAGGGGAGACCGCCGAGGCTTCGCTCCGCTGCCTGGCGGAGAGGGGCCGGGCCGCCGGAGAACATCCGCCGGACTGTCACCCCCAAGGTGGAGCGCTGTCATGACCCGTGGGAACCATATCGTGCCTGCGTGAAGCCATGATACCTTCATGGCTTCATTTTTTTGTGTAAGGAGAGAGAAAACATGAGACATCATCTGCGGCGACTGCTGCCCCTGCTGGCGCTGGTGCTGGTGCTGTGCGCGGCCATGGCCGTTCCGGCGGCGGCCAGCGATCCCACCGAGGAACCTGGCACCAAAATGATCGAGTGCCCCGACTGCGGCGCCTCCGGCGCCTGTATGGACTGCTACGGACTGGACCCGGAATGTGAAAGCTGCGGCGGCGAAAATGTCTGCGCCGCCTGCGGCGGCACCGGCTATGTGGAGTCCCCCAGCCATTTTTACAATACCTTCTGGGCTTTGGTGCCCCCCATCATTGCCATCGCCCTGGCGCTGATCACCAAGGAGGTGTATTCCTCCCTGTTCATCGGCATCCTGGCCGGCGGCCTGCTGTACTCCAACTTCTCCTTTGAGGGCACGGTCCTCCACGTGTTTGAGGACGGCATCGTCTCGGTGCTCTCCGACGGGTACAACGTGGGCATCCTGGCCTTCCTGGTGATCCTGGGCACTCTGGTGTGCCTCATGAACAAGGCCGGTGGCTCCGCCGCCTTCGGCCGCTGGGCCCAGCAGCACATCAAGACCCGGGTGGGCGCGCAGCTGGCCACCATCGTCCTGGGCATCCTGATCTTCATCGACGACTACTTCAACTGCCTGACCGTGGGCAGCGTCATGCGGCCGGTGACCGACAAGCACCGGGTCTCCCGGGCCAAGCTGGCCTACATCATCGACGCCACCGCCGCCCCGGTGTGCATCATCGCCCCCATCTCCTCCTGGGCCGCCGCTGTGGCGGGCTTCGCCGAGGACGGCCAGGGCCTGAACCTGTTCATCCGGGCCATCCCCTTCAACTACTACGCCATTTTGACCATCGTCATGATGGTGGGCATGGCCCTGATGAAGACCGAGTTCGGCCTCATGAAGAAGTTCGAGGACAACGCCCGGGAGACCGGCGACCTGTTCTCCGGCCCCAATCCCTACGCCATGATGGACGAGGAGATGGAGGAGGACAAGGGCCGTGTGCTGGACCTGGTGCTGCCCATCGTGGTGCTGGTGATCTGCTGCGTCATCGGCATGATCTACTCCGGCGGCTTCTTCTCCGGCGCCAGCTTCGTGGACGCCTTCTCCGGTTCCGACGCCTCCGTGGGCCTGCTGCTGGGCTCCGCCTTTGCCCTGGTGTTCACCGTCGTGTACTACATGGTCCGCCGGGCCATGTCCTTCCGGGACATGATGGGCTGCATCCCCGAGGGCTTCAAGGCCATGGTGCCCGCCATTTTGATCCTGACCTTCGCCTGGAGCCTCAAGGCCATGACCGACTCCCTGGGCGCCAAGTACTTTGTCCGGGACTTTGTGTGGAGCAGCGCCGCCGGCGTCCAGATGCTGCTGCCGGCCCTGGTGTTCGTGATCGGCTGCCTGCTGGCCTTTGCCACCGGCACCAGCTGGGGCACCTTCGGTATGCTGATCCCCATTGTCCAGAACGTGTTCCCCATGGACAACCCCCTGTCCATCGTGTGCATCTCCGCCTGCATGGCCGGCGCCGTGTGCGGCGACCACTGCTCTCCCATCTCTGACACCACCATCATGGCCTCCGCCGGCGCTCAGTGCGACCATGTCAGCCATGTGTCCACCCAGCTGCCTTACGCCATCACCGCCGCGGCGGTGAGCCTGGTCAGCTACATCTTCGCCGGCTTTGTGCCCAACGCCGTCATCGCCCTGCCGGTGTCCGTGGTGCTGATGCTGCTGACGCTGCTGGTGATCCGCAAGCTGGCCGGAAGAGCGGCCTGAGATCCTGCTAAAATAGGAAAAAGGAGCCGCCCTCTTAAGAGGGCGGCTCCTTTGCGCATCGTCAGGCGTTGGGCTCCAAAGGCTGCACCGAGTAGTGCAGGGAGGCGGGGGAGTGGGGGTACTGGCGGCCGAATGCCCGGATGATCCGCTCGCAGACTCTGCAGCTGTTTTCGTAATTGGCCTGGGGCAGCATCAGGATGTACTGGGAGATACTGCAACGGGCGGCGATGTCGCCCTTTCGGAGGCTGGTGCGGATCAGCTCCTGGAGATTTTCCATGCACCGGTCCAGGCTCCGCTTGGGCAGCTCCTGGTTTTGATCGCCGGTGACGGAGAGCAGGCAGATATGGACCGCGTCACCGCTGCGGGCTACGGCCCGGGCTTCGGCGTGGTAGAGGACCTTGAAAAAGTCATAGTCGCAGAACAGCGCACCGGCGCTTCCCTCCGGCTCCCGCAACTGCTCCCGGAGCGTGATGATGGACACCGCCTTGTCATTGACGGTGCGCATGGCCTCCCGGTAGATGGCCCGGGTCTCGTCGGAGGGCATGATGCCGAAATTGTCAAAGAGCAGCTGACTCATGTCCTCGTAGACAGAGATGACCTCCTGCTGCCGGCCCAGGGTCAGCAGATCCTGCATCAGGTGCTGATAGAGCAGCTCATTGTAAGGCTCCACCACCACACTCTTGCGGCACAGCTCCGCTGCCTCCTCCAGGCGGCCGCGGCCCTCCAGCAGGGGAAGGACCTCCTGGACGGTCCGGATGTATAAATTGTGGAAGTAGGCGGAGATGGGTACCACCCAGGGTTCCGCCGACAGCTTGGGCAGAAAATCGCCTCCGTACAGAGCAAGGGCCTGGAGATCGGTCTCGAGACGGGCCTCCTCGTCCTCCTCGGACGCGCCCTTACGGCAGAGCGCCTCAAAATCGTCGGTATCCAGAGAAAAGGGGACCTCTTGGTTCCAGGCGTAAGTACCCTCCTGCCGCACAATGAGACTGTGTCCGGCGGCGCTGTCCAACTGATTGAGCAGGGAGCGCACCCGATGGAACATGGTTTTCAGCGCGTTGATGGGGTTGGAGCTGCGCTCCTCCTCGCCCCACAGAAGATCCGCCAGTTCCTCCTGAGAGATGGAACGGTTGCGGCAATAGATCATGTAGGCCATCAGCAGCCAGACTTTTCTGGAACGGTTATCGCTGTCGTTGATCTCTTTTCCGCCCAGGCGGATCGAGAAGCCGCCCAGCATCCGCACCTGCAGATCCGGGATCTCCATATGCCATCCCTCCTCTCCTGCTGGAAACTGATACGAGCAGATCAATATGGACATACGGATAGAATTATATAGTACAAGATACCACAAACCCCCGGGTGATGCAATGGAAAAAGCGTAAAAGTTACGTCAAAATGCAAAAAATGCGGAGGAATTCGAAAAAGTACTTCACTTTTTACGGGGAACCTGCTATACTAAAACAGAATGAGACAGTCTGCCCCGGAGGGGCGGAAAGGAGAATCCCCTATGAAAAACTGGAAATTACGGGCGCTTGCGCTGTTGCTGCTGCTGTCCATGGCTCTGACCGGCTGTGCCGCCGGCACGGAAACCGAAGCGGCGGCCGGAGAAGAGGAAGCCTGGATCGACAGCGTGACGCTGGAAGAAGTGGATCTGGAGGACGAGGCGGTGGCCCTGGCGGCCTCCGCGGCTATCCCGGACACCATGCAGCCGGTGGCCTCCGGCACCCAGGTGAAAAAGAGCGATAAGGCCGTTATCGACTACTCCAACACCAGGGACGGCTATGTGATGGTCCAGTACACCGCTTCCACCAGCAAGCGGCTGAAGGCCCAGGTGAAGGGGCCCACCACTACCTACACGTATAACCTTACTGCCGGGGAGTGGGAAGTGTTCCCCCTGTCTGACGGCAACGGCTCCTATCAGGTGATCGTCTACGAGAACATCTCCGGCACCAAGTACTCCACGGTGACCTCCGTCAGTTTTCAGGTGACGCTGACGGACGAATTTGCGCCCTTCCTGCGGCCCAATCAGTACGTGGATTACGGCGTGGCCCCGAAGACTGTGGCCAAGGCGGCGGAGCTGACCGCAGGCAAGACGGATCCCCTGGCCAAGGTCCAGGCCATCTATGAGTTTGTGGTAAAGAACCTCACCTACGACAAGCAGCTGGCGGCCACGGTCCAGAGCGGCTACCTGCCGGTGCTGGATACCGTGCTGGCCAAAAAGACCGGCATCTGCTTCGATTATGCGGCGCTGATGACCGGGATGCTCCGCAGCCAGGGCGTGCCCTGCAAGCTGGTGGTGGGCTACGCCGGTACCGCATATCATGCCTGGATCAGCGTCTGGTCCGAGGAGACCGGCTGGGTGGAGGGCGTCATCTACTTCGACGGCACCTCCTGGCAGCGGATGGACCCCACCTTCGCCTCCAGCGGCAAGCAGAGTGCCTCCATCATGCAGTATATCGGTGACGGCAAGAATTACACGGTGAAGTATCTCTACTGACTTTTCCCCTTTACGGATCGACAGATTTGCATTAAAATAGGCTTGCATCTTGATGCAAGCCTATTTTTTTGCGGGAGCTGCCTATGAAAAACCGTTGCTTGTCTGATATGGAACTGTCCTCGCTGTGCGGGGAACTGTCACTGCTGATTCACGCCGGTGTGGGCGCCGCGGACGGACTGTCCCTGCTGGCGGAGGAAGAGCGCGGAGGCGCGCAGAGAGAACTGCTCTCCTCCATGGCCCGGGAGGCGGACTGCGGTACGCCTTTGTCTGCCGTTATGAGGCAGACGGGCCGCTTTCCCCTCTACGTGGTGGGCCTGGTGGAGGTGGGCGAGCGCAGCGGCCATTTGGAGGAGGCCCTCCAGGCCCTGTCCCGGTACTATGAGGGGCGGGACCGGCTGGACCGGCAGGTCCGCTCGTCGCTGCTGTACCCGGCGGTGCTGCTGCTGGTGATGCTGGTGGTGATCGTGGTGCTGCTGGTGCGGGTGCTGCCGGTGTTCCGGGACGTGTACGCCTCCCTGGGCGGCCAGATGACCGGTGTGGCTGGAGGCCTGCTGGCCCTGGGCCAGGCGCTGGACGCCGCCATGCCGGTGCTGTGCGCGGTGCTGGCCCTGATGGTCCTCGGCCTGGGGGCCTTTGCTGCCAGCACGTCCTTCCGGGCCTTGGTCCTGGCCTGGTGGCACCGCCGCCGGGGAGACAAGGGCGTGTCCCGGCAGATGGGCGTCGCCCGGTTTGCCCAGGCGCTGGCCATGGGACTGCGCAGCGGCCTGCCTCTGGAGGAGTCCCTGGAGCTGTCGGAGACACTGTTGGGCGACGTGCCCGCCGCGGTGCGCCGCTGCCGTGACTGCCAGTCCAGGCTGGCCCAGGGGGCCGGCCTGGCCGCGGCGCTGCGGGATTCCCAGGCCCTGCCCGTGGCCGCCTGCCGCCTGCTTTCCCTAGGCCTTCGCAGCGGCACCGGCGATACGGTGATGGAGGAAATCGCCCGCCGGCTGACCCTGGAGAGCCAGGAGGCCCTGGAGGCCAAGGTGGCCCGGGTGGAGCCCGCCCTGGTGCTGGTGACGTCGGTGATGGTGGGGGTCATTTTGCTGTCGGTGATGCTGCCGCTCATGCACATCATGACGGCCATCGGGTGAGCCTATGATGAGGAGAAGGAGAAACGCCTTCGGCGGCGCGGTACGGGCGCTGCTGCTGCCGGTGGTGGCCCTGGCCGCGGCGCTGTGCTTTTTCACTGCCCTGTCCAACCTGGAAAACGGCCGGGACGACCAGGGGCGCCGCCAGCTGGAGGAGGCCCTGCGCCGCTCCGCTGTGGCCTGCTACGCCGCCGAGGGGATCTATCCCCCGGACCTTGCGTACATGGAGGAGCGCTATGGCCTCCAGATCGACACTGACCGCTACACGGTCTACTACGATGTCTTTGCGTCCAACCTGATGCCGGATATCACCGTATTGGAAAACGAGCCATGAGACGAGAAAAGGATCATTCCCTGAACGGCCTGCTGGCGCTGCTGCTGTTCGGGATATTTGCCGCCTGCGTGCTGTCGGTGCTGCTGATGGGCGCGGACGCCTATCAGCGCCTGACGGAGCGGGACCGGGAGAGCTACGAAAGCCGCACCGTTGCCCAGTACATTGCCACCCGGGTCCGCCAGGCGGACCGCTCCGGCGGCATCAGCGCGGGCGCCTTCGGCGGCTCCGACGCCCTGGAGCTCTGGGAGACCATCGACGGTGAGGCCTACGTCACCCGGGTCTACTGCCACGACGGCTGGCTGCGGGAGCTGTTCACCGATGCGTCCGGGGACTTCGCCCCGGAGGACGGTGAGCCCGTCCTGGAGGCCGAGAGCCTTTCCGTCTCCCTGTCCGGCGCGGACCTTCTGACCGTGGAGATCACCAGCGCCGACGGAGAGACGCAGCAGGTGACGCTGTATCTGCGCAGCGGGAAGGAGGCGGCGCCATGAGACGCAGCAAGACCCCCCTGGCCCTGATGGAGCAGATGGTAATGGTGCTGGTGTTCGCCCTGGCGGCGGCCCTGTGCGTCCAGGTGTTCGTCCTGTCGGACCGGACCTCCCGCTACGGCGAGGCCCGGGACCGGGCCTTGATGGAAGCCCAGAGCGCCGCCGAGGCATTGAAGAGCGGCGACGAGACGTATTTCACCGCCCGGTCCGCCGCCTCCGGCGACGGCGGCTGGAGCATTTCCTACGACGCCGGATGGAACAGCGTGACCGACGCGGACGCCGCGGCCTACCACCTGCTGATCCTCTCCGCCGACAGCGGCCTGGACTACCTCTGGGCCGCCCAGGTCCAGGTCTACACGGCGGACGGCGATCTGCTGGCGGATCTGCCCGTGGCGGGACAGGAGGTGGCCGACCATGGATGACATCCGCCGCTTTACCCCGCCCGCGGTGGGCGGGAGTTCCCTGCTGGTGATCTTTGCGGTGCTGTGCCTGACCATCTTCGCCCTGCTGGGCCTGGGCACGGTCCAGGCGGACCGGCGGCTGTCGGACGCCTCGGCGGAGGCGGTGTACGGTTACTACGCCGCCGACTGTCAGGCGGAGGCGATCCTGGCCCGTCTCCGGGCCGGGGACGTGCCGGAGGGGGTTACGGCCCTGCCCGGCGATACCTACATATATACCTGCCCCATCTCCGACACCCAGGTGCTGGAGGTGGAGGTGCGCGTGACCGGCGCGGAGGACTATGCTGTCCTGCGCTGGCAGGCGGTGTCCGCAGCGGATTGGGAGCCGGACACCGGCCTGGAGGTCTGGGACGGTGCCGACGCCGCCCCGGAGAGCTGACAAAAGGAGGAATGAACCATGGCGGATGTACTGGAATATCTGCGCCGGGCGGTGGAGGACCACGCCTCGGACTTGTTTATCGTGGCCGGCGGCTCGGTGAGCGAGAAGGTGGGGGGGCGCCTGGTGTCCCTGAGCGGGGAGAAGGTGTTCCCTCAGGAGACAGAGGCGCTGATCTCTGCTATTTATGAGATGGCGGACCGGGACATGGCGGAGTTCCGCCGTACCGGCGACGATGACTTCTCCTTCGCGGTGCCGGGCCTGGCCCGGTTCCGGGTCAACGCCTACCGCCAGCGGGGTTCGCTGGCTGCGGTGGTGCGGATGGTGTCCTTTGAGATCCCGGACTGGAAGACCCTGGGCATTCCGGAGGAGGTCATGTCCCTGGCGGACGTGGGCCACGGCATGGTCCTGGTCACCGGCACCGCCGGCAGCGGCAAGTCCACCACCCAGGCCTGCGTCATTGACCGGATCAACCGCATCCGCCAGGCCCACATCATCACGCTGGAAGATCCCATCGAGTTTCTGCACCGGGACCGGGAGAGCATCGTCAGCCAGCGGGAGATCGCCATTGACACGGCGGACTATCTCTCCGCCCTGCGCTCCTGCCTGCGGCAGGCGCCGGATGTGATCCTGCTGGGCGAGATGCGGGACCACGACACCATCCGCACCGCCATGACGGCGGCGGAGACGGGCCACCTGGTCATCGCCACCCTCCACACCAAGGGCGCGGTGAACACCATCGACCGCATTGTGGACGCCTTCCCCCCGGCCCAGCAGGCCCAGATCCGGGTCCAGCTGAGCATGGTGCTGCACACGGTGGTGTCCCAGCAGCTGCTGCCGGACAAGGAGGGGGGCCGGGTGCCCGCCTTTGAGATCATGCACGTCAACGGTGCCATCCGCAGCATGATCCGGGACAGCAAGAGCCATCAGATCGACAACGCCATCGCCTCCGGCGCCGCCGAGGGCATGGTGAACATGGACCAGTCCATTCTGGCGCTGTATAAGGCGGGGAAAATCACCCTGGAGACTGCCCTGGCCCACGCCGACAACCCGGACCAGCTGCGCCGCCGCCTGGGCTGAGGCCTGCCGGGAGCCGGATTTTCCGGAAATTTCATATTAAAAAAAGCCACGCTATGCGCGGCTTTTTTTAATACCTGTAACTGGACGACTGCTTTTTGGTGGGTTAAAAAACCGGCATTTTGCGCAGATTTTAGAACTTTTTGAAACTGTTTTGTATGAATAGACAATGAATCTAAATATAATTTATGCAAATTAACGAACAAGTTTTGAAAGAAAAGCTGCGATTTGTAACCGGTTTTGTAACCGCCGTATGCTATACTGTACCCATCAAATGAAAGGGGAGGTGAGCACCGGATGCCGATGAAGCAATGGGGCAACGCCTACCGGACCACGGTGGTGTGCGTGGACAGCTACGACGAGCACGTGCTGCGCGGGCGGCTGTACAATCCGCACCAGCCGGAGGGGATCGCCTTCCGCAGCGTCATGGAATTCCTGCTGCGGATGGAGGACCTGCTGGACGATATGCATTTCCCCCAGTCCTTCTCCGCGGTCCGGTCCTTCGGCGCTCCGCCGGAGCGGACAGCGGCATCGCCTCCGGCGGCGGAACGCCAGGAGGGGCAGCGCGCCACCTTTGCGGTGCGGGTGCTGTTCCGGCAGAACGCCAGCTGGCAGGGCTCCCTCACCTGGTTGGAAGAGGGAAAGGAGGAGAGCTTCCGCAGCGTCCTGGAGCTGCTGCTGCTGATGCACAGCGCATTGGACCCGGAGACCCGATGACTGAGAGCTGATACCCGCGGGAGGGCGGGAAACGTACCTGGAGGACCCGGCGCGGCGGGTGGCCGCGCGAGAAATCACTGAAAACGGCAAACCGTCCGAAAGGGCGGGACGCAAAGCCAGGGAGCTAAACGCCGCTGCGGCGCAGGCCAGCCCGGCTGCCATGGATTTCGATTTTCCCATATGAAAGGAGAACGAAACAATGGCAAAAACGAGAAGAAGAGTATTGTCCATTCTGATGGCCCTGGTCCTGACCCTGGGCCTGCTGCCCACCACCGCGCTGGCCCACAGCGGCAATACGACCATCAAAGTAGTGGATGCGCAGACCGGCGCTCCCATCCAAAACGCGAAGGTGACTGTGGAGCACTGGTTTTATGGCAGTGGATCAACTTATACAGATCCAAATGGTATTGCACCCTTTAATCTGACGCTTGCTTATGCAGATTATTCTGTATCTGTCTCCGCAGCTGGCTATCAGCCGGGAAGCGGTTCTGTGAACGCTTATCAGACAAAAGTGATTCGATTGACACCTGATGGCTCCGGCGGCCAGAAAGGCCAGAATGCCTGGTTCTTTATCCGCAACGACGGCACCATCCCCTATGAGAACGGCACTACCGGATACCTGGCTGCCCAGTATTCTCCCGAGCATCCCAGCAGCGGGACGGGCGCGGGTATGCTGACGGGCACCATTGCAAGCGCCAGCGAGGTACATGTGGACTTTAACTCCAGTCATGTGGGTTCTTATACCGCTGCGGAGCTGAAAAATACATTCAGTGCTGTCAGCAGTCACATTCTCTCCGCGCCGACGGATGAGCAGATCAAGGCGGTAGTTTCCGGCTATGATCCCGCTGAGCAGGAAGTGCTGTGGTATGTGGTCAAGAACCATGATGGCGGCCATCAGGGCGGCTGCCCCAACTGGCACGTGGACGGCGTGATCATTGACAAGGACGCCGAGTATGTTTCTCTGGATTACAATAAGAATACCGATGCAACTGTTGGCAACATGCCCGCATCTGCCACTACTGAAAAGGGCAACCAGCTTACGGTCGGCGGCGTTCCCACCTGGGAAGGCCACGATTTCCTGGGCTGGAACACCAAGGCGGATGGCACAGGCCAGATGTATCAGCCTGGTGTGAAAATTACCATGACCGAAAGTGTCACCCTCTACGCCATTTGGAAAGATGCACGGCCTTCTTTGACGATTACCAAGACGGTGACCAACGCGACGAACGTGTCCCGTATCTTCACGTTCGAGATCGCAAACTCTGATCGCTCGGTTGTAAAGACCACTTCTGTTACTATAGAGGGCAACGGCAGTAAGTCTGTGAATGTTTACGGCCTGACTCCCGGCACCTACACGGTGACTGAGACCAATTCTCAGAGTGCGGAGTCTGTCACCTATGATCCTGCGGATCAGACTGTGACCGTCACGGCTGACGCAACGGCGACGATGACCGTTACCAACGATTATACTGTGCCTCAGCCCCATCTGCTGATCACCAAGACCGGCCCGGACTCTGTGCTGGCCGGAGACGAGATCACCTATCAGATCACCGTGGCCAACAATGGCACGGCCAATGCGACGGGTGCGGCTACTGTTACGGATAACCTGGCCGCTGCCGGGCTGACCTATGTCAGCGCAACTGCGACCGATTCTGTCGGCACGGTTTCTGAATCCAACGGCGTGATTACCTGGGTGATCCCTGCGGATGCGCTGGAAAAGAATGAAAGCGCGATCCTGACTGTGGAGGCCACTGTACCCGCTGGTTACACGGATACCAGCGTTACCAACACCGCGACCATCTCCAGCGTGGACCCCAACACCGAAAAGGCGGAAAAGACCACCACAGTCACTCCTCTGGGCGATCTGGTGATCGAAAAGACCTTCACCGGCCTTGCCTCCAGCGAGGCTCCCACCGGCTTCGTTGCCACGTTCACCGTGACCGATGGGACCACCACCAAGACCGTGAATTGGAGCGAGTTCCAGAAGGTTGCGAACAGCGATCCTGCTGTCTATCGCGCCACCGTGGAGGATCTGCCCCAGGGCACGGGCTACACCGTGACCGAGACCGTCACCGGCGGCACCCCCATTGCCGGCGAGGTCGAGGGGACCAAGGGCAACTATGTCCTGGGCACTGTGAATGTGATCTATCCCGGTGGCGGGACCTCCGCAGCCGTGGGCGCCGAGCCCGTCACCGTGCAGGTGACGAACCCCTATACCTGGACTCCCAACACCCAGATTACCGTGAGCTATGCCTGGACTGCTGACAGTGCTCTCTGGCCGGAGGCGGCGGGAGCCGATCCCATGAATACCATCACCGGCGGAACCTATGCTGTGAATGGCTTCACTGCTGGCAATCTGGCTGCGGTTCCCACCATCAGCGTTCCCGGCTACACCATCACCGGCTGGTCCACCGCGCAGGACGGCACCACCATGACGGCTGAGCAGCTGGTGGCTGCGGTGAATGATGTCAAGGGCGGCCACTCCATCACCCTGTATGCCAAGCTGTCCTATGACAAGCCTGCCTATCAGGTGCGCTATGCGCTCTATGCTTACGTGGACGGCGCCTCTGAGGCGACTCTGATGAATACTGGTGACTACACCTCCGGTGTTGAGACCGATACGGATCCCAACAAGGAATTCGTGTTCACTAATGCGGCGGATTCCGTTGCCTACAACGGCACCAGCTATTTTAAGGCCTCCACGGAGGACCTGACCTACGATCAGAAGCAGGCGCTGTACGAGAGCGACGTGACGCGTGACAGCGGCACCTGGGGCGACAAGAACGATCCCCCCAAGTTCACTGTGAAGCTGTACGCCACCACCTACACCGTCGGCAGCCTGACCATCACCAAGACCATTGACCTGCCGCGCAGCGAGACTGCCGCTTGGAACGCGCTGAAGGACACGCTCACGTTTACTGTGACGGCTGAGCTGGATTCCGATGAGGCCTTCACGCCCGTGACCGTCAGCCTGAAGGATTTCGTGAACGACGTGCACTCCTCTTTCATTTACACCTACACGCTGGAGAACCTGAAGCCCGGCACCTACACCGTGACGGAGAGCGATGCCGATATCCTGAGCGCCTATGGCTATACCTGGAATGCTGAGGACAGCGTCAACTCTGACGAGGCAGTGGTCACTGCCAGCGGAACGCCCGCTGTTGCCGCACTGGAGAACGTCTACGACAGCCGCGAGTTCACCGTCATCTTCGACGCCACCCTCAACGGCAACGTGCACAACAGAAACAATACGCTGATCGCTGACGGCAGCAGCTTCCAGTATATGTGGTTTGTGCCTCTCGTTGCGCTTGACGCCAACACGGTCTCTGCCGATCCCGGCTGGCAGGGCGCCCTGGTCAACGGCACCTTCAACAACAGCCAGGCCAGCCAGATCAGCTATACCTTCACCATCGACGATTACAAGGAGTTCCAGACCGATAACAACTTCCCCATCAAGATCAGCCAGCCCAATGTGACTGCCGATCAGGGCTACACCTTCACCGGCAGCTTCACCACCACCGGCACTGATACCGGCGTGAAGTTTGTGGATCTGGAGACCACCATGGCGGCGCTGCTGGCCAGCGGACAGGATCAGATCACCTATTACGCCAACTACTCCTCCAGTTCCGGCCCCATCGATCCCGGCCCCATTGATCCCGGCCCCATCGATCCCGGCCCCATCGATCCCGGCCCCATCGATCCCGGTCCCTCTGATCCCGGCACCGACATCCCCGATGACAACACCCCCACCACCGACCTGCCCGAGGAGGAGACTCCCACCACCGAGCTGCCCGACGAGGAGACTCCCATGACCGAGGAGCCCGTCGAGGAGCTGCCCGAGGAGACTCCTGCTGAGGCACCCGCAGCCGAAGCTCCCAAGGCAGAGGAGAAGCCCGCTTTTACGGCAAGTAGAACCATGCCTAGACAGAGTCCGAGTGATACGACTAATAAGGTTTCCCCGTTGAGCCATTGTTTCGTTTTTTTCAGAAAGGTTGGGATTAGGAATATTCCGGTAATAGACCAGAAAACGAGGAAAGCTATGAGTTTTAAAATGCTATCGACCATTTCCATGCCTTCAAAGTGTTTGCTGACGGCTAACGTAGAAAGTAATACCATGAGAACTACGGCGAAGAGGTCTTCCACAACAAGAATTCCGAAGACGACTCCCGCGAAACGCTGATTGCGGAGTCCCATGTCGTCAAATGCCTTGAAAATAATGGTAGTGGACGACATCGAAAGCATACCCCCGAGGAAAAGACTATCCATATGACTCCAGCCGAGTGATAATCCGGTGATGTAGCCCAACATCATCATGGCTCCCACGATGGTGAGGGCACTGATCATGGCTGTTCCCCCGATGTTCATGAGTTTCTTGAAACTAAAGTCAAGTCCCAAGGCAAACAGGAGGAAAATGACCCCGATGTCAGCCCAAATATGAATATTCCCGGCATCCATGATCAT
>OLGB01003623.1_pt1 | contig 14260 bp, 16 predicted proteins | sample 1605691 | NCBI WGS metagenome assembly OLGB01 (sample SAMEA3888925, study PRJEB22519) | human gut metagenome | biome: human gut; feature: human-associated habitat; material: faeces | place: Denmark | collected 2010 | reverse complement strand
GAATCTGAAATTCAGTTCGCGATTCCTTCGGCAAAGGGATGCCTGCGGAATGGAGCTTAATGTAAGCTGTAATCCGGGAGAAAAGCCCCGGATGCAGGAAAAAGAAATATAAAAAAAGGTGAGTGCTGTCACAGGTAACAGCACAGAAGGAGAAAAAGTATGATAGTTTTACTGGGTGTTATTGTAGTATTGGTAATCTGTATTTTGGTATCCTGTATTAAAATTGTGCCTCAGGCGCAGGCCTATGTCATTGAGCGTCTGGGCGCTTATCAGGGAACCTGGTCTGTTGGTTTTCATTTAAAGGCTCCCTTTATTGACAAGGTGGCAAGAAGGGTGAATTTAAAGGAGCAGGTTGCAGACTTCCCGCCCCAGCCCGTTATTACAAAGGATAATGTTACCATGAGAATTGATACGGTTGTATTCTATCAGATTACTGACCCGAAGCTGTTTACCTATGGTGTGGAAAATCCCATGATGGCGATTGAAAACCTGACAGCAACTACCCTGCGTAATATTATCGGTGATTTGGAACTGGATCAGACCTTAACCAGCCGTGAAACCATCAACACCAAAATGAGAGCAGCGCTGGATATTGCAACAGACCCCTGGGGTATCAAGGTGAATCGTGTGGAATTAAAGAACATCATTCCTCCTGCTGAGATTCAGAACGCCATGGAGAAGCAGATGAAGGCAGAGCGTGAAAGACGTGAGGCAGTTACCCGTGCAGAAGGTGAGAAGAAGGCAAAGATTCTGGAAGCAGAAGGTGCAAAGGAATCTGCAATTCTGCGTGCGGAAGCTGATAAGCAGTCTGCAATCCTGCGTGCAGAGGCAGAGAAAGAGAAGATGATTCGTGAGGCAGAAGGTGAGGCTGAGGCAATTCTGAAGGTACAGCAGGCAAACGCTGATGGTATCAGAATGTTGAAGGAAGCTGGAGCAGACGAGGCAGTTTTGAAGATTAAGAGTCTGGAAGCCTTTGAAAAGGTAGCTGACGGTCAGGCAAATACCATTCTGCTTCCCGCAGAGTTACAGGGAATCGCAAGCCTTGCAGCAACATGGAAGACAGTAGGCAGACAGACAGAAAACAAGTAGGAAGCAGGAAGTCCGCGGGGAAAAAATCAGGTTGGACGGGATAAACAGAGGAAATGGAGAAAACGATGGATTTAAAAGGACGGGATTTTTTAAAGCTGTTGGATTTTACACCGGAGGAAATTGTATATCTGCTGGATTTGGCGGCAGAATTGAAGGAAAAGAAGAAAAAGGGAATCCCTGTGGATACCATGCACGGAAAGAATGTGGCGCTGATTTTTGAAAAGACCAGCACCCGTACAAGATGCTCCTTTGAGGTGGCAGCCCATGATTTAGGCATGGGTACCACCTATCTTGACCCTGCCGGTTCCCAGATTGGGAAGAAGGAAAGCATTGCGGATACCGCAAGGGTTCTGGCAGGAATTTATGATGGTATCGAATACCGCGGTTACGGACAGGAAATCGTGGAAGAACTGGCAAAGTATTCCAAGGTGCCTGTATGGAACGGATTGACGAATGAATTTCACCCCACCCAGATGCTGGCAGATTTGCTGACCATCAGAGAACATTTCGGATACTTAAAGGGAATCCACCTGACTTATATGGGGGATGCCCGGTATAACATGGGAAATTCCTGGATGGTAGCCTGTGCAAAGATGGGAATGCACTTTACGGCATGTACGACGAAAAAGTATTTCCCCGCTGCAGAGCTGGTGGCAGAATGTGGAAAGATTGCAGCTGAAAACGGCGGAAGCATTACGCTGACAGAGGATGCAGAGGCAGGCACAAAGGGCGCAGATGTGATTTACACAGATGTCTGGGTATCCATGGGCGAGCCGGATGAGGTATGGGCAGAGCGTATTCAGGAGCTTTCCCCTTATCAGGTAAACAGCCGTATCATGAAAAATGCCGGTGAAAAGGCGGTCTTTATGCACTGTCTGCCTGCATTCCATGATTTAAAGACAAAGATTGGCGCTGAAATTGGTAAACGCTTCGGCATTTCCGAGATGGAAGTGACGGATGAGGTATTTGAATCTCCGGCTTCTCTGGTCTTTGAAGAGGCTGAAAACCGTATGCATACCATTAAAGCAGTCATGTATGCAACTTTATAAATATTTGACAAAAAGGTAAGTAAGGAAACATGAAAGCGGAAATTTTAGCCCTGCTGCGAGAGCAGGGCAGCTATGTTTCCGGGCAGGAGCTGTGTGAGCGCTTCGGCGTGTCCAGAACAGCGGTCTGGAAGGCAATCAATCAGTTAAAAAAAGAAGGATATCAGATTTCAGCAGTCCAGAATAAGGGCTATCTTCTGGAACAGGAAGAGGAAATTTTCGGGCAGAATGAGCTGGAGAGCCGTATGGATACTGCGTGGGCAGGGCATCCGGTGAGTTTTTATGCCCAAATCAATTCGACGAATTTACAGGCAAAGCTGGATGCGGAGGCAGGAGCCGGGGAAGGCGCTCTTGTGGTAGCGGATATGCAGACCGCCGGACGAGGCAGACGGGGCAGAACCTGGAACAGCCCGGCGGGAACCAATGTGTATTTTACCCTGCTGTTAAAGCCAGCCTATCCGGTGGATAAAGTATCTGCTGTAACACTGGTTATGGCGCTTGCCGTAGCGGAGGGGATTCGGGAAACCTGTGGGCTGGATACGGGAATCAAGTGGCCCAATGATATTGTGGTAAACGGGAAAAAGGTCTGCGGTATTTTGACAGAAATGAGCATGGAGCGGGACTTTGTACACCATGTGGTAATTGGCGTAGGAATCAATGTGGGCTTACAGGAATTTGCACCGGAGGTAGCAGCGACTGCGACCTCTCTTTGCGCGGAATGTGGAAAGAGTGTGCCGAGAGCAACACTGGTGGCAAATATTATGAAAGCCTTTGAAAAATATTATGCTCCCTTTTGCGAAACACTGGATATGGAAGGACTTATGGAGGAATATAACAGGGTGCTTGTCAACAATGGCAGGGAAGTGCGGGTATTAGACCCGAAGGGAGAATTTACGGGAATTTCCCGAGGGATTGACAAGGCAGGGGAATTGCTGGTAGAATTGCCGAATCATGAAGTGACGGCAGTTTATGCCGGGGAAGTTTCGGTGAGAGGAATCTATGGTTATGTCTGAGGAAAAAGAAGAAAAAATGGTGCTTTGCGGTGCAAATGCCTATGAAATGAAATATTATTTCAATGAGAAATTTAACGGGATTCCCGAATCTATCCGGGAGGAGCTGCGGATTATCTGTGTGCTGTTTACCCAGGAGGTAGGCGGCGTATTTACGGTTTCCTTTGAACCGGATGGAAACGTGATTCTGGAAACAGATGCGGAGGAGGATGATATTACCTATGACGAAATCAGCAGCGGACTTCTGATTTCGGAAATCCGCAGGAACAGACAGGAATTGTTTGAATCCTTAAGCCTTTATTATAAGGTGTTCATTTTGAAAGAGGATATTTCCGGGCTTCTGGAAGATTAGCAGCCTTTATCGCAGAACTGAAGCTGGAATTCAGTTTGAGCGTTCCTTCGGCAAAAGGATGCCGGTGGAATGGGGAATAGTCTGAAATGTAGTGAATATAAGGAGAAACGGGGAAAAGGATGCTGCTTGTAATTGATGTGGGAAATACAAATATGACACTGGGAGTTTACGAGGGGGAGCAGTTGGCTGCTACCTTTCGGATGATGGCAGAAACGCCCCGAACCTCGGATGAATATGGTGTTATGATAACCCAGCTGTTGAAAAACAGAGGGATTGATGTAAAGGAACTGGAAGGAACGATTGTGGCAAGCGTTGTGCCGGAGGTAATGCATTCCCTGATGGGCGGGCTGGTACGATATACGGAAACACGTCCTATTGTGGTAGGTCCCGGAACGAAGACGGGTATCCGGATTATTACCGAGGATGTCCGGGCAATCGGTGCAGACCGGATTGTGGACGCGGTAGCTGCTTATGAAAAGTACGGGGGGCCGGTTCTGGTACTGGATTTCGGAACGGCGACAACCTATGACCTGATTACGGAGGCGGGAGAATTTGCGGCCGGTATTACCGCGCCGGGTATCCGTATCAGTGCGGAGGCACTCTGGTCAAAGGCGGCAAAGCTGCCGAATTTTGAAATCCGGAAGCCGAAATCCATTCTGGCGCAGGAAACCATCAGCAGTATGCAGGCAGGGCTTGTATACGGACAGATTGGACAGACAGAATATATTATCAGGAAGGTAAAGGAAGAAAGCGGTATCAGAGATTTAAAGGTAGTGGCAACCGGCGGACTTGGCAAAATGATTGCAAAGGAAACAGAGGCGATTGATATTTATGACAGCTATCTGACGCTGGATGGCCTGCGGCTGATTTATGAAAAAGGACGGAAAAAGTGATGCGGCAGTTAAAGATTGGCGATGTGACTCTTGACAATCCGATAATTCTGGCTCCCATGGCAGGTGTAACAGACCTGCCATTTCGTTTGCTGTGCAGAGAACAGGGAGCGGGGCTTGTCTGCATGGAAATGGTCAGTGCCAAGGCAATTTATTATCAGAATAAAAATACAGAGGAACTTTTGACAATTCATCCGAAGGAGGTGCCTGCCTCCCTGCAGCTTTTCGGCTCAGACCCGGCAATTCTGGCGGAAATGGCGGCGAAAATCGAGGACAGACCCTTTTCCATTCTGGATTTTAACATGGGCTGTCCTGTCCCGAAGGTAGTAAATAACGGGGAAGGTTCTGCGCTGATGAAAAATCCGAAGCTGGTGGAGGAAATTTTAGGCGGGCTGGTAAAAGCAGTGAAAAAGCCTGTTACTGTGAAAATCAGAAAAGGCTTTGATGATAGCTGCATCAACGCTGTGGAAATCGCAAAAATCGCGGAAAGCTGCGGTGTGGCGGCAGTAGCTGTGCATGGAAGAACCAGAGCGCAGTATTACAGCGGAGAGGCAGACTGGGATATTATCCGTCAGGTGAAGGAGGCAGTTTCCATTCCGGTTATCGGAAACGGGGATGTTAAGGACGGTGCCTCCGCAAAACGGATGCTGGAAGAAACCGGCTGTGACGGTGTGATGGTAGGCAGGGCTGCCCAGGGAAATCCCTGGATATTCCGGGAAATTCTGGAATATCTGGAAACAGGAAAAGAAGCCCAAAAGCCGGATAATGAGGAAAAGAAGGTGTTGATTCTGCGGCATGCCGCCCTGCAGCAGGAATATAAGGGGGAATATACGGCTGTGCGGGAGATGCGCAAGCATCTGGCATGGTATACCGTGGGGATGCCCCATTCCGCCCATTTCAGAGGATTGATAAATTCCATGGAAACCATGGAGGAGCTGCTGGCGGGCGTAGAGGAGATTTTTGGGTAAAAACAGGTATAAAAAGAAGAATCCGGACATATAGTGTGAGAAAAAAGAAGCGAAATGGGAACACATGAATGTCATTCTTTATCTGGATAAAAACAGGATGTCTGAGGAAACGGAAATCAGACGGGTAAACAGGGAAGATTACCGCCTGATTTTTGCAAATTTCAGTACGGATGCAGGAAAATGGTTTGGACAGCCCTTTCCGGAGCCTTTGCCAGACGAAACAGAGGAAAAGAAAAAAGCATGGAGGTGGAGCAGGGAAAAGCAAAGGGAGCGGGAAAGGCAGCGAAGACAGGCGCAGTATGAGGCGGAGGTTTCCTGCTGGGAAGAGGAACTTTGCAGGTTTCAGGAAAAGCTGCTTTGGGGTGTTTCAGAGCTGGACGACTGCTTTTGCATTTACGGAGAGGCGGTCAGGGAGCTGCTTCTGGAGGATAAAGGGGAGTTTAGTGTTTCTGCTTTGTGGAAAAAACACTGGCATATACCGGAATTTGTGGATTACCGGAGAGGAGAATGGGCGCGGCAGCTTTGCGAGTACGGAAAGGGCAGTGAGTTTGTGGTGCTGGGAACGGCGCCTGTGCTGCCGGTACTGATACAGGACAGGGAGCGGCAGATGCGGAGTCTGCGGTGTATTTTCCGGGAACAGGAGGAAACGGAAGAACTGCAGGGGTTTTTTGAGGAATGGTATGAGGAGAGCGGACTGGCGGCGGAGGTGCATATTCTGCCCCGCAGCAGAGGGTATGCAGGAGTGTGTCTGGAAGCATCCAATCCGGTCTGCGTCTGGGATTTCACCGGAGAAGAAAAGCTTTTTGCGGGCGGACTGGCACCGGGAAGTGTGTGGCTGGATTTTAACTCCATGGAAGAAAAGGAAAAGAGATTGAAAAGGCTTTGGCCGGAGATTCAGTATGTTTCCCTGAAAAAGGTATGGCGGGAAGGCTGGCAGTGAGGCGCTTTTCCTTGACAGACTGTGGAAAAGTCTGTATAATACGGAAGTTAAAAGAACGGTTAGGCTCTGTTAAAATATAGAAACAGGAAGGATATGGGGAAATGCAGGAAAAGAAAAATATCTTAACGTACGAAGGCCTTAGAAAATATGAGGACGAACTTCATGAACTGAAGGTAAACAAGCGTCAGGAGGTTGCACAGAAGATTAAGGAAGCCAGAGAGCAGGGCGACCTTTCCGAGAATGCGGAATATGATGCAGCAAAGGATGAGCAGCGTGATATCGAGGCAAGAATTGAAGAACTGGAAAAGATTCTGAAAAATGCGGAAGTCGTTGTAGAAGACGAGGTTGACTTGGATAAGATTAACATCGGCTGCCGTGTAAAGCTGCTGGATATTGAATACAGCGAAGAACTGGAATATAAAATCGTAGGTTCCACAGAGGCAAACAGCCTGAAGGGAAAGATTTCCAACGAAAGCCCGGTAGGTAAAGCTCTGATTGGAAGGAAAGTAGGCGATACTGTGGAAGTGGAAACCGCAGCAGGTACCTTTGCCTATAAGATATTGGAAATTCAGAGAAGCAATTAAGGAAAACGAGAGGAAGAAGAAAAGTGGCAGAATCACAGAATGGAGCTGTACAGGAGCAGGATATCAACCAGCTTTTACAGATAAGAAGAGAAAAGCTTACCAACCTGCAGGAAGCGGGAAAGAATCCCTTTGTTATAACCAAGTATGATGTAACGCATCATAGTACTGATATTAAAGAAAATTTTGAAGAACTGGAAGAAAAAACGGTTCGCATTGCAGGTCGTCTTATGTCCAAGAGAGTTATGGGAAAGGCTTCCTTCTGCAATGTGCAGGATTTGCCGGGAAATATCCAGGTATATGTGGCAAGAGACAGCATTGGAGAGGAATCCTATGCAGATTTCAAGAAATATGATGTGGGTGACATTGTCGGAATTGAGGGCTTTGTATTCAAGACCAAGACAGGCGAGATTTCCGTACATGCAAATGCTGTGACACTGCTTTCAAAGAGCCTTCAGATTCTGCCGGAGAAGTTCCACGGACTGACCAATACAGATATCCGTTATCGTCAGAGATACACGGATTTGATTATGAATCAGGAAGTAAAGGAAACCTTTGTAAAGCGTTCCAGAATCATCAGCGCAATCCGCCGTTATCTGGAGGGCGAGGGCTTTCTGGAGGTGGAAACTCCCATGCTGGTAGGAAATGCCGGCGGTGCTGCAGCAAGACCCTTTGCAACCCACTATAATGCGCTGGATGAGGATGTAAAGCTTCGCATCTCCCTGGAGCTGTATTTAAAGAGATTGATTGTCGGCGGTATGGAGCGTGTTTTTGAGATTGGACGTGTATTCCGCAATGAAGGTCTGGATACCAGACATAACCCCGAATTTACCCTGATGGAATTATATCAGGCGTATACAGATTACTACGGCATGATGGAACTGACCGAGAATATGTTCCGTTATGTGGCACAGGAGGTTTGCGGCACAACGTTGATTCCCTATGCGGAGGAAATGATTGATTTGGGCAAGCCCTTTGAAAGACTGACTATGGTAGATGCGGTAAAAAAATATGCGGGAGTGGACTTTGACCAGATTCCGGATACTGCCGCAGCAAAGAAGATTGCAGACGAGAAGGGGGTTCATTATGAGGAGCGCCACGCAAAGGGCGATATCCTGAACCTGTTCTTTGAGGAATTTGTAGAAGAACATCTGATTCAGCCTACCTTTGTCATGGATCATCCCGTAGAAATTTCTCCTCTGACAAAGAGAAAGCCGGACAAGCCGGATTATGTAGAGCGTTTCGAGTTGTTCATTTACGGACGCGAGATGTGTAATGCTTATTCTGAGCTGAATGACCCCATCGACCAGAGAGAGCGTTTCAAGGCCCAGGAGGCTGCACTGGCAGCAGGCGATGAGGAAGCAAATACCACAGACGAGGATTTTATGAATGCATTGGAAATTGGTATGCCTCCTACCGGCGGTATCGGTTACGGTATTGACCGTCTGGTTATGCTTTTGACAAACAGCCCTGCCATCCGCGATGTGCTCCTCTTCCCGACAATGAAGTCATTGGATAAATAGGAAATGGGGAAAAGCCAGTAAAATCAATGATTAGCGGACTTTGGCAAAATCGGAAATTTACGCCGATACGCCAATTTTACGCCAAATCATACAAGAAACAATGCAAAGTGTGTAGTGTTACAGATGAGTATTGTTTGTGCGAAGAAAAGTGATATTGATTGAGAATACAAAAGGAATGGCGTGTGCCATTCCTTTTGTTGTAAAAAGATATCATAGATAATAGGCTTTTTTATACTAAATTATTATCTTCTAGCGCATTATAAAACATAGCTCGTCCAGAATAGTTCCAATATGCACAATCTTGCTCCATAAATAACCATTTTACAGCTAATAAAATAATTTCAATAGGATGTTTGTAACCAGCATAATCGCAAAATGTTGCACCGGATGGATTGAGAGAAATTGGTTCACAATGATATATTTGTTGTAATTTACGTGCAATGGAAGGATAAATGCGAGGAAAGTTTATTTTGCAATCTGTTAATGCATCTATGATGTCTTGATGGCTTGGATTAGAATATCGACGGTTCTTTTTGAAAAAGAGACCATCAATATTTACAGTGAAATCAAAGCCTTTGTTTAGTTGAGTTGGACGTCTAAGGAAGATGCCATAATCGCCCCAATACTCAACATTATATTGGTAGTGAGATGCATAGTCTCCGGCTCCAGTTCCAGGTTCTTCGTAGAGAAAAGTTTGGATAAGATTTTGACGCATAGTGCGTCTGTTACCAACAGGTAAAGTGTAGTCAATAACATAAAACATTGATTATACCTCCTTAAAAAATTCACTTATTTCAACACCAAGTACATTTGCAATCTGATTCAAAACAGATATGGACAAGCTCTTATTGCATCCGGAAGCTTCAATTTTCGATAAATAGCTGATGCTGATTTTGGTCTGTTCTGCAAGTTGAACTTGTGTTAAATTTGCTCGTTCTCTATATTGCTTTATATTTGCACCTATAGTATGATATAGGTCAGTATCGTTGTTGAATCGCATAAAAACACCTCTTTCACTATTTGTGAATATTATCGCATGAGAATTGTTTAATACAAATTCACTTATAGTGAAAGAATAATCATGTGGATTTTTTAGACGATATGAATTACAATAATATAATCTACGAAAAGAAGGAGGCATGTCTTATAAGTTTACAACCAAATAACTTTCAACCTGAACCAACAACAGTCTGGTCATTTCCAGATAGAGGAAGTTGGGCAACTCATTCAGGCAAGTATCGAGGTAATTGGTCACCATATGTACCGAGAAATTTGATACTTCGCTATTCAAAACCAGGAGACTGGATCTTGGATCAATTTATGGGTAGTGGAACAACTCTTGTTGAAGCAAAACTACTTAATCGTAATGCGATTGGTGTTGACATCAATCCGCAATCCGTTTCAATCTCTGAAACAAATTTACAATTCCAATGTGAAACAAAATCAAGAATATATTTACAGAATGGAAGTGCTACTGATTTATGTTTTATTAAAGAAGCTGGTATTGATTTTATTTGTACACATCCACCATATGCAAATATCATTAGATATAGTAAAGATATTGAAGGTGATATTTCGCTTTTGACATATGATGACTTTTTGAAAGAAATGTCTTTTGTCGCACAGGAGTCGTATCGTGTGTTGAAAAAGGGAAAGATGTGTGCGGTAATGATTGGTGACATAAGAAAATATGGAAAAGTAGTTCCGTTAGGATTTCGTGTTATGGACTGCTTTTTGAAAGAGGGTTTTATGTCAAAAGAGATTATTATTAAAGAACAGCATAATTGTCGTTCTACTGATTATTGGGAGAAACAAAACAATAATTTCCTGCTTTTGGCACATGAGTATATATTTGTATTTCAGAAGTAAGATAATTCACAAAGAGTGAAAGTTTCGGTTGTTATTTTCATGTTTTACACTTATAATAAGTATGTGATTTACAGAACATGGAGAAGAGGAACGGAAATGAGTAATGCAAATATTGCTCCATTTGTGAAATGGGCAGGCGGAAAGCGTCAGTTACTACAACAGATAAAAGAACGAATGCCTAAAGAATATAATAATTATTATGAGCCATTTGTAGGTGGCGGTGCGGTTACATTTGAATTGTTACCTGCAAATGCTCTGATAAATGATATTAACAAGGCGCTGATTAACGCATACAAGCAGATATGCAATGCACCAGAAGAATTTTTGAAAGCTGTAAATGAACTTGATAAAGAAATGTGGGAGGATGGTAAAAAGTATTATTATTCTCTTAGAGAACATTATAATGATAAGTTGATGAGATCAGAGTATGATGTAGAGCTAGCTGCATTGCTTGTATTTATAAATAAGCATTGTTTTAATGGCTTGTATCGTGTAAATGGAAAAGGACTTTTTAATGTTCCGTACAACAATAGTCGTAGGGCATCTGTTGATGAAGATACCATTATGCATATTTCAAAATATTTACAGGGTGTAACTATTTTGGATGGAGATTTTGAAGTTGCTTGTACAAATGCAAAAAAAGGTGACTTCGTATTTTTAGATAGTCCATATGCACCATTAAATCCCACGTCGTTTGAGTCATACACAAAAGAGGGATTTGACATAGAAAGCCATAAGCGATTGGCTAACCTTTATGATGAATTAACGGCTAGAGGTTGTTATTGTATGCTTACAAATCATAATACAGACTTGATAAATGAGTTGTATGGCAATAAGGGCTATAAGATAGATGTAGTAAGTGTAAAACGCATGATTAATTCAGATGCATCCAACAGAGTTGGTGAAGAAGTTATTATATGTAATTATTAAAGGAGTCGGGATAGTGGAAAACTTATTTACCAAGAAAGTGCCATTATACTTCGAGACAGAAGAATCACAACTGATATTAGGTGATTCCTTTAAAATTCTAACAAAAATGGAACCGGAATCTGTGGATATGATATTTGCAGACCCACCCTACTTTTTAAGTAATGATGGCATTACCTGTCAGGGTGGAAAAATGGTTTCGGTAAATAAAGGCTCATGGGATAAGCTTTCAGAAAGTGGAACCAGTGTCGAAGAGAAACACAAGTTTAACAGAAAGTGGATTAAGTTATGTAAGAAAGTACTAAAGCCGAACGGCACGATTTGGATATCAGGAACATTACACAATATATATTCGATTGGTATGGCATTGGAGCAGGAAGGCTTCAAGATAATTAACAACATAACATGGCAGAAAACAAATCCACCACCAAACTTAGCATGTCGATGCTTCACACATTCTACAGAAACCATTTTATGGGCAAGGAAGAATGAAAAGAAGTCTCGGCATTTTTTCAATTATGAGAAAATGAAAGAAGATAATGGTGGAAAGCAAATGAAGGATGTATGGACAGGAGCATTGACAAAACCATCAGAAAAGGTGGAAGGAAAGCATCCAACACAGAAACCAGAATATTTGCTTGAAAGAATTATATTAGCTTCAACGGAAAAGGGACAGGTTGTATTAGATCCATTTTGCGGTTCAGGAACTACCGGAGTGGAGGCTGTGCGTTTTGGACGGAAGTTTATTGGTATAGATGTAAGCGAAGAATACTTGGAAATATCCAAGAAAAGATTGGAGAAGGTAGCAGTAGATGCGAAAAAATATTGAAATTTCTGAAGATAAGATAAATGAATTTTTGGAGCAATTTTACGGATATTTTGAAAGCGGATATGCTTTTGAAGAATTTTTAAAGGTTTACCTTGAAAAGATAGGACTTGATGAAGTGGTTGTTACACAGCGTTCATCTGATGGTGGCATTGATTTAGAGGCTATTCGTTATGGCGTTGGAGGTTTGGCAGGTGCTGATTCTGTAGAATATTATGTTCAGGCTAAAAGAAACAAACCGGGGACAATAATTCCTATTGAAAAAGTAAGAGCTTTGCGAGGTGTAATGCCATCTGGAAGTAAAGGTATTTTTATTACAACGGCTGGATATTCAAAGAAAACACAGGAGTTCGTAGATGCAGATCCGACACGCCCTATCATATTAATTGACGGTAAGGCGTTGGTGGAGAGTTGCATAGATAATGAAATAGGATTTGTATTTACGCCGGTATTCAGCAAAAGTGCAATGGATGCGCTAAAGGATACATCGGATGATTTGCAACAGGAAAATAGTAATTCGGATGCGGACGAAAATGTAAAATTGATAGTAGATAAGCAAATATCGGCAAATGATGTAAGAGCAAGAATTTTGCGATTACCTAAAGCAATTATTGATTTATTACCGGAAGAGGCGCAAAGGGTTAAGGTTGTGTTTAATGGTCTTGCACCAAAAGACTTGACTATTGCCAAAAATAGAGCTTATCTTGCAGGCGTAACAGAATTATACAAAGACTCAGGATTGATTGCAGAGGATGGTTCGTATAATCCATGTAAGGCTATATGGAAATATTCAGAGGAAAAGATTGAAATTGTAATCAAGGAGCGGTAACGAATGAGAGATTTTGACGAGTGGCTGAGCAAGTTCAGACCAAGTATATCGAGCTATGCTTATTACATAGACTTTGAAAAAGTTGTAAGAAATGTAGAAGAAATCAAGGTAGAATTAAACATATTGAATTCCCTAATTGGTTCAAAGAGCATTGAGGAAGATTTTGAAAAAGTAGTGAAAAAATATCCGGAAACATTACAATGTATACCGTTGCTTCTTGCTGTGAGAGGAAATGAAATCTATGCCCAGGATGAAGAAGGCACATTCTTGTATAACTTCAAGAAGATGAATTATAGTGTGGAGCAGTACAAGGTGTTTATGCGTAAGACCGGATTGTTTGATATGATTGCAAATCACTTAGTAAATAATCTTGTAGATTATGCGCTGGGTATTGAAACCGGATTGGATTCTAATGGGCGTAAAAATCGTGGCGGTCACCAGATGGAAGATTTGGTTGAGAAGTACATTGTGGCAGCGGGATTTGAGAAAGATGTGAACTACTTTAAGGAAATGTACCTTAAAGACATCGAAGAAAAGTGGAACATTGATTTATCGGCACTTTCTAATCAGGGTAAGGCAGCTAAGAGATTTGATTTTGTAATCAAGACAGATAAAATGATTTATGGTATTGAAACAAACTTCTATGGTGGCGGTGGCTCAAAACTGAATGAAACTGCAAGAAGCTACAAGATGCTTTCTCAGGAAGCAGATACCATTGCTGGATTTACTTTTGTGTGGTTTACAGACGGTGTTGGCTGGAAGAGTGCAAGAGGGAACTTAAGAGAAACATTCGAGGTCATGGATACGATTTACAGTATTGATGATATGGAGAATGGAATAATGAATAGATTATTTTTATAAGCGATATAATATAAAAAAGGAGTAAGGGTATGGCAAATATTAATATTTTAAGAACAAGTAATAGACTTAAAGAAATTTTTCAAAATGCTGTGGATATGACTGATTGTAAGGATACTGATACAGAAAATGGTAAATATGAAACAAGAGCATTGGCAGCACTTGCGTTAAATATGAAATGTGAATTGGATTATGATTCATCTGCAAAGCATATAACGGATGGATATCATGATATGGGGATTGATGCAATATATTTGGATGCTGTACAGAAAAAACTTTTTTTGGTTCAGAGCAAGTGGAAAAAAGAGGGAACTGGTGGCATTTCGCAGGAAGAAATGCAAACATTTGTTGAAGGAATAAAGAGAGTTTTAAATATTGACTTAGATGGAGCTAATCAAAAAATTGTAGATAAAAAGAATGATATTGAATTTGCATTAACACAAATGGGGTATCAAATACAGTTATTATTTATTCATACCGGAAATCAAGAGGCAGATACGTATGCAAAACGTCCAATGTCGGAATTGATATCAAATGTAAATGATGATGTAA
>OLGB01003621.1_pt1 | contig 14269 bp, 13 predicted proteins | sample 1605691 | NCBI WGS metagenome assembly OLGB01 (sample SAMEA3888925, study PRJEB22519) | human gut metagenome | biome: human gut; feature: human-associated habitat; material: faeces | place: Denmark | collected 2010 | reverse complement strand
CATTTGGTAGATAAAGTTGATAATCAGTTGTTTGTAATGCTTGATACATATTTGTTTCAGAAAAGACCTCTTAATGAAATTATTCGGGAATACGTTAGGACAAATACAAAAGATGATTCAGACGGAAAGGCATTTTATGGTTTCTTGTTAAATGAAATTAAATCTATGCGAAAAGACAGAGAAGATATTGTAGATATTGTTGTGAGATACATACTTGAAAATGAAGAAGAAAAAATCAACGAATTGTCATCATATCTTGTTAAAAAGATTGATGAATAATCCTTAGTAGTAAGCAATTCTCTTTTACTACTAAATTTACTACTAACAGGTAGTAATAATTTGCTAAACTCTGCTCTGATTTGCCACTATATTCCGTCATTTCAGAGTAAGACATAAAACACCCGAAAACCCTCGCAAAACAGGGAATTTCCGGGCAAATTAAGGAGAAACGCAACAATGATAAAAGTATTATTCATCTGCCACGGCAGTCCATAATAAAATGGCTGAAACGTAGTAAGATAGGGCTTTTGAACAATTTGTGATTAAGTTTTTACCTATGGTTTACTTATTTCTTTTTTATACCTAAGTATGAATAAAATGGATAGCAATTCGAGTTTGTTGTAGTAGCTACAGACTCTCTAATTTTATGCAAAAAAGTTGTGAAATGGCAGAGTGGTTACACATTCTGCCATTTTTTAAATCAGTAAATAGTTTCCATCACTTCGTACATTTCGTAAATAAATCCTTGGCTATTCCCACTACTGACACCACATTTTTCCAGCGTTATTGTATTAAATGTAAGGAGGACATGAAAAGAAATGTCCAGTCAAAATAATAAATGCAAAGCGCAGGAGGAAAACAATATGTGTAGAAAATTAGTAGTAACAAATGAAATCTTTTTAGGAGCAAGACCAATCTGTTATGAAGCGTACAGCTTACCGAAGGGAGAAGTTGTAGAATTAACAGAAAAGCAGATCAAGGATGCACTTAAAGGTATTACAACAGATGAGGTGTATGGTTTAGCATTAACTGAATCAGGAGATTTGATTCTTGATACAGAGAATTTCTTCACAACAAACATGATGAAAAAGATTCATACAAATACTTTAGTTCCAATGGTCGAGGATGATTGTTTAGCAAACCTATTTTATATTGTGATTGGAACACATAAGGAAAAAGGAAATACAATGTATGATGTGATTTCCTCACGCTATGAGAGAACCAGTTTCACAGAGGAAAAAGTGAAAACATTACTCGATATGCATATCATTAGTGCAGGGGCAAAGATGCAGGGCGATAATGTAATTGTAGCCCCATTGGAAAAGTTAGAGCAGTCAAAACCACAGCAGTCAGCAGATACTAAAATTGAGAAAACAACAGTAACAGAAAACGAAGCAAAATAACCCGGTAAAAGGCAGGTGCAGATAAAAGCACCTGCCACATTTTTTATAAGGAGAGCACTATGAAGATATATGGATATACAAAGGAAAAGCAAGGATTCATGGAAATAGAAAATACACTTGAAGCAGAGCAGAAGTTTGTCGGAGGATTGATTGAGTGTACAGCCCTTACGGAAGAGATAGACCTAGTCTGTAATGAAGAAGGCTGGCTGATTGGTTTAGAACCAAGAGTAGCAATCAAGGAACCACAGACAATCATAGCAGGAGATTGCTTTATATGTAGACATGACAGGCAAGGCAATTTTCAAAGTATCAAGGAATCAGATTTAGAACTCATCAATTCCAAGGTAAAACCAATTTCAGAGGAGATGTTATTCAGAGCGGTTTTACTGCAATACTTTGGACTAGAATAAAGCAACATCATACAAAACCATAAATATCGACTATCAGAAATGGTAGTCGGTATTTTTGTGTTTCAATAGGGTATACCCCTGTGACTTAGTAGGGAGGATATGCAAAAGTATGTCAAGAGGCTGTGATTTGTATATTTGAAATATTTCATAGAAAACAGACAGCTTATTGAAACAGAACAGGGCAAGCATGACAATTTGGTTTATGCATCCTAAGTAACATTGAGATGAATTATAAGAAAAATTATTTTTAAAATGTGGAGGAAACAAACCCATGTCACTAAAATATGCCTACTGTAGAATATCTACAACAGACCAGAATATAGACAGACAAATCATAGCAGTAAAACAATTTGCACCAGATATATCAGATAACAACATATTTGTTGATAAGAAAACAGGCAAAGATTTTGAGCGTGAGCAGTATCAGGAAATGAAAGTCATTCTTGAGCATATTTCCAAAGCCAGCTTGAAAAACGAACACATTGAGTTAATTGTGGAGGAACTTGACAGACTTGGTAGAAATGCAGATTTAATCAAGAAAGAACTAATGTGGTTTAAAGAGCATAATATCATAGTTCGTATCTTGGAAATACCTACAACGTTACACGAGGTAGATGAGAGTAATCGTTGGGTAACAGAAATGGTTACTAATTTATTGATTGAGGTATATGCACAGTTGGCACAGGCAGAACTTGAGAAAAGAGCAAAGCGACAGGCAGAAGGAATAGCAATAGCAAAGTCAAAAGGTGTATACAAGGGCAGGAAACCAATCCAAATAGACAATGAGCAATTTGTAATAATTTACACCAGATGGAAAGCAAATGAAATTACAGCCAGACAAGCCATGTTGGAACTCAACATAAAAGCTAATACTTTTTACCGAAGGGTAAAAGAGTATGAAACCAATAAAAGAGCAATCAGTAACACTTGAAAAATTCAGTAATTGCATCCATGCTATTACATCTTGAAAATTTTAGCTACATTCAGAGGGCATGATAAGTGATTCCAGCAATATCAAAAAATGATAAGTTTGTATGGGTGATTTAAAATCTAGGGTAAATTTTTTAGACAGACTTCTGAACGATAGCAGACAGCATAGGTGCATTTCAGTAGGATACATTACTGTTAAATAGTGTGGTAGCATATGGTTTAAAATTTTTTGAGTAAATTTCAGAAGTACAAAGAGACCAATTTTTCTAGAAGAAGCATTATGAAGGGATGATACTAAAATGAAGAAAGAAGAGACAAAGGCTAGAAGAAGTAATACAAACAGAGTATTAGCATTCGTAATAGGTTTATTAATGGTATTCTGCAGCTTAGATATATCTGTCATGGAAGTAGAAGCATCCAACAATACGACAATTATTGATGTAACAGGTTTAGCCACTGGTGCAGAAACAAGTCATGATTGTAATAAGTACTTAACATCAAAATACAATACATTACAGCATTGGCAAGAGTGTACAGTCTGTGGAAAAATAGTAGGTAGTAAATCAAATCATAGTTTTGTAACAACTGGTACAGCAGGATGTAACCTTGGATTAGGATATCAATACAGACAATGTTCATGTGGTTACAGTTACAGACTAGATAAAACACCACATTCACATAATGGATCATGGATAGCTTGTAGCGACAGGCATGGTCATTATCAATATTGTACACAGTGTAGTGTTTGGTCACAATATGGAAGCTGCGTAAATGCAAGTGGACAAAGATTAGGATGTTCAACAGGAATCTCAGGAACATGTGTCATATGTCATACATACAGGGATGCTAGCAAACATGCAATAATAGTATGTTCACAAACAAGATATCAAGTATCAGGAACAACAATATCTACAGGTGGAAATCTTGTGTGCCAAGACTGCTATGCAACACTCGGACAATACTCAATAACAACATATAAAATATCAGATAACCAGTCAAAAGCAGTCCTTGATGCATCAACATATTTCAGTATACCTTCGGTAACAATGGGTTCTGGAAACTGTAATAATATAGCACAGAATGGTGTCACGTTCCAAGTAACAAGTTTATCACAGTCAGGCAATAATATACATTCAGAGGCAGTGGTAAATTACAATAGTAGTATTTTAGCACCAGCTGAATATGAAATACATCTTGCAACTGGATTTTTTAGTAATTCATCATTTGTAGGTGGATCCACATATATTCATATGAATGGTGCATTTAGATCAGACTGGGATGCTCCATCATATACAAACTCAAATGTAAATTACTACAGTTATGTAGGTGGATATGCAACAAGAGCAACAATAACAGCACAGTATTATGAGGGATACAGTGGGGAGTGTTATATTAGACTACTTGATTCTGAAAAAACAACAGTGTTATCAAACTGGAAGAGTGCAACTAAAGCAGGTTCATACTTTAGTACAAATATTGATATAACAGATGAAGTTACAGGAAGCAAGACAGTTTATTTACAAGCTAAAGATACAATAGGAAACACATCAAGTTTGAGAGCTATTACAGTATCTAACTTAGATTCAAAAGCACCAACACAAACATCTTCATTTGAGACAGCTACAAACTGGAGTAAAACTAAAGATATGACAATATCATCCAAGGATGTAGGCTCAGGAAAAGTACAGATAGCTTTTAACAATACAAGTGGTTATGCACTTGCCACAGCTAATGGAACATCATTTAGTAGAAACTATACATTTACTGGTGATGCATATGGAAATGTAACAGCGGCACTTTATTTTAAAGATGCAGTTGGTAATGAGAGAACAAACTTCATAAAAATTTATAACATTGATAATACAGCACCTACTATTACAGATGTGAGTGGGTCAGCGGTATCAGATGACAAAGTAGAGTTTGTAGTATCAGCACATGATAATAAAAATTTTGGAGGCAGTGTTGGAATAAGGGCAGGCTCAGGTGTATCAGAATATGCAATATCATCTAGCAATAAAGCACCATCTAGTGGATGGCAAACAAGTAATAAACTATATGCAACTTCAACTGGTGACTATTATATCTTTACGAAAGATGCAGTAGGAAATATAAGTAAGTCATATAAAGTAAAAGCTATAAATCTTACAATAGATTTTAATGACGGAAAGTTTAATAACAGTAGTACACCAAAAGTGTTGTTAGGAGCAATATGTGGTAGTAAAACAACACACACATTTGATATAAAAACATACTATGGAGGCTTTAAAAATAATCGTATCAGCGCAAATAAAGGTATAAACAACAAGCTGACCAAAACAGACACCAATGGAATACAGTACAGATTCCTAGGATACAGTTTAAACCCAAATGCCAAAGTTCCAGACAGCAACTTTGATGTTTATAACATAAAAGAAAGAACAGAGAATTACACCATAAGAGATAACACAACCCTCTATGCAGTCTGGGAGCCAGTTCTCCAAATGACAGTACAGTTATCAGCACCACAGCACTCAGGAGTGATGCAGTTGACAAGTGATGTTCCAGTCACCACAACCTTAGGAAATTTCAAAATATCAAGTGGCACCAGAAGTACAGAAATCCCAAGTAGTGCAACAGCCTCAGTAAATTCAGCAACCATAGGTACTAACGTAACCAACAAGGATTTAGTAACCTACACAGTAAGTGTCAAAGGAGCTTCGAATATTAAGTTTAGCACAGCAGCAGATTCTAGAATACTAGATATATACACCCATGGTAACAACAACACATGGTTTGACAAGTTAAACACCACAGATAAATTCGAATATGCAATAGATAACTTTTCAAACATAACAAGTAGTTTCACAATACCACAGTATATAGGAACTAAAAAGAGTTACAAGACTAGCAATCCAGAATCAGCCACAGGTACATCGGTATATGCAATCAAGTTTACCTGTACCCAGCCAAGCTACTATTACAGTAAATATTGGAATAGTCCAGAGTCAACAAGTGTTTATGGCATACTATTTTTAAATCCAACACTTCCAGATGACAATACCAACATTTTACCACCATCAGCAGTAGAAGATGGGGCATACGAATTTGAAACCATTTTAAATTAAATTAAGCAGAAAGCAGTAGTCGAAAGTGACTACTGCTTTCCTCGACAAAAATACTATCCAATCCTACAATCAAGAATATTAAAGAGGCAAGAAAAAATTATGGATATAGCAATAAGTGGAAAATTAGCATCGACTAAAAAAAGAATATGCGATATAATAAAAGAACAGAAAAAGCATGGGAGAATACACATGGAATTTACAGGTAAGTATGAAATTTTATTATTCGCTACAGTAACAAAAGAACAGTTTATTGAATTAAGTAAAAATAAAGCAATAAGTAAGCCAATTACTTTTTATGAATATGAGAGAGGCACAGCTAACAAAGATATGATACAGATAGCAGCAAAGATTAATATATCCAAAATATTAGATACACTAGCTCCTTATGATAATAGCAAATTGGAAGATTATGAAAAGAAAATGTATTTTCAAAATATAGCATTTAATAATCGAAAAGAATTGATTTGTAGCTATATGAAAGTAAGTCATATACCAGTAGTTAGATATTGTGAAGCAATAAATAATATAGGGTATACACATTTTACAATAAAATATATTGTAACAGATGCAAATTGTATAGAGCATGTTTCTATTTGTTAAATAAGCAGTAGTCGAAAGTGACTACTGCTTTTTCTCTGCAAAAAATACCTTGCAATTACCATATCCCAGCGTTACCATCCAACTCCATAAAGGGGAAAGGAGGAAAATTCATGGAACATCAGGAATTAAAAGAAAACATAGAGGAGCAGATAAGAGATGCAATGAATATTTTGCAGCTCCTTGAAGTTGAACTCTCAGCGAATGAGGATGATGAACACATAATCAGAACTGTATCTATCGTAGAAAAGATACTGAAGTCAAGCTTAGAACTGCTAAAGCATATCAATTAGAATTACGAAAACATTCAGCAGTCATTTTTAAGGCTTTTATTTGTTTATCAGTCAATCCATCAAGGGAAAGAGAGTTTTTATCGCTTGTATCAATATTAAGAAGATAGTCTACAGAGGTCTTGTATTGACAAGCCAATTTTACAAGCACGGGAAGGGAGGGGAGTCGCTCATTACTTTCATATAAACCAATGGTACTTACAGACACACCAACTAATTCAGCAACTTGCTTTCTTGAAAGCTGATTTCTAACACGCAAAGTTTTCAGTTTGTACCCTAAATTTTCAAGCATAACCAGACCTCCACAATTATATGCACAGTTTATCTAGTTATATGCTACAATGGGTTGTTAAATACTGCTAAAAGTAGTAAAATGCAACTAATACGAATATTTCAATACAGTAAGTAGAAAACAGTGGAGGATTAACTATGGGTACACAATTATCTGAAAAAGAGCAGGAGTTATTGGTATTATGCATTGTAAAAGAATGTTTGAGCTTTGCAAAAGAGCATAACAAATCTTTTGAAGATGTATTAAATGAGGATGTATTTCCTAATCAGGCAAATGTAGAATTTGCTGAAATGGTTTGTAAGACAATAGAAGTATTAAAAGACAAGGGCTATATAAATGGAACTGTAGAGTTGGAATATGAAATAGAGTTAGAGTTAGACGCAGACTCAGATACTTTTGAAGAAGAATCAACAGATGCAATAGACTTTTCATCATGTATCTTTGAAAACATAAATATTAGTGCGAAAGGAAATATTAGGTTAGGCACTGAAGGGTTTAAAGAGGTCAGCAAAGGGTTTGGGAAGAAAGCACTTCCGATTGTTAAATGCATTGCAACAACTACTTTACAGACATGTGTGGAATCTGCTGTTGTTCTTGGATTAAGGACAGTTGGGATGCCAGTATAGGCATATATCAGTACATTTTAATAAAAATAATTAGTTTTTAATTTGTTCATTTTTTTAGTTTAGGGGGCATTGCACAGATGCCCTCGCTCATTATCAAAACAGGAGGAACATATACAATGAGTGGCAAGTACATGAAAATCAAAAGGGTAATTATTCCAACACTAACAATGGTTATGTTAAGTAGCATGTTATTCGGGTGTGCATCAGCAACAAAGCAGGATACATACAATATGCTCCAAGAATCCACGGAAATAGAGTTGGAGTATGCAGAGCTGGACACAGTAGACAATAAGGAAATATCTTCTCTTGACTGGATAGAATTAGGTAATCTAACAACTTATAGTGACCTAAGAGCATCCTGGGATAAGATAGTAGGTGTCACAGGAACCACAGGCAATAAGACAGGAATGTTTTACAAGAATTGGGAAGGACCAACACAGGATAACTACTTAACAGAGGTAATCTTATCAACTGAATTTGTAGACTTCGTATCTAACGAGGATAACTACAATAAACTTGTGGATGCAGTCAGAGATAACTTTACAGACTCAGACGATTTAACAGATGAGCAGTTATTTAGTATTGGTTTAAATGCATATTTTAGTTTATTACCAATGGAGGATGAAGCAGAATCATATGCAAATGATTACATCACAAGAGCACAATTCTTAGCATTGATTACAAGAGCAACAAATCCAGTAAGTGTACAGGAATCAGATGATTACAAAGCCTACTTAAGTCAGTTAGAAACAACAGCAGGCGAATCAATCTATAATCAAGCAGTAGCATTTTCATTACCATACAGCTACTTATTAACAGAAGATGGTTCATTGAATAGTAAAACTTATGACTCAGCAATATCAAGAGGTGAAGCAATCTATACAATAATCAACATGTTATATGGTGAGGAAGGCTTAGCAACAGTAAATATAGATGAATCAAGCAATGTATTTACAGACACAAAGAATGGTGGAGACATTCTAACAGAGCAGGGATTAAAGAGTAAAGCAGAGGAAATAAGTTATGCAATTCAGAATCCAGATAAAGGATGTCCAGAGGATATATACAAAACACTTGTAAAAGCACAGGAGTTAGGTTTAATTGGCAGTGAAACAGCATGGGATGAAGCTATCACCCTTTCAGATGCCATCACCCTTTATTACAACACAGCCCTCTCCAAACTCGAAATAACCACTAGCAGTGGCAATAGCAAAGATACAACTACAGAAACCAGTAAAATACCAGAGTCAAAAGGCTGGACAGATTATAAGAAAACAGCAGACTATTACATAGCGAGTGGACAGGCAACAGAGTCAGCAATGCATGTTCTTAACCCAGATATCTATGGTACAGAAACCGCAGGCAAAGGTACAGGTGATGTTCCATTCGATTTTATTGATGCTTCAGTAGAAACTAGAAAGATGAAAGTAACAACAACCAAAGGTTATCCAATCGAAGCATGGTATTATGTAGAGGCAGGCACAGTTCAGTTTATCTACACCGGCGAGGTAACTCCAGGTGGAGCCTGGTACACCGATCCAGACTCCTTAGATGTTTTAGATGCAGCTTTCAATTATGAAAAGAGTCTACTAGACATCACCCATGAGCAGAAAATCCAAATCCTCGGTGAGCCAACCATGACAGCAGAGGAAGTCATTGCAGCTTTACAATAATTAAAAATTAAACCAGTAAATTCGAATGGGAACCACTTGGGTTCCCATTAATACTATAAAGAGGAGATAGAAAACAATGAGTTCTAACAATACAAGAAATCCACATCACAACAGGTGGGGTGGTAAGAATAACACATGGGGTAATCGAAATAGGAAGAAGAAAACAGCGAATAGTCAATACAATGGAAGCATGAGCAAAATTGGAGGAGCAATTATAGGTGGGATATTCCTATTTACACTTGCACATTATGGCATGGAAGGTTTATTGGATGCAATTGATAATGTAAATGGGGCAAAAGATAAAGTTGAAAGAGCACAGGATTTTGTATCTGACAACTCTTATGTAGGAGATGGAGAGGCTGGATATAATAAGCTAGGGTATTTTACAGATACAGACGTTGAAATTGATTCAGGTACGGTTAAGGATGTTTTAGATTACATGACAGAAACTGAGGAAGAACTTGATGTAGATGAGTAGATGATATGTAATGTAAGAACAAGTAATACACAGTTTACAGATATAAATTTCAATGCTCGTTTAAATTAACCAAATAAAGGCTTTATAACAAATGCGATTACATTTAGTTAGATTTGTAAAAAACAGTTTTTAGAAGAATATACTCGGTGTAACAAATAAAAATCAAATACACCAAATAAAAGATGGGAACCCAAGTGGTTCCCATTCATCATATATAGGGAGGCACGGTAAACAATGATACCAATATACAGATACACCGAAAAGAAGCGAGACAGTAATAATACAATAAAACAATACATTTTAGAGGACATACATACACATCAAACTTACACAGTAAACAAAGATGAACTCAAAACAAAGATGACATCTAATCAAGTAAGAGTAACAAATCTTCAAATTGACTCTCAAGGTAGATTAGTTGATAAACAGGAAACAACTTCAAATCAACGTTCAAATTTACAATCTCAATCACGCAATCTAGCAGATATGACAAATAGGGAATTAAAAGAGTACATAGATAGTTTATCTGATGCTGATAAGTTAATAATAAAACGAATGGTTCAAATGATACGTGAGGTAATGAACAGATGCACTGGATTATCAACAGATATTAATTCAATATCAGATGACATACAACAGTTACAGTTGCAATTACCAAGTGTTTCAACAACAGACACAGTATCACAAGTTCAATCAATACAAGATTTTCTTATAGACAATCAATCAGAATTAGGACAAATAAAATCAGACATTCAAAATATATCATCACAAATAGCAAATTTAAGTGCATCTGACACAGAGGAAAATACAGTTAGTAGAAGTATAGTATCTGCAGATGGAAAATTTGAAATGCCAGAGGATGAATACAGTAAGTATTATTATGGTACATATTTCACACCTAGCAGAGCAACGAATGATATACAGACACAGTTATGTAATTATGATAGTGCATTTAGTGGTTTAAATATTACATCAGATATTATAGATAAGTTACAACAACAGATTGCCATAACAGCAGAAGCTTATTATAAGACAGAAGAATTTTACAATGCACAGTATGAAGATTATGCATCTAATATATGTGGTTCACAGGTATTAGCGTTGGCAACTGATACAATAGCAGACAGATTTAAAGATACTACAAAAATGTCACCTGCTGTAGCAATGCAGATAGGAAAGGAATTATCTAATAATCTTATGAAACTTGTACCTTTTAAAGAGTCAGAGGCAAAATATAATCAAAGCCTGACAGATTTTAAGAGTAGGAATGATTTGACAAAAGAACAAGCAAATAAATTAATGACAGAGATGGGTGGAATATGGAACTGTGCTGTTGAGTTTATAGCAAATAATCCAGAATGGGAAGTCATGTTATATGTGATACAGACAATGAATCATATGCATTTGAAAACATATAAAGTCGGTGAGAACTTTAACCATGATACAGTTATAAATGATAAAGGTACAATGAAGTCTTACATTGATACATCTCTTACAGATAAGCATTCAAATAAATTAACCGAGTATTCATTAAAGCAATTATATGAAAATCTTGAGAAGCGTTCAGCAGTTCAGGATAAGCAATATGAGTGTATTAAGAAAATATATGATAGATTTGTAATATCATATTTTGCTTCAAAGAAGCTTTTATATGAAAAAGGTTTCTACCCATTTTCAGATATAACAACAAAGGAAATAAATGGAGCAGTTGTAGCATTAACAGAGATAGGTTTATATTTAAGCAATGTATCTCAGCAAATAGCTTTGAATAATATTGAGAGCTTTATAGTATATAACAACAATAAGCGATTACAGCAATATGGAATTAAAATCCCAACAGATTTATCCAGATACATAGGATAAGCACATACAAGGCATCACTATTTTGGTGGTGTCTTTTCTTATGCAATTATTTATTAGACATGGGCATGTGATAACACATTCAGATAAAGAAAATAAAAACAAATTTTTGGAGGGTTACAAAAATGAGTCAGTTAGAAGAATTGAAAGAACTTCAAAATAAAATAAGAAACAAAGAGTTAATGCCAAATACAGAGGAAGCAACAAAACAATGGTTTATATTACCTATGTTTCAGATATTAGGATATGATATTTTTTCCGAAAACGTTATATCCGAGTATGGAGCAGACTTTGGAAATAAAAAGGGAGAACGAGTAGATTATTGCTTACGAAGAAAAGATGGTACATCAATAATTGTTGAGTGTAAAGATGCAAATGCAAAGTTAAGCAACATCCATGTAAGACAACTAGCAGTATATTATCATAATTTATCTGCTCAAAATGAAAAGCCAGAGTTTGCAATACTTACAAATGGTGTAGAGTATCAAGTATTTAAAGAGGCAAAGGAAAACATAATGTCAGACACACCATTTTTGACAATTAACATGACCACAGATGAAGATTATCAGCTGAAGAAAATATTAGATTTTGGCTTTGAAAAGTCTGAGGAAACTATATTAGAGGCTGTTGATACAGCAAAAGATTTTGAAGAACTAAATTCTGCAATGGAAGAGGCAGAAGATTACTATAACAATACAGATAATCAGGATGTAATGCATCAAGTTAGTAGTTTAACTGAAAAGATTGCATATTATAGAGACTTGCTGGAAGGTACATATTATTCAGGACAACTCATAGATGAGGATTTTAATAAGCTGAAAATAGTAATACATGACTATATTGTTGTATTGTCAAAAATTGTTAAGATGCAGGAAAAAGATATTGTATGCAAGAAACTGGGAATAGATATTGATTCTACAAAACTCAATGTAGCAAGAGAAACAGTATTAACAGGATTAGTTGTAGATAATAAAGTAAGGGTTGAACTTGATACAATTAAGGAATACATAAATCGTATTAAGTTGGAGCATGGAAGAGAGAACTCATCAGATGAATATATACAAGAATACTTACAAAAAATTGACAGAGCAGAAAATTATATGGAAAAAGAGTTAAAGTGGATGATGCCTAAATTCGCACCACAAGAACTGGTGAAAAAGCACAGCAAAGCTATAATTAAAGTACTGAGAATAACACTTGAAAACATTGTATCAATTGAAAAAGACCTGCTAGAGTATGAGAAAAATGTGTTGAATTAAATATAAGCATGAAATCAAAGAAGGACACCCACATCCCAGCGAGTGTCCTTCTTCTATGCAAATAGAACTTATTATAAGACACCTATTTGAAAAGATAAAAAATTAAAAGATAAGGTGGTAAGAATATGATAACAGTTACATGCACAGAAAAACTAAGGGACAAGAATAATAGAATAGTTGGATATGAATTACAGGATTGCAACGGAAAGAAAATGAGATTTACTAGTGAGCAAGTGAAGCAAGCAGTATTTTTACAACAAATTACAGTAACAAATCTCAAGTTAACATCAGATGGACGCTTAATAGACAACACAGAACCAGTAAAATCAGATGGTCAATCAAAGAGTCTTGAGAATAATCAGTTGGCATTGATTAATAAGCTTAAAAGCATGAAATGTTATCAAATCATGCAGCTTAGTATAGATGACATAGCACACATAATTGAAAAGATGTCTAACATTAAGCTAGAGGAAATACCATTTGCAGATTGTAATACAGGTGATACATTAGGTAAGCTATATTTTTATAAATGCATGCCATTTATTGTAACAAAAAGAATAGACATTGATTGTAAATATTGTTACGAAAATAAAACAGAAGAGAAAACAGATAAACGATACTGTTGTATTAGTATACCTTTTCCTACTAACAGTACAGAGTATCAAAAGTATAATGCAAGTGGATTCAGATATGGAAGATTTGATATACACCCAACTGATATAAATAGATTGATTCATATAGCATCTATTTGGAAAAACATACCAAATACAAAAATATCATATGGGGATATAGCATATGCATTGTATGAATTGATGCTAAAATATGCGGACACAAAGTATGGAACCATAAATAATGTAATAAAATTAAGTAGTATAGGTACTAGTGATACTGCTACTGAACTTACAACTCCGATTTTAGCAAAAGAAGCAGCTGTATTAGGATTTCATCTAAGCTACGAAGAAGAATGTCCTCATCTTGAGGATTCAATTGAAGCAGAGTTATTAACAGTGTTTATGTATTTGAATGCTGAGGGTTACAGAGTAAATGTGATCACTTACACACAAACTATGACAGGTGGATGTTGTAAAATATCATCTGATGAGCTTGATTGTTACGGTATAACCGTAGGATTTGATGCTGATTTGAAAAACACAGTGAGAAAGGTCAAACTTATTGTAGATGATAAATTTAAGAGTGCATTAAAGGGAGTAAAGGACTTTGCAAAAGATATTAAATACTATAATAAATACTATAATAAATAGCACTAAGATATAAATATTTTTCTATAAAAGACAATCATATATCAGTGAGTGTCTTTTATTATAACCCTGTAAATATTGAAAATAA
>OLGB01003618.1_pt1 | contig 14281 bp, 12 predicted proteins | sample 1605691 | NCBI WGS metagenome assembly OLGB01 (sample SAMEA3888925, study PRJEB22519) | human gut metagenome | biome: human gut; feature: human-associated habitat; material: faeces | place: Denmark | collected 2010 | reverse complement strand
AAATGCCACAGGGGATGCCGACCTTACAACACAGTTCAATCAACTGCTCGCCAATCTTCGCGCAGCAGGGATACTAAATTCCTGAAACCAATTTTGCCGCCGCGGTATTAACCGCGGCGGCAACCGACCGGAGGAAATTCATGAAAGTAATAGTATACGCGATCTGTAAGAACGAAATAAAACACATTGACCGATGGGTCGAATCGATGAAAGAGGCTGATGGTATCTATGTATTGGACACGGGCTCTGAGGACGGAACACCGGAACGGCTGAAAGAGTTGGGAGTAAACGTCGCATCGTCAGAAATAATACCATGGAGGTTTGACGTAGCACGAAACCGTTCTTTGGAACCGGTACCGGAGGATACGGACATATGTGTTTGTACCGATCTTGACGAGGTGCTTCACCCGGGATGGCGTAACTTGTTAGAGCAAGCATGGGTGCCCGGCACTACACGGGCAGCCTACCGATACACATGGAATTTCAATCCAGACGGAAGTGAAGGTTGCGTTTTTTACACAGATAAAGTACATTCGCGTCACGGTTATAAATGGCTTCATCCGGTACATGAGGTGCTCACACCCTGTGGTATAACCGAAAAAAAGGTGACCGTATGGGGTATGCAGCTTGATCATCACGCCGATCAATCAAAATCCAGAGCTCAATATTTGCCGTTGTTGGAGCTTTCGGTCAAGGAAGCGCCTGATGACGATCGCAATATGCATTACTTGGGACGTGAATACTATTTTTACCGCAGATGGGATGAGTGCATTACTACATTAAAACGCCATCTTTCTCTTCCCACAAGCACATGGCCCGACGAAAGGTGCGCCTCAATGAGATACATTGCCTCGGCGTACGAAGCAAAAGGAGAGCATCAGCAAAGCGGTCAATGGCTTTTGCGCGCCGTTGCTGAAGCGCCGCATTTGCGCGAACCGTTTGTAGAGCTCGCACTTTACTTTTACAAAACAGGCGATTGGGACGGAGTAGTCTGGGCGACTTCACGAGCTGTAGCTATCACTGAAAGACCCCAAACTTATATCAATGATGCAAAATCATGGGGCAGCCTGCCATGGGATCTGCGCTGTCTCGGATTATACCGTACCGGAAGGCTGAAAGAAGCACTCGAGGCGGCACGTGCTGCATGCAAGCTGTCACCCTCCGACGAAAGGTTGCGAAAAAATGCCGAACTGATAGAAAACGAGCTCAACGCCTGATTTTTCCGTTCAAAATGCAATGTCCAAAATTTCGTTTGCCGTATTTTTTACGTTGATAAGGGTAAAATAAAGGCACCAACGATGAACGTACGAAAGGAATTCTGGAATGAAAAACAAATTCAAGCGCATTTACAGCGGCGTGCTCTATGCCGCGCTTGCAGCATGTATGGTGACTGTGGTGGGTGTTTCCGCTTACACTCTGTTTTACGATTACAACGCCGTCGGTGACATCAGCCTGCCGCACGTCAACATGCCGGAAGTAAGCTTTCCCGATTTTAACGACGACACCTCCAGCGGGCTGCCCGTCGACCAAAATCCCGACGACGTGCCGGGCGATGTCATCGACACACGGCCCGAAACACCCGTATATGCCGATCCGGTTCAAATGTCAGGTGATTCACCCGATAAAATCTTTACCATAACCTCGCTTATTTATTCGGAAACGATGAACGATTATCGCACGCACAGCGGCATTGATATCGCCGCGGAACTTAATGCCCCGGTTCATGCCTATACCGACGGGATCATCAAGGAAGTGTACGATGATCCTTTCATGGGAACGACCATTGTTATCGAACATGAAGACGCGCTGACCACTTATTATATGAACCTTGCCCAAACCCTACCGGACGGCATTCAGGCAGGCGCTGAGGTAAAAGGCGGCGATGTGATAGGTGCCGTTGGCGTGAGTGCTATCATAGAAGCAGACGACGGTCCGCATCTTCATTTCGAGATGAGAGTCAACGGAAAACTTATAGACCCGCTGCCCGAGCTTGGTGAGTAGGGTTACTGTTCTTTATACTGTCTCCGCACGGGTTGCCATGCAGCCCGTGCAATTTTTGTGGGTTTGTCAATGATGTGTTACAAAATCAGAAAACTTCTCCACGCTTAATAAAAGCATTAATGTAATCGGCAGGAGACATCCAGTTAAGAGGACGCATAGGAAAGTTATTGTATTTTCTGCTGTGAACAGCAAGCTGCTTTTTAAAGTCGTCAAAAGAATAAAAAGTGTGAGTGGCATAAAAATATTCGTTATCTTTACGGTGGCTACGCTCGACCTTGCCGTTGTGCCGCGGCGTGTATGGCTTGATGAGCTTGTGCCGTATCCCACACTGTTCGAGGCGCGCCTCGAACAGTGTGGGGGTTGGATTATTGCTCTTGCCGAGTCGCTTCGTGAATTCACTGCCATTATCCGTCTGCACACATTCCACCTTAAACGGAAATCTTTCAAGCATATGTTCGAGGAAAACCGCTGAGCTGTATGTGCTGTGTTCCTCAAAGGCCTCTAAATAGCGAAATCTTGAATATTCGTCTATCGCTGTATATTGGTAGAACTTTTGACCTTTCGCTTGACCGACGATACAGACTTCCGGCACAAATTTGACATCGATTTGCACTCTTTGCCCCGGATACTGCATTTTTTCATACGGTTTTGGGATGTATTTCGGATTTGGCGGCTTTACTGCCAATTCTCCCTGTCTGCGTAATAGGCGGTACAGACCTGTTACTGACCGTGTATACCCTCTCTGACGCAGTTTCACCCAGAATACTACCAATCCGGCATTGGCGTTTCTTTTTCGCATATCAGCTATCAGTTTCAATTCTTCTTGCGTGTGTTCATTAGGGTGATGGTGTGGACGACGGGATTTATCCGCAAGGGACTGCGGTGTTCCGTCGTATCTTTTGAGCCACCGGTAGATATATTGCCGGTTGGTTTTGTATCTGATTGCTGCTTTTGTTACTCCGTATTTGTTGGCATATGAAATCAGGGCTTGACGGTACAATATGTTTTGTGTTACAGTTTTCATGACGAATGGTTAATCCTCCTGTCTGTTTTGTCTCACAACTTAACTGTACCACAGGATTTCCCATTCGTCACTTCTTTTTTATTCTTTACTGTAACACATCTATTGTAAACCTACACACTAAAAAACTCTGCTTTGTACTGTTTTGATTGACAATCGGCACAGTGTGTGATAAAATTATGGTGAAAACATACAGAAATCCAAACATTGTAAATCTGCCGCGGTAAAGACGGTCAGAGTCACGCGGCACACTATGAGGTGACGTAATGCACACAAAACTTTTTACCGGAAAAAGCTTTTGTCCCGTTGTTCGCATACTTTCGGTGTTTCTTGTTTCCGTTTTCCTTTGTTTCTCGCTTTTGTCTGTGGCTTCGGTTCCGGCTTCTGCCGAGAACTCCGATGAGTCTCAGCCGTTCTCCTTCTGCCTGAACACTATCAACAGCGTGATTGCAGAAGGGCACTGTGCGCTGTATACCCCGGAATGGGGGCATACGATCAGGGACGGAAACTCATATACCGATCTTTCGTGGCATCGTGTTGCCGTTTTTGACTGGGACGAACACAAGGAGACTTATGTTGTCAAACGTATCAGCCTGAACGTAGGCTCCTCTGTCCCGAAGGATGCAGTCATACCGGAAAACGGCTTTGTGATCGTCGTAAATCTCGGTAATGATTACAGTGCCTCCGGCGGTATAAATTACACCAATCCGACAGCTACCCAGGCATATAACGCTTTTGAAGGGCTTTGTGTCGGCGCCCCGGTATGGCTGACCGGCATAGACCTTGAGGAAGGGACCATTGACGCAGCCGGACTTTACTACGGTGACGACTTCGTGACCAACGCCCGGATATGGGTTTTCGGCGAACCCGAAGAAGAGACGTATCAGCCCGATACCGCTCTTGAGCGGGTACAACAGCCGCAGGCGACCTCTCCTTCAGGCGCCGTCCCGGACAGCGGCACAGAGCTGACATGGGAACCGTCGGACGATGCGCAGCGATACCTTGTTTCGCTCATAGACACCACCGTAACCGAATGCGGGCCGTACGTTTTCAGTTCACGTGAGGTGGCCGGAACAACCTGCGGGATCACCGCCGACGATATTGAATCAGGTCGCACCTATCGTGCGGAGGTCATAGCCGCAGCAGACGGCAAACGGAGTTCCGAGGCCGCCGTTTTCGAATTCTATGTTGTGCGCAGCGGTGCCGAACAAAGCATTTTTGCCGACAAAAAGGTAGTCGCCTACGGCGATTCTCTCACCGCATTGCCCGGCTGGGTCACGATGATGCGCGGCGAGATAGCATCGGAAGTGATAAATCACGGCGTAGGCGGTGATACCACGACTCTCGCACTCAAACGGCTCGACAGTGTGCTTGCCGAAAATGCAGACCTGGTGATAGTAAATTTCGGAATGAACGATGCCGCCCAATATGTCAACGGTTCCGGCAACCTCGTTCCCTTGAGACTGTATGAAGCGAACTACCGTAAGATAATAGAGGCGCTCCTTGACGCCGGGAGCGCGGTGGTGCTCGTGACGCCGCACGCGGTATGCACCGAACCCGGATATTACGTAGCGGGCGGATACGGACTGAATTACGCGTCGGATAATTTTTCGTCATACGTGGAGACAGTCCGGAAACTGGCGGAGGAATACAAGACCGGTCTTGTTGACATATACGCGCTCAGCGCCGGCGAAGATCAGACAAAATTTCTGGCGGCGGGCGACGGCGTACACCAAAGCGGATACGGACACGAAAAATATTGTGAATGGATAAGCGCATATTTGCTTGAAAACTACACTTCCGAAGGCGATTTCAAAACCGATTCAGGAGAGGATGAAACCTCCGGAACAGTATCCGCAGAGTCGAACCCCGACCAGTCCCCGGACACCGATAACGGTTCTGCCTCCGGGAACAACACCGCTCTTATCATAATCATTTCCGCCGCCGTGATATTGGTGGCTGCGGGCATTGTTTTTGCGGCAGTACGCTCGCGCCGGAAAGGGTAAAAAAGCGTGTCCTTTTTATCCCGATTATGCTTGAAATAATAAAAAATATCTGCTATTATACTCTGTGAAGGCGCACCGTCCGACAGTGGACCGTGCTCTTAAGCTCGGGAAGGAGTCATGAGAATGAAACTGGGTATCATCACATCACACGATGAGGCCGGAGTGGCAGCCGTCAGGCGCTACGGTCTCGATTACGCAGAGTTTGACGTAAACGCCGACGACATAGATTACATCACGGACAGACAGCGGGTCGACTCGATACTGGCTGCTATGAAAAAGTATGATGTCGCCATTGGCGCGATAGGCAGATGGGGCAGGCAACGAATATGCAGCGACGGCAGTTTTAATTTACAGGAACTCGACAAAGAAAAGCGACTGATAGATCTTTGCGTCGAATTGGGATGTCCCGTATACATAACGGGTTGCAACTATGTCGACGGGCTTTCATATTACGCCAATGTGACGGCCGCCATCGGATATTTTTCCGAGCTGCTCGATCACGCCAAAGATTCCGTAAAGATATGCACCTACAACTGCTCATGGGACAATTATGTCGATAAGCCCCGTGAGTGGAGCATAATACACGGACATCTTCCCAAGCTCGGTATAAAATTCGACCCCTCCCACTCCGTAAACGGCGGGAGAGATTATCTGCGGGAAGCCGTTGACTGGTCATCGCGTTTCTATCACGTCCACCTCAAGGGCACACTGAATGTCGACGGTATACACGTTGATGATCCGCCGGCCGGGCTTGACATGATAAACTGGGGCGCGCTCATCTCCATACTGAGAAAAAGCTGCTACGACGGTGTGCTTTCCTTTGAGCCGCATTCATCGACATGGAGCGGCGAGCTCGGCGAAAAAGGTCTTGAATACAGCATAAAGTTTATAAAAGAGATGACCTTCTGAGCGGTATGAAAAACCCCTTCAAAAAGCCTCCCAAGGATACAAACAGCGTAAAATTCCGCAGATATATGGCAAAAACGCTCGACGGCCGTGCATTACAGTACGTGATCGAGCGTGAAAACGACACAGATACCGTGATAGGTCACCACGGCTGTATTACCGTTAAAAACGGGGTGCTGTCCGTTGTGTCGTTTGAATCCCCGGACCCGCTGTTCAGAGCTGAGGTCGATACTCTCAGCGCGTGGGAACTCATGTCGCTTGCGGGTGCGGTACTGACCGGCTACGATCTTGACCGGGGACGTGAACGTACCGTGATAGCATATTACACGTATTACAGAAAATAAAAACAAACTTCGGAGGAACTGTTATGAGCATCAAGGCATCTGACAAAGTAAGAGTCGGCATTATCGGCTGCGGCGGGATCGCGAACGGGAAGCATCTGCCCGCGCTCAAAAAGCTGGCTAACGTGGAAATGGTCGCATTTTGCGATCTCATCATTGAAAAGGCCCGTGCGGCGGCAGCGGCTTACGGCACACCCGACGCGAAGTGCTACGAAAACTACAAAGAGCTGCTCGAAGACAAAACTATCGACGTCGTCCATGTATTGACGCCGAACAGAAGCCATAGCTTCATCACCATCGATGCACTCGAGGCCGGCAAGCACGTCATGTGCGAAAAGCCCATGGCCATCAACGCGGAAGAAGCGAAAAAAATGCTCGACGCCGCAAAACGCACCGGCAAAAAGCTCACTATCGGCTATCAGAACAGGCAGCGTCCCGATTCGCTGTTCGTAAAGGGCGAATGCGATGCCGGCACGCTCGGCGAGATCTATTATGCCAAAGCAATTGCGATAAGACGCCGTGAAGTACCCACCTGGGGCGTGTTCCTTAACGAATACGAGCAGGGCGGCGGTCCGCTCATCGACATCGGCACCCACGCGCTCGACCTGACGATGTGGTTCATGAACAACTATAAGCCCAAATACTGCGTAGGCGCTACCTTCTCAAAGCTTCGCGACAGGAAAGGTCCTTCCGGCAACGCATGGGGCGAATGGGATCCCAAGCAGTTTACCGTCGAGGATGCCGCGTTCGGTTTCATAATGATGGAAAACGGCGCCCTCATACAGCTTGAATCCAGCTGGGCGCTCAACACACTGCAGACAGGCGAGGCTATATCACTGCTCTGCGGCACCGAGGCAGGCATAGACATGAACGACGGCATCAGGATCAACGGCATCCGTCAGGGCAGACGCTACACCATGCGTCCCGATCTCCGCAGCGGTGGCGCAGACTTTTACGAGGGCAACGCAGATATGACCCCCGGCGACAGAGAAGCTATGCTCTGGATCAAGGCCGTGACGGAGAACACCGATCCTTTCGTGCTCCCCGAACACGCTTACACGGTATCGCTTATTCTTGACGGAATATATAAATCCGCCAAGTCCGGACAGCCTGTATACTTCTAATCCCGAAAGACTTTCTGAGGTGATATAAACATGAAAATCGGCGTTATAACCGTTCTTTTCGGAGACCGTCCGCTTGCCGATGCGCTCGATTACATAAGCACGCTCGGTGTCACCGAGCTTGAGATCGGCGGCGGCGGATATCCGGGCAAGGCTCATTGCGTGCCGTCCGAGCTCATAGCCGACAAGTCAAAGCGCGATGAATTCATAAAGACGATACGGGACAGAGGGATGCATATTTCTGCGCTTTCAGCACACGGCAATCCCGTCCATCCTGATAAGGTTATTGCTAAAAGCTACCATGACGATTTTGAAAACGTCGTGCGGCTGGCGGAACTGCTTGAAGTGCCGAAGGTTATCGGATTTTCCGGCTGTCCCGGAGATTGGGAAGGCGCCAAGTATCCGAACTGGTGTACCTGTGCATGGCCTGACGATTATGCCAAGGTGCTCAAATGGCAATGGGAGGAAGTGCTGATCCCATACTGGATAAAAGAAGCGGAGTTCATGCGTTCTCACGGCATAGAGAAATTTGCCATTGAAATGCATCCAGGTTTCTGTGTTTACAACCCGGAAACTCTGCTGAAACTCCGCGAAGCCGTTGGGCCCGTTATAGGAGCGAATTTCGATCCTTCACATCTGATATGGCAAGGCATCGACTCAATAGCCGCTATCAGAAAGCTTGCCGGAACGATATATCATGTGCATGCAAAGGACACGAAGGTCGACGCGCTGAACACTTCCGTAAACGGCGTTCTCGACACAAAGCACTATTCGGATGAGCTCCATCGCTCATGGATATTCAGAACCGTTGGCTACGGTCACGATGCACAGTACTGGCGCGACTTTATCAGCAACCTCCGGCTTGTCGGTTATGACGACGTACTCAGCATCGAGCACGAGGACAGCATAATGACCAATAAAGAGGGACTTGAAAAGGCCGTAGCGTTCCTTAAGGACTGCATAATCAACGAATCCAAGCCCACAGGGATGTTCTGGGCGTAACCGGGCATCCATATGCATAACAAGAAACACCCGTGTACGTTACGTACGCGGGTGTTCGTTCATATCAGCAAAAAAGCGCGCTCATTGCCCTGCATCGGCTCTTTCGGTAAAAAGGGACTCACGAAGTCTTGCACGCTTTAAAAGCCCGGCTTGCGAACCGAATCGACGACCATACCAAAGCGCAGCAAAAAATATGCCACCTGCAATCAATGTCCATGCCAATATCCAATCCGCTATATGAGGAGAATACTCCGGGGCGATAAGCCCGGTAACATCGTAATCCTCAAAAATCACTACATCATTCAATTCCGCTCTGCCGAACAGCGTCTTTGTGGTGATCCCCATAAACCAGTATACGGCAGAAAAATTCCCCCGTGCAGCATTTATTAAATCGGAAAACGCGAACGGCACCACTGCGACCAGCAACTGCGGAACGACATATCTTGCGCGCGACACCGCCTCATATTTGAATGCAAAGGCTCTGCCAATCAAAAATGCTCCGAAAAAGTATGCGGCCGCCATAAAAAACAACGTTCCGACACCTATGATCGGATATGTCACCCCGAGCAGTCTGCCCAGTTCGGCAGGCAATTCATTCACACGCGGAGACGGTGCTACCGATATCAGAAAGGATACGAATACATCATGCAATACACGCACGACTATTGACAACGCAACATATGCTATCAGACCGACAAAAAAACCTTCGGCAGCTCTTGAAGTCTTAACGCCATTCATAAAGCACCATCCTTTGAATTTTATTCAAAGCCCTGCATGCATGTTATCATACATACTACTATTTGTCAGTGAAAGTTTGATATATGCTACGCCGGATAACAAATACGTCAGGAATATTACTGTTGACAAACCTATATGGCTGTGATAAAATGTACTCAAATCAACCGGAGGTTAGATCTGAAATGAAAAAATTCATCGTCTTTGCGCTCGTCGCGATACTTTGTGTTCTTGCATTGACTTCGTGTGCAAAAAAAGTCACGACTACCGTATCCGTCAAAATAGTTGGGTACGAGGAAGAGGTTATTTACGAAGGTACTGTAGAAGTGACCGGAGAAGGTGCGACCGTCATGGACGCTATCAATACGCTCTACAATTCGGGATCGCTCACCGAGCTTGTTGTGACTGATTCCGGGCTCATCACAAGCATAAACGGAACCGAAAATTCCGATGACAGCAGCGGCGAGTATTATTACTACTGGCGTTATAAGCTCAACGGAAAGAGCGAAGATGATACCGTGAAAGTCGAAATCGACGGTGAGATGACCGAAAGCAGATACATACTCGGCATAAATGCCCAGCCTATCGTAAACAACGATCAGATAGTTCTGGAGTATGTATATGTGTCGATCGAAGACCTTGAAGAATAATACGTCATTACTCAAGGGCGCGCCAAGGCGCGCCCTTTTTTCACATATCCGAACGGTTCGGAACGAATTAAAGTGTTATAAACGGAGATTACCATGAATGTTGCAGCAACCAAAGCAAGCTTTATAAGATGTTCCCTTCCGCCGGACAGCACCGGCGAATCCGTACGTGCTGAACAACCCGGAAACGTCCGGCCTGATACTGTCAACCGCTCGGAGGTTCTCAAGCCCGGCCGGGGTATCGATTCGTTCCTGAAAGTTTTTACCGTGACAAAAAGTATATACAGCGCTGAAATATCGGCGTGTGCTCTGGGCATATTCGATCTTTTTGTGAACGGACGACGCATAGGGCGCGACGAGCTGAAACCGGGATGGACCGACTATTCAAAGCGCGTATTCGTCTACACCTATGACCTCTCGACCTGTATTCGTCCCGGAGAGAACGTCATCTACGCGCGCGTTTCTCCGGGATGGTACGGCGGGCGTATATCACACGGAAGATACGGCGGCTCAGGGTGTGCGTTTTTATGCGGAGTCGATATAACATACGACGACGGCGAACGCGAATATATATTCACCGATGCGAGCTGGAAAAGCGCCGTCACGGGTCCGGTGCTCTTTGCGGACATATGGGACGGAGAATATTATGACGCGCGGATCGGCTCTAAAGAGCTGTATGACCTGAGTGAGTGGTCACACGCCGAAATAGTCCCTGACATCCAATGCGAACCGGAAAATCCGGTAGGCCCGACGGTAAGAGCAAGGAAAGATCTCAACCTTAAGCCTGTTTCCGGCGTGGTATACCGCGGCGCATTTGAAAACGGTACGGATTTCGGCGAGATACGTGCGGTATCCAAAAAGCGCGGCGAAGGCTGTGAAACGGCGGTGATCGAACCTGAGCAGACATTCCTTCTCGACTTTGCGCAGAATATGACCGGGCGTCCGGTGATAACGGTGCGTGCCGCGCGCGGCACCCGCATAGTCATGCGCTTCGGCGAAATGCTGAACGACAGCGGCAGACTGGAAAGAGGCAACGACGGTCCGCGCGGCAGCCTTTATCTTGCCAACCACCGCTCAGCCGTCTCGCAGGCGGTATATGTGTGCCGCGGCGACGGGGACGAGCTTTATTACCCTACGCACACATTTTTCGGATTCAGATATATGGAGATAGAGGCCGATGCGACCGCCGCCATACTGAATGTTATCGGTGAAGTGCTCGGCAGCGATATCCGCGAGGTATCGTCGTTCCGCTGCAGTGACGACGACGTGAATGCTCTGGTGTCCAATATTCTATGGACACAGCGCTCAAATTTCGTTTCGGTGCCTACTGACTGCCCCCAACGCGACGAACGACTTGGATGGACCGGCGACGCTCTCGCCTTTTGCCAATCCGCCTGCTACAACGCCGATGTCAGAGCATTTTTCAGAAAATGGCTCTGCGATTGCCGCGACGGTCAATCCGAAGACGGGACCATCGCCGATGTCATTCCCCTTATTGCCGATCCGGGGATCGGAAATTCAAACAATGCGGCATGGGCGGACGCTGTCATTTCGGTGCCGTATACATTGAGCCGTTTCTACGGAGACCGCAGCTTTATCGATGAAAATTACCGAATGATGCAAAAATACATTGAAAGGCTCTCTCTCAACACCCCGCCCGGTCCCAATGCCCACTACGGTGACTGGCTGTCACCAGACGAAGCTTACACGCTCGGTAACGAAAATGATGAAGCCGCGCAGGAATCACTGAAGCACTCTGAAAAAGAACTGATCGCCCTTTGCTTTTACGCCCGCGATGCAATGATGATGGCACGCATGGCGGCGGAAACGGAAAGATTTGAAGATTCGGTAACTTACACCCGTCTGTTCGAGCGATTGAAATCTGATTTCAACGAAAAATACATACATGACGGACGTATCACCGTAAGGACACAGACGGCATGTGCTCTTGCTCTTTGCTCGCACCTCGTTGACGGTGAGACAAAGCTTGCGGTCGCCACGACGCTGGGAGAGCTGGTGGATTCAGCCGGCGGCGCAGCAGTCGGGTTTGTGGGCGTTCCCCTGCTCATGAACGCGCTCACTGAAAACGGTATGAGCGACAAGTGTTATCAGGCGCTTCTCGCCGACGGACCGTGCTCCTGGCTTATGCCCGTCCGTTCCGGCGCGACCACGGTTTGGGAAAGGCCTGATTCGTATTCCGATGAAAAAGGTTTTGCCGACTGTGCCATGAATTCCTTCAACCACTGTGCCTTCGGTTCGGTACTTGAATGGCTTTTCGCCGGAATGACCGGAATATCTCCCGACGAATACGGAGACGGGTTCAAAAATTTTACTTACCGGCCGCACCCCGACCTGCGTGACGAGTTCAAAATACCCAGAGGGCAAAAGCGAATCACGTCTGCCCATGCGCGGCTTGATACCGACAGCGGTACAATAACCGCACGCTGGAATATCACAGCCGGGTGTGTCGTATACTCTCTGACGGTACCGGCGGGCTGCACGGCACGCTGCGAAATTCCCGCCCGCGGAAGAATGCTGAGCGGGTCTGCTTCATACGATGAACAAGCCGGCATATACACATCCGTTATCGGTGAAGGTGAACACGTGTTTGCGGTAGCCATAGAAAAATAAACGTATTTAACCATGCGGCGGTCTGTCATGACCGCCGCATTTTTGCACTCATATATCGATCAGTGTCGCAATTTGTCGAACAAGGCATAGTATGTAAAGGGTATTACCCCGAAAAAACTATTTGAGAGGTAAAATCATGGGTATTACAAATGCCAATAAACAGGCAGGTGCCGACACTCTTGAATGCGATGAGCTGTTAAAAATGACGCTCGCGCTGTCCGCATCACCCGATATAACGACAAATCCGACGGATATGGTTTTGGTGCTCGATCGTTCCGGTAGCATGGCCGGCGCTCCGCTCGCAGGTATAAAAGCCGGTGCCGATGCGTTCATAGACATAATCGCTCAGGCAACCGGCGGCGCACCTGACGGGCTCATAGGTTCCGGAAGCCGTATCGGCATCGTGAGCTTTGCCGGGACGGCTACGGCAAACACACAGCTTATAACCTCGGTCGATGACCTGAAAAATGCGGTAAACTCGCTTTCCGCTTCCGGCTCTACGAATCACGCAGACGCGTTCGAAAAAGCCCTGCAGCTTTTCACTCCTCCTTCCGGGAATGCAAGAGTGATCGTGATGTTCACGGACGGTAAAACGACCGCAGGCGGTGATCCATCACCGATAGCCGCCGCAGCGCGCGCTGACGGGGTGATCATCTACTGTATAGGTCTCATCGGTACCGACGGTATCGATGTCAGTGTGCTGAACGACTGGGCAAGCGACCCTGACGCGTCACACGTTGCCGTGACCCCCGACGCCGCTGACCTTGAGGAACTGTTCAAAGATCTTGCGGTAAATATCTCAAAGACCGGTGCAACGGACATTGTGATAGACGAGATTCTGAATGCTGATTTTGTCATAGTCAGCGTTTCGCCGCCCACAAAAGGAACCGCTATGATGACTGATGCCAACACGCTGCAATGGAAGATCTCCGAGCTTGGCGTAACGGCAAATGAAGGCGCCTCACTCGAATTCACCGTTCGTCATGTCGCCGATACCTACGGAGAGAAGCTTATCAACGAATCGATCAGCTATTCTGACAACGAGGGTAACGTTGTTGTCTTTCCCGCACCGTCGGTAACAGTCAAATGCGGCATCATAATAGATCCCGAGCCCTGTCCGGTTCCTGTCGAGCTTACTGTTGATTCATGCGTAGACTCGGTGGTGTTTGACGCCGGCGACACCTATCTTGAATCGCTGGGTCGAATAGTTCAGCTCGACGTTACGTTGCGTAATGTCTGTCCCGGCAAGCGCGTCGCGCTGGCGGTGATCCTGACAGAGACGGATGATTCGGGTATGGAACAGCCACGCGGAATGAAAGCCTTCACTCTGCCGGCACACGATTCTTCGGGTTGTCGTGACGTTCTTGTGAGATGCATAAAATTCGTTCTGCCCGAAGATCTTGTTACGACCGGCGACGAAAACCCCACGTTATGCAAGGAACGAAAACTGAAGGCACGCATAATCGCGCACAACATCGACACGGATTTTGTGTGCTGCGATTCTGATGTGACCCTCACGTGAGCCTGTCGCTTTTCCTTCGCGATTCATCAAAGCCACTGTAAAAAGAAGACCCCGTAACAAACAAAATCCCGGCAGCTTTCAGGCTGCCGGGATTTTACTATCCTGCACGACGTCAGGAATCAAGCGCATCCTTGCGCGAAAGATTCATTCTGCCCTTTTCGTCCACATCCAGGAACTTTACTTTGATCTCGTCTCCCACGCTGACAACGTCCTCAACCTTTGCCACACGCTTGTTGGAAATCTTGGAAATATGAATCAACCCTTCCTTGCCGGGTGCGATTTCAACAAATGCGCCGAAGGTCATCAGTCTTGTGATAGTACCCTGATAAATCGTGCCGGGTTCGGGAT
>OLGB01003617.1_pt1 | contig 14282 bp, 10 predicted proteins | sample 1605691 | NCBI WGS metagenome assembly OLGB01 (sample SAMEA3888925, study PRJEB22519) | human gut metagenome | biome: human gut; feature: human-associated habitat; material: faeces | place: Denmark | collected 2010 | reverse complement strand
ATTCGGCATCGCGCCCGAGGTAAAGGCTCTCGCCGACCTGCGGCTCTCGATGTCGCCGATGACATTTCCGCACCACCTGGCGCGCGTGATGCTGCTCGAGCAAATCTACCGCGCCTACCAGATCGAGGCCGGAACCAAATACCACAAATGACTCATCATCAATATAAAGGAGGACACCACCCATGTCGGATGAAGTGAAGCTCACCTGGGGCAAGACAGAAAACGACCTTTTGCAGCGCTGGCCCAAATCCGCCGACGGCACGCCGGAGGAGCCCGCGCTTTTGACCGTCGCAATGGACACGAACGCCGAGACGGACATGCTCTGCGCCATGCTCCGCTCGTATGACATCCCCGTGCTGCGCAAATACGAGGGCGAGGGCTCGTTCGGCAAGATCGTGCTCGGCATGCCCGGCAGCGGCACGTGGCTCTATGTGCCGTTCTCGATGCTCGAGGACGCGAAAAATCTGATCCGCCCCATTGATGAAATTCCGGAACAGGAGGACATGCAATGAATTACCGTCAGGAATATGAAAAGTGGCTCGCCTCCCCCGCGCTGAGCGAGGACGAGAGAAACGAGCTCAAGGCCATCGCAAACGACGAAAAGGAGATTGAAAACCGCTTCTACGGTCCGCTCGAATTCGGCACGGCGGGCCTTCGCGGCACGATGTACGTTGGCCTTCACAACATGAACCGCCACGTCATCCGCTGGGCGACGCAGGGCTTTGCCAACGTCATCCGCGCTGAGGGCGAAGAGGCCATGAAAAAGGGCGTCGCCATCTGCATGGACTGCCGCAACCACTCGATGGAGTTTGCGCGCGCCGCGGCCTGCGTCATGGCGGGCAACGGCATCATCGTCAAGCTCTTTGAGTCCCTGCGCCCGACGCCTGAGCTCTCGTTCGCCGTGCGCGAATACGGCTGCGAGGCGGGCATCAACGTCACCGCGTCGCACAATCCCAAGGAGTACAACGGCTACAAGGCCTATTGGACGGACGGTTCGCAGGTAACGGCCCCGCACGACCGCAACATCATCGCCGAGGTGGAGAAGATCACCTCGATCGACCAGATCCTCTCGGGTGCCAATCCGGGCAACATCACGCTGCTGGGCGAGGAGTTCGACGAGATCTACTTAAATAAGGTGCATACGCTGTCGCTCTCGCCCGAAAGCGTCGGCAAGTTCCACGACATGAAGATCGCCTATACGCCGCTGCACGGCGCCGGCGTGCGGCTCGTGCCGGCATCGCTGCGCAAGTGGGGCTTCACGAACGTCTCGCTGGTCGAGGAGCAGGCGGTTATCGACGGCAACTTCCCCACCGTCGAATCCCCCAATCCCGAAGAGCGCAAGACGATGGCCAAGGCCATCGAGCTGGGTTCGCGGCTGGGTGCCGATCTGGTGCTGGCCACCGATCCCGATTCGGATCGTATCGGCGTCGCGCTGCGCAATGCCAAGGGAGAATACGTCCTGCTGAACGGCAACCAGACCTTGTCGCTCATCATGGCCTATCAGTTGACGCGCTGGTCGGAGCTGGGGCGCCTCGACGGCAAGGAGTTCGTGGTCAAGACGATCGTCACCTCGCAGATGCCCAACGTCATGGCGGCGCATTTCGGCGTGAAATGCTACGACTGTCTCACGGGCTTCAAATACATCGCCCGCATCATCCGCAACAACGAAGGCAAGGCTACCTACATCGGCGGCGGCGAGGAGTCGTTCGGCTATCTGGCCGGCGATTTCGTGCGCGACAAGGACGCCGTATCGGCCTGCTCGCTGGTGGCCGAAGCTGCTGCGTGGACGAGGGATACGATGGGATTGACGCTCTACGAGTGGTTGCAGAAGCTCTACGTGGAGTTCGGTTTCTTCCGCGAAGGGCTCGTGTCGGTCGTCCACAAGGGCATGGAGGGCGCTGCCGAGATTCAGCAGATGATGGTCGACTACCGCGCCGATCCCCCCAGGGAGATTGCAGGTTCGCCCGTGGTGAAGATCAACGACTTCAAACTGCTCGAATCGACCGATGTCAGGACGGGGGCCAAAACCCCGATCGAGGAGGAGGCGTCCAACGTGTTGCAGTGGTTCGCCGCCGACGGGACGGTGGTTTCGGTGCGTCCGTCGGGAACCGAGCCCAAGATCAAGTTCTACTTCGGCGTGCGCGCCGAGTTGGAATCGGTGGCCGATTTCGACCGTGTGGAGGTCGGGCTGGACGCCAAGATCGAGACGATTAAAAAGGAATTGAAGCTCGTTTGATACGGGCGGACCGACGGGTCTCCGGAGCCGGATTTCACCCTTGCCGCACCGTGCGGCGGGGTGAAACCGTCTGATTCCGGCGTTCGTCTTCCCGTCAGGGAATCTCCTGCGCCGGTGCGGCTCTGCCCGGCCGGTTTGACGGAAACGTTCGGAAATCCGCGCCTGCCGGAAATACCCTTTTTCTGTACGGATATGGAGTTGAGTGAATTGCAGCAGCGCGTCGATACGTGGATCAAGGAGTACGGCGTGCGTTATTTCAGCGAACTGACCAATATGGCGGTTCTTACGGAGGAGGTCGGGGAGTTGGCGCGCGTCATGGCGCGCAAGTACGGCGACCAGTCGTTCAAGGCCGGCGAGAAGGAGAATCTCGCCGACGAAATGGCCGACGTGCTGTGGGTGCTGGTTTGTCTGGCCAACCAGACGGGGGTCGATCTGACCCGGGCCGTCGAAGCGAATTTCGCCAAGAAGAGCGCCCGCGATGCGGAGCGTCATCGGAACAACCCGAAATTGTAGGTTTCGGGATACGGCGGCCGGTTTCGGCCGCTCCTTTCAGTCGGTCGGCGACTACCCTTTCGGGTGTCGCCGACCGATCGTTTATACCTTGCGCAGGACGATTTTGGCCGAATAGACGCGGTCGACGGCCTGCATGAATTCGCGGAAGGCTGCATACTCGCTTTGCGGGTAACGGCCCGAACGGCGCAGCAGGCGGATGCGGATGTGCAACCTGTCGCCGCTGCACAAGGCCTCGAATGCGATCTTTCCGAAGCGGTTTTCTATCGTTACGGATTTCGGAAGCGCTTCGACGACGTACCCCTCCGGCAGATGCAGCGTAAGCGAATCGGTATCGCAATACCCCTTGTCGATCCACAGGTCGTGCCTGCGTTCGGCCGTAAAGCGGCCCGGCCCCGAACGCAGCGGTGCTACGGGGACGAACAGGCGCGAGCCGGTCTTGTTGGCATAGCGCAGCGCGGTGATCGAGGCGCGGATGTGCATCTCGGGAAGCGGCTTGTCCAACACCTCCTCGCAGCGCAGCGAATCGACCTGCGCCAGCGGTAGTTGGAACGACCTGCGCAGGAAGTCGGCTTGCTTGTCGCGCGCCAGATCCAGTATCGGCCGTGTCCACTCGTATTGCCGCGCCCGACTGACGCTCGACAGCGAGAGGCTGGCATTGCCTGCCTCGTCGAGCCGGACGTCGATGCGCTGGCATTCGGTGTTGAGCGAGTCGGCGTAGGCGGGCAGCGTGACGACTTCGGCCTTGCCGTCGTGGCAGATCACGGCGTCGTGACCGGCGATCGACTGATGTACATAGCCGAAGGGAACGTCGGTGTTGGTGCATTCCAGCCACAGCGTGTCCCGCTGGCACGGCACGCCCAGAATGGCGTGGTTGGCGATGGCCGGTGTGGCGAAATCGCGCGGGATATGCTTGTTCTGCGTGTGGATGATGGTGTAGAACGACTCGATGTCGCAGGCGGCCAGCATCGCGTGCAGGTAGTTGGAGAGCGCCTTGCAGTCGCCGAATTTATTCGCATAGACCGTTGCGGCGTCCATCGGCTGCCAGCCCCCGATGCCCAACTGGATGCTCACGTAGCGGGTCGTGCGTCCCAGATAGCGGTAGAGCGCCTCGATTTTTCCCCGTTTGTCGGGGATCGTGTCGGTCAGGTCGTGTATTTCGGCCTGCAAGGCCGGAGGCAGCTGTCCGCGGCCCGCGAGCAGTCCGTCCATCCAGACGCCGAAACGGGGCCAGTCCTGCATATTTCCCTGCGTTTTGTCGTAGGTGAACTCCGACGGCGCGAAGTAGAGGATCGGCAGCCGTTCGCAGGCGGGCGGAATCAGCGGTTCGTCGAGCACGGCCGTGCGGGACGGGAATGTCCATTCGTAGTTGTCGCGGCCGCGATCCGTATGCCGCACGGGTTCGACAGGGAAGGGCGTGCATCGGCAGTTGAACGCATAGCCGGCAGGGGTCGACAGCCGGAAACGCGCCTTTTCCAGTGCTACGCCGATGTCGGTCGACAGCGGGACGAAACGCAGCGTGCCGAACATGCCGTTCTTGTGCGCCGTCTCGTAGCGGTAGTGGACGGTACATGGGAAGACCGATAACGGCGGTTCGAGCCAGTAGTAGGCCGCATCGTCGGCCAGATGCTGGGAATATTCGGTATAGTTCAGGTCGCCTTTGCCGAGTTTGCGGATCACGCGGCCGGAGGCGTCGCAGATCTCTGCGGAGAAGCTTTTCAGCGAACTGAACATGTCCACGTAGCAGACCAGGTCGGCATGTTTGGCTCCCCTGCGGTCCAGCAGCGTGACGACGATGTCGTGCCGTGCCGTCGCCGAGGAGGGCGAATTGTATTGGAAATCGGTTTCGTAGAGCCGGACGACTGCCTGAGCGTTTTGCCGCAGCGAGTCGGCGAGCGTTGCGACGGAGTACTCCTGCGCCGTGCCGGCGGCCGTGCTGCCCAGTGTGAGCAGAAGACACGGTAATAAACGACTGCGCATGGGCTATGACTTTTTAAGGACGATCCGGCTGTTGCACATGTCCATGACGAATCCGTAGAATGCGCTCAGGTCGGTGTATTCGGTGGCGGGGAAGATGATGCGCGACAGGTCGAATTCGAACAGGCATTGCATCAGCGCTCCCTGTTGCTGCAACTGCATCGTGCAGGCGATGCCTTCGTCGCAGGCGGACAGGCGTTGCGATTTGGGCAGTTCCTCCACGGTGTAGCCTTCGGGCAGCATCAGCGAAACGATGATGCGGTAGCGGTATGGATACGAGAACTCCACGGGCAGCTGGCGCTTCTGACTGGTGAAGGGGTTCTTCTCGATGAAGGGGACGATCGTGGGACAGATATAGAGGAAGTCGCCGCCCGAATCGACCGGCTTGCGGAAGTTCAGCTTCATGCATGCTTTGGCCGTATTGAGCCCATCGACCGTCAGCTCCGAGATCGTGATGCCGGCCCGCTGCTCGTATTCCTGTACGAACGTGTCGTGGTTTTCGCTGCGGCTGTAACGGCGGCTCAGGTCGTAGGCCGCCTGATTGGTTTCGGTGTCCGTTTCGGTGCATTCCAACTCCCCCTCTTCCGTCAGACGGGCCGTGATCTGCGACAGGACGACGCTCTGCGCCGGTGAGGAGAGGTTGATCCAGTTTTCGAAAGGATGTTCCGGACTGTAAAGTCTGGCGTGGTCGACGAGCAGCTGCGTGGGCAGGACGTTGACGTCCGAGTGGAGGTCGGTGGCATCGAGGTAGACCGTCTCCCCGCTTTTGAGCTTCGTCCGCAATACGAAGGTGCGGATGCGGTCGGTGGCGTGGGTCAGCGGAAGCCGTCCTGCGGAGCGGGGATTGAGCAGGATGATTTCCGGTTTGAATCCGGCGTCGCGCAGGGCGGCGGCGAGGATGAAGTTGATCGACCCGCTGTCGCCGCGTCCCTTGTCGACGGCCGCATGGGGCGAACTCTCGGGTGTCAGCCGGTAGGTTCCGTCCCATGCGATGCGGGACTGTACGAATTTGAGGATTTCGTGCAGCTGCCGGCGCTCGTCGTCGGCGTTTCGTGCCACGATGGCCGCCACTTCGTCCTTGAAGGGATTGCGGATGTCGGCGTAACGCCCGAACTCCGACCGGTCGAGCGATTCGTAGACGTCGGCCCACGTTCGGGTGAAGCTCTTGTAGAGGCTGCCGGGGATTTCGAGGCCGTTGATCTCGAATTCGAGCCCTGCGCGGAAGTCGTCCAGATGCCAGACGTACGGCTCTTTGCGGAGCGAGGGCACCCGATCGATGTTGCAGATGTATTTGGTATTGGTATAGCTGAATCCGGAGAAGCCGGCCGCACCGCCGTTTTCCAGCTCCTTTTTGACCGGCAGCGTCAGATACCCCCGCGTGTGGATATGGTGGGTGAAATATTCGGGGATCGAGATCTGCGCCGTGCTGCGTACGACCGGTATTGCGTGCTGGACGTCGACGTCCGGAATCTGCCCGATGAAGTCCGACGTGAGCAGGTAGCGGTATTCGATTACCGTTCCGGCCCTGACTTCGGGGATCGAGAATTTCAGCCGTTTCGTGTGTTCGTCGAGCACCTCCTCGAAGATATTCTGCCGTTTGAGCTGCGTCTTGACCGTTTTGCCGTCCACGAGATTGTAGGCTGCGGCGTCGATGCGGGAGACGCCCTCTTTCGACAGCTGGTAGTTGCCGAAGTCGATCGCCACGTCGCCCCACTTCACGCCTTCGTCCTTGAATACCTTGATCTTGACCGTACGATAACACAGCAGCTGGATCGAATTGCCGAAGGAGTAGTGGATGTCCGTATCGTCGTAGATGAAGACGGCCGGGGCATCGGGTTCGGGTTCGTAGAGGGTCATGCGGAGTTCGTCGGGCGTGATTTTTCCGTACTTGAAACTGTACTCCTGCGCCGCGGTGTTCACGCAGAGGCAGATGAAAACTGCCAGAAACGGGTAGGTTTTCATGGTTGAGGGTTTTAGGTTCGAGTAAAGTTAGAAACTAAAACCCGAAAATGCAACAAAAAGGCCGATTTTTATCGTTTCCTTCGGATGTTTATTTCACCCGTATCAGATTCAGGCCGTCGCGCAGCGGCACGATCACGTTCTCCACGCGCGGGTCGTCGGCCACCGTGCGGTTGAATTCGAGGATGCGCTGCGTGTGCAGGTCGTTGCGGGCGACGGGCGCTACCACCTTGCCCGACCAGAGGATGTTGTCCGCCAGCAGGAAAGCGCCGCTTTCCACGAGCGGCCGCCCCGTGTCGTCGCCCATGAGCATCCGGTAGTAGGCGGGATATTCGCGTTTGTCGCCGTCGATGAAGACCAGATCGAACGGACCGCCCAGCGTCGGGGCGATGTCGAGCGCCGAACCGATGTGGAGCCGGATCTTCCCGCCGCAGGGCGAGCGGTCGAAGAAACGCTGCGCCAGCTCTTCCAGTTCGTCGTCCACCTCGATCGTGTCGAGCGTGGCCCCCTCGCCGAGTCCGGCGGCCATCGAGAGCGCCGAGTAACCCGTGAAGGTACCGATTTCGAGGATGCTGTGCGGACGGAGCATCCGCACGAACATTTCGAGCAGTTTTCCCTGGATGTGTCCCGAGAGCATCCGCGGCTGGATCGTCTGCATGTGGGTCTCGTGATCGAGCGCCCGCAGCAGTTCCGATTCGGGCGTCGAGAGGCTGTCGATGTATTTTTCGAGTGCGTCCATCATCTGTAAACGAGTAGCGAAGGCGAGGCGAGCACTTCGTTGGCGACCTCCAACAGCTCCCCGGCCTGCAAGTCGCTGATTTTGCGGTAGACCTCCTCCATCGTGTCCACCTCGCTGTGTACCAGATAGCTCTTGCCGGCACCGAGCATGTAGCCCTCGTTGCTCTCCATCGAGATTGCCAGCTGTGCGACGAACTGTTTCTTGGCCAGCGCCAGCCGCCGTGTCGAAAGCCGCCGGGTGCGCAGGGAGTCGATCTGCCCCCGCACCAGTTCCAGGCAGCGGTCGCAGTTGTCGTGGTCGGAGCTGAAGTAGATCGCCACGATGCCGGCGTCGCCGTAGGGCGTGTAGCTGCCTTCGATGCTGTACGACAGTCCGTGTTTCTCGCGCACGGTGACGTTGAGCATCGAGTTGGCGCTCGGGCCGCCCAGTATGTTGACGAGCAGCGCCAGCGGCAGCCGCTTCGGGTCGAGGATGCCGTAAGCCCGTGCTCCGACGATGCAGTGCGACTGGTGCGTGTGCCGCGCGATGTTTCGTTCGAAGGGGGCGACGGGCGCGGGCGCCGTCCGGCAGAACGACCGCACGGTGGCAGGCATGTCGGCGAAGTACCGCGCGGCGATCGCCTCGATGCGTCGGGGCGCGATGTTGCCGATCGACGAGAAGACCATCTGATCGGTGGTGTGCGTGCGCCGCACGAAGGCGTGGATGTGCTCCGAGCGGTAGCGGGCCAGTGCCGCTTTCGATCCCAGGATGTTGTGTCCCAGTGCCGATCCGGCGAAGAGCAGGTCTTCGAAATCGTCGTAGATGCGGTCGGCGGGCGAATCCTTGTAGGTGTTGATCTCGTCGAAGATCACCTCGCGTTCGCGTTCCAGTTCCCGTTCGGGAAAGGTTGAACGGAACGCCACGTCGGCGAGCAGTTCGACGGCTTTGGCGAAGTCTCCGCGCAGCACGGTGGCGTGCAGCGTCGTGTCCTCCTTGGTGGTGTAGGCATTCAGTTCGCCGCCGAGGTTTTCCAGCCGGCAGTTGACCTGGTAGGCGCGCCGCCGCTGGGTACCCTTGAAGAAGGCGTGTTCGGCGAAGTGCGCCAGCCCGTACTCCGATTTCAGCTCGTCGCGCGTGCCGGCGCCCACGACGAGCGCGCAGTGGGCCACGTTGCCGCGTACCTGGCGGTGGATGCCGCGGATACCGTTGGGAAGCGTATAGGTATGGAATTCCTTCATGGATTTTACAGTTTGGTGCGGAGTTTCAGGAATTGTCCCGTGTAACTCTCCGCACACGTTTCGAGCTGGGCGGGCGTCCCCTCGAAGACTACCCTGCCGCCCCGGTCGCCCGCTTCGGGGCCGAGGTCGATCACCCAGTCGGCGCACTTGATGACGTCCATGTTGTGTTCGACGACGACGATGGTGTGTCCCTTGCGGATCAGCGCGTCGAAGGCCGCCAGCAGTTTGTTGATGTCGTGGAAATGCAGCCCCGTGGTGGGTTCGTCGAAGAGGAACAGCACGTTGCCCTGCACGGCGTCCTTGGCGAGGAACGACGCGAGCTTCACGCGCTGCGACTCGCCGCCCGAGAGCGTCGAGGAGGATTGTCCCAGCTTGATGTAACCCAGTCCCACCTCCTGCAACGGTAGTAGCCGGTCGACGATGCGCCGGCATACGGCGTTGGCCTTGTCTTCGCCGAAGAAGGCCACGGCGTCGTCGACGGTCATTTCCAGTACGTCGTAGATCGAACGGCCGCGGTATTTCACTTCGAGTACCTCCTCCTTGAAGCGCCGGCCGCCGCACGCCTCGCATTTGAGTTCGATGTCGGCCATGAACTGCATCGAGACCTTGATGACGCCCTCGCCCTGGCACTCCTCGCAGCGGCCGCCGGCGATGTTGAACGAGAAGTGCGACGGCGTCATGCCGTTGTGCTGCGCATAGGGCTGGTCGGCAAAGAGTTTGCGTATTTCATCGTAAGCTTTGATGTAGGTAACTGGATTCGAGCGCGTCGACTTTCCGATCGGGTTCTGGTCGACCATTTCGACCGATTTGAGCAGTTGTACGTCGCCTTCCAGCGCGTCGAAGTCGCCCGGTTTGATTCCCGTGTCGAAGAGCGTGCGCCGCAGTGCCGGGTAGAGGATTCCCTTGACGAGCGACGACTTGCCCGAGCCGCTGACGCCCGTGACGCAGGTCATGGCTCCCAGCGGAAAGCGCACGTCGATGTTTTGCAGGTTGTTCTCCCGCGCCCCCTTGACGACGATCGAATGGCTCCACCCGCGCGGCGTCGAGGGCGGTTCGATCCGCCGCCGTCCGGCCAGGTAGTCGGCCGTGAGGCTTTTCCGGCAGGCGGGAAGTTTTTTCGCGGGGCCGCAGAAAACGATCTCTCCGCCGTTGTAGCCCGCTTCGGGGCCGACGTCGACGATCCAGTCGGCCGCACGGATCACCTCCTCCTCGTGTTCAACCACGATGACGGTGTTGCCGATGTCGCGCAATTGTTTGAGCACGCCCACCAGCCGGTTCGTGTCGCGCGGATGCAGGCCGATCGAGGGTTCGTCGAGAATGTAGAGCGAACCGACGAGGTTGCTGCCCAGCGACGTGGCCAGGTTGATGCGCTGCGACTCGCCGCCCGAAAGCGTCGAGCTCAGGCGGTCGAGCGTCAGATAGCCCAGTCCCACGTCGGCGAGGTATTGCAACCGGTTGACGATTTCGGTGAGGATGCGCCGTGCGGTGGTCGTATCGTGTGCGTCGAGCTGCAATTCCTTGAAGAACACCAGCAGCGCGTCGACGTTCATCGTCACCAGATCGGCGATCGTGCGGTCGCCCACGCGCACGTAGAGCGCTTCCTTGCGCAGGCGGCTGCCGCCGCATTCGGGGCAGCGCGTCTTGCCCGTGTAGCGCGCCTTCATCACGCGGAACTGAATCTTGCGCCGTTCGCTGTCGATGTATTCGAAGAAGCTGTCCAGACCGTAGAAGTATTCGTTGCCCGTCCACAGCAGGCGCTTCTGTTCGGGCGTCAGTTCGTGGTAGGGCGTGTGGATCGGGAAGTCGAACTTGTCGGCGTTCTCCACCAGCTTCTCCTTCCACAGGCGCATCGTCTCGCCGCGCCAGCAGGCGATGGCGCCTTCGTAGATCGTCTTGCTCTTGTCGGGGATGACCAGATCCTCGTCGATGCCGATGATCTTGCCGTAGCCCTCGCAGCGGGGACAGGCACCCAGCGGGTTGTTGAAGCTGAACAGGTGTTCGGTGGGCTGTGCGAAGGCGATTCCGTCGGCCTCGAAGCGCGACGAAAACTCCTCGGCTCCCTCGTCGGTCAGGATGCGGCACACGCCGTCGCCGTAGGCGAACGCGCGGGCCACGGAGTCGCGCAGGCGCGTGGCGAACTCCTCGTCGGAGGCGACGCGCAGGCGGTCGACGATCACCGACAGCTCGTCGGGCCGGACGGCGGGATCGAGTTCCGGCAGCAGCTCCTCGATGAAACGTGTGCGGCCGTCGTACTGCACGCGCTGGATGCCGTCGCCCATGAGCAGCGTCAGCTTCTCGATGACGCCCTGCCCCTCGGCGGCGACCAGCGGCGCTGCGACGAGCGCTTTCGCTCCCTGACCGAGCGCGAGGACGTATTGGGCCACGTCGTCGACGTCGTAGCACTTCACCTCGCGGCCCGATACGGGCGAGAAGGTGCGGCCGATGCGGGCGAAGAGCAGTTTGAGGTAGTCGTAGATCTCGGTGGTGGTGCCGACCGTCGAACGCGGATTGCGCGTGTTGACCTTCTGTTCGATGGCGATGGCCGGCGCGATCCCCGTGATGAGGTCGACGTCGGGCTTGTCGATCTTGCCCAGAAACTGCCGGGCGTAGGCCGACAGGCTCTCCACGTAGCGGCGCTGCCCCTCGGCGAAGATCGTGTCGAAGGCCAGGGTCGATTTGCCCGAGCCGGAGAGGCCCGTGATGACGGTGAGCGTGTCGTGCGGGATTTCCACCTCGATGTTTCGGAGGTTGTGTACCCGCGCTCCCTTGATATGGATGCTTTTCGGTTCGTTCATGTTTCGATGGTCGCTCCTTCGACCTTGCGGAGTCGTTCGGTTAATCGTTCGGCGCGGCTGGCGCGGATACGCAGCACGATCGACGAGAGATTGTCGAACCGCTGCGACTCGACGGCGGGCTGCTCCTCCTTGACGATGCGCATGATGTCGTTCATCGCCGCGTAGGAGAAGGTCACCGCGATGCGGCGGTCGACCGTTCGCTGCACGATGCGTGCCGCCGCCAGTACCTCCGCCGCCGACTCCTTGTATGCGGCGATAAGGCCCGGCACGCCCAGTTTCGTCCCGCCGAAATAACGCACGACGACGATCAGGCAGTCGGTCGTTTCGTGCGAGAGCAGCTGCCCCAGAATCGGCCGGCCGGCCGTCGACGAGGGTTCGCCGTCGTCGTTGGCGCGGAACGCCTCGCCGTGCGGCCCCAGCCGCCAGGCGTAACAATGGTGCGTGGCGTCGTAGTAACGTTTGCGCAACGCTTCGAGCCGGCTGCGGATCTCCTCTTCGTCAGCGACGGGATAGGCGAAAGCGAGAAATTTGCTGCTCTTTTCCTTGTAGATCGCCTCGGCCGGCGCTTCGATGGTCAGATAGGTATCGTCGGCTGGCGTCGTCATTTCACTTTGGTGAAGAGCCGGTTCCACCGGATGTTCGACGGGAACGATTTCTGTGCGTCGAGCGACAGCCAGATGAACGAGGCGCGCCCCACGATGTGGTCTTCGGGCACGAAACCCCAGAAACGCGAGTCGGCCGAGTTGTGGCGGTTGTCGCCCATCATCCAGTAGTAGTTCATGCGGAAGGTGTAGTCCGCGGCCGGCTGGCCGTTGAGCAGTACCCTGCCGTCGGGCAGTTCTTCCACGCGGTTGCCTTCGTAGACTTCGATGCAGCGGCGGTAGAGCCGCATGTTCTCGGGTGTGAGCGGGATCGTCGCCCCGCGGGCCGGAATCCAGATCGGGCCGTAATTGTCCTGATTCCATCCCAGCGTCAGGTCGTGGGGATAGACTTCGCGGTTGGGCTCCTCGTAGATGAAACGTTCGACGGCCAGCACGTTGCCCATGCGGCGCAACTCCTCGGCCCGCTCGTCGTCGAGCAGCATGTAGTAGTTCGAGCCGTTGCCGCCGCTCCACTCGGTGATGCCGAGCTTGTCGATCGCGTATTTCGACAGCGGCGACGAGGTCATCACCGTATACATGTACTGCTTGCCCTCGACGGGAGCCTGCGGCTCGTCGTTGACGTAGACTTCGCCGCCCACGATTTTGAGCGAGTCGCCGGCGATGGCCACGCAGCGTTTGATGTAGTTCTCGCGCTTGTCGACCGGACGGGTGATGACCGTGTAGTCGCGGAACAGTTTCTCGCGGCCCGCCCTGGCGCCCAGCGTGCGCTGGTATTCGCGCAGCACGTCGTAGTAGGTGGCGTCCTGCCGCTGGAGCAGCACCGTGTCGCCGGCGGGGAAGTTGAAGACCACCACGTCGTTGCGCTCGATGCTGCGCAATCCTTTGAGCCGGTGGTACGGCCATCGGATGCACTCCGAGAAGGATTTCTTCGTCTGCGAGAAGGGCATCGTATGGTGTACGAAGGGGAACGACACCGGCGTGTTGGGCATCTGGGGGCCGTAGGCCACCTTGCTCACGTAGAGGTAGTCGCCGATAAGAAGCGACGACTCCATCGACGACGACGGGATGACGTACATCTGGAAGACGAAGATGTGGATGAGCGAGGCGACGACCGTTGCGAAAACGATTGCGTTGACCCACTCGTAGATGAATTTGTAAGTCGGGCTGCGGCGGCACCATTCGCGGTTGCGCCGGCCGATGAGCCGCGAGAGGAAATGCGTGAAGTAGAGGTCGACGATGACCAGTTCGCCCAGCAGCAGCCACAGGTTGCCCGTCCAGACGACGAACCACAGGATATAGAGGAGGCTCCAGAAGATGAAGCCGAACCATTTGTTACGCAGGATTGCCTTGATTTTTTCCATGTCGGAGTTGTTCGGTTTGTGTCGGCAGCGACGCTATTCTATCAGGAGTGCGGCGATGGTCGGAGACTTTTTCATCGGAATCGTCTCGCTTCGCCGCCTATTTCAACAGGTCGTCCATCGTGTAGACGCCCCGCTTGCCGTTCAGGAATTCTGCTGCGATGACGGCCCCCAGCGCCAGCGTGCGGCGGTTGAGTATCTCGTGCCGCAGCGTCAGCACGTCGTCCGCCGAGGTATAGGTGACGGTGTGGATACCCGGCACCGCCCCTTCGCGGATCGATGCGATCGCCAGCTCCGAGGGATCGGCCGCAGGGCGGTTCACCCAGCGCTCCTTCGTGCCGATGCGGCCGATGATCTCTTCGGCCAGCGTGATGGCCGTGCCGCTCGGCGCATCCTTCTTCTGCGTGTGGTGCACCTCCTCGATGCGGACGTCGTAACCGCCGACACGGCCGACCATTTCGGCCAGCTGCCGGTTGAGCCGGAACAGCAGGTTGACCCCCAGCGAGTAGTTCGAGGCGTAGAAAAAGGCCCCGCCCCGCTCTTTGCAGCGGGTTTTCAGTTCGTCGAGGCGATCCGTCCAGCCCGTCGTGCCGCTTACGACCGGCGTACCGGCGTCGATGCAGGCGCGGATGTTGTCGTAGGCCGTTGCGGGCGTCGTGAATTCGAGCGCCACGTCGATGCCGCGCAGATGCGCCGCGTCGAGGTCGCCGCGGTTGTCGGCGTCGACGATCAGTCCCACGCCGTGCCCCCGTTCGACGAGGAGACGTTCGATCTCGCGTCCCATTTTCCCGTATCCGATGATAGCTGCGTTCATAGTGCGAAAAAATATTTGGACAAAGATACGATTAAGCCGAGAGCAATGCAAATTTATTTGCAATTGCCGAGGCGG
>OLGB01003611.1_pt1 | contig 14297 bp, 15 predicted proteins | sample 1605691 | NCBI WGS metagenome assembly OLGB01 (sample SAMEA3888925, study PRJEB22519) | human gut metagenome | biome: human gut; feature: human-associated habitat; material: faeces | place: Denmark | collected 2010 | reverse complement strand
TTCCGCCCGGCACGCCGCTGTCGATGACATAGACGTTGCAGTCGTTGTTCGTCCCCTTGATCTGCGGGTCGTAGTCGGACAGCTTTTTCACCGTCGTCTGCTCTCCTATCACGGAGGGCTCCCTGAAGTTCCACATTCGGTAGAACTCCGTTCCGGCCGCGGCTCCGGCCGCGATGGCGACTATCAGCGCGATTATCTTTATCTTGTTTGTCATATTCATTACGGACACCTACTTCAAACGTACCAGACGAAGTACGAACGGGATCAGCACTACTATATAGAGCACCGCCTCCTGGGCGTTCTTAGTCTTGTACGCGTTCCAGCATATTGCGACCCCGAAGAAGGCTGTGATCGCGTAATAAGCAAATGTAATCAATTCGTTCAACGCCGGCATCATCATTCCTCCATCAGGCTACTGCGCCAAAAACGACAGATCCTTGCTGAAGACAAGGAAGAGCGTGCACAGGGCGGCAATCACAATAAACGGTACGAAACAGGCGGCTACAAAATCTTTGTAGTACCTTCCCTTATAGTCAAGCTCCATCACGGCCGCCCTTCCGACGACGGCCGTCGGCGGAAGACAGTCGCCGAGGGGCCAGAGCACCGCCATCGCGGAGAGCGCGATGATCGGGTTGAGCCCCTTCATATTGAAGAGCATGATGAGCGGCACTCCGACAAGCGGGGCTACGGCATACTGCAATATACCCTCGGATATCGGGAGTATAAAGAAGAGCGTCGCAAAGAGCGTCGTCATGGGCAGCGTCACTATGAGCAGAGAGAGAAGCCCACGCGCGCCAGTCATGGCCATCACCTGATTGAGAGCCCCGACCACCACCATGATGCCCACGAGAGGCAGAAGGTTGCGGACGGTATCCGTCGCGATTTTCCAAACGCCGAGCTTCACCGGGCTCAGCGCGATCATCGCAAGAGCAGAGATGATGAAAATGAGAGGCAGCCCCACGACGGGAAAGCTGAAGGGCGCGACGCGGCCGCCGATGATGAGCCCCGCCAGGACCGCGAACGGCAGAAGGACGCGGAGCCATCCCATCTTTTCGGGAGCCTCCGGCAGCGTTTCGAGGACCTTGTCGCCGTCGAGCGACGCTCCGCCCCACGCGAGATAGAACATCGAGAAGAGCGCGCCGAATACGGATAGTATCCCAAGCGGATAGGTAAAACCGACGTAGGGCATATTAGCGCCGGCCGCCGCCATCATAGCCCACAGGTTGATGGGTGGTGCGGCCGCGCTCATAGCCGCCGTAAGGAATATCGCGGCCGTCCGTTTCGTCTCGTTCACGCCCATCACGGCGAGGACGGTGCCGACAAGCGCGCCCACAGTGAGAACCGAGGTCGCGCCGGAACCTGTCAGCGCCCCCGGGATCAGCATTACGAGCGTCAGGAGAAGCAGGCAGACAGTGCGGTGTTCCCTGAACCTCGCAACGATCCTGCGCACGATGAAGGCCACTCCGCCTGATTCCTTCACGAGTATCATGAAAAACGTCGCGGTGATGAATGTGAGGCAGACGTCAAAGTATGTGAACATCCCCTCGACAATATGGCGCACGGGGAAAATATCCCCCGAGTACGTCACTCCGTGGTAGAGTGCCGCCACGCATGTGGCGAAGAGCATGGACAATTCCGTAGAAAGCTTTATCTTCGCCACAAGAAAGGCCACGATGATTATGGCCAGTATGGTATAGGCATACGCAAACATATCGAAGCGCTACTTCTTCGTCAGTGTTTCGAGCTGTTTCCCGATGTCCATAGCGTCTTTGGCGACTACGAGCTTCTTATTGATCTCCTTCGCATACTTTGTGAAGAAACCGTCCTTATCGCTGTCCTTCACGATGAGGATGAAGTCCGAAAGGGGCATGATCGCCTTGATCGTTTTTTCATCGGAGGCATCGGTACGGCGGGCCATACCCTCGACCTGGGCTCCGATGACCGTCATGCCCTGCTTTCTGGCCTCTTCGATGAGAGCCTTGCAGCGCTTGATCTCCTTATCGACGTCGGTTCCCGCCGCGCCCATGCCTTTGCCGCTCGTACCGGTCGTGACCACCAGCGTCTTATAGCCCTTCCCGGCGATATCGGCCGCCGTAAGATTATTATTATGCTCGGCCGGCGTTACTTTAGCCTGCGCCGCCGACATCTTCACCATCATCGCCCCAGGCGTCTGTCCGCAGGTCGTCGCGATGATCGGCGTCTTTACCTCCAGCGCGTACGCTGACGCGGCAATCCCGAGCAGCATTACCAATAACAACAATACTACTTTTTTCATTACGATGCTTCCTCCTTAACATTTTAGCCGTACGGCGTAAATTGCCATATCAACTATAAGTGATTATAAGGATTTATCGATAATATTCAACCAAATCATCAATTTTACCAATTTTCTATTATCACCATTACTTCATTGACTTAAAAATCAATTGTGAGGGACATTATGACGATTACGAATACTCAATGATTTATATTTCAAAAAAAGCACAGGCGTCTCTGTAAGAATCGCTAAAATTATTATGTTTATCGGCGGGGGTAAAACATAAAAGTTCTATCCGCGGCCGAAAGATGTTTTTTTATTTTTCAGCCTGTAAAACGTACGTTCCGCGCATATCGTTCCCCGGCGGAGCGAAAGCCGCCGAGGCCGAAACTCGCCGCTTGAAAAAGCGGGCTAAGATGCTAGACTTAGATAATGAAAGTTTTTACGGAGCTGACTTACAAATCATGACGCCGGGCGCAAAAATAAGAGTCTCTGTTACCGGCAGCCGCGGTAAGAGCGGCGTCGTGCGCCTGCTTCACTCGGCTTTTGCCGCCTGCGGACTGAACGCGCGAAGCCGTATCACCGGCGTTTTGCCGCGCGAACTCACGCCTTGGGGCGAGATCCCGCTGCTTCGCCCGTTCGGGGCCAGCGTTGCGGAGACAAAGTGGTGGCTTTCGAGCCTCCCCGCGGATACGGAGGCGATAACGGCGGAGAACAACGCCGTTTCACCCGATCTGCAGTTCGTCTGTCCGCGTCTTTTAGTCCCGACCGCCACCGTCCTGACCAATATAAGGCCTGACCACCGCGCGTTCTGGGGCGAAAGCGAGGACGATGTAGCCGAAGCTCTTTCGGGCGCTTTGCCGCGCGGCGGGCAAATCATACTGCCCGAGGACGTCGCCGCGCGTCCGCCGGTCCTCCTGGCCGCCGAAAAGAAAAAACTTACGCTGCACGCGGTACGCCCGCTCAACGACGGGGAGCTGCCGCCATACCTCCGGGTAAACATGGCGCTGGCGCTGCGCGTCTGCGAATTGCACGGGCTTGACGCGCGACTCTGCCTCGGCGCAATGCGCGCGCTACCGCTGGATATCGCCGACTCCCGGCTGCTGCGATACAGAGAAGCGGAACTCGCCTTCGCCTTTTCAATAAATGACGAAGAGAGCACCGCGGAATATTTTTCCTCTCTCGGATGGCGGCGCGAAGATACTACGCTTATATACAACCACCGGGAAGACAGGGCCGACAGGCTGTATTCGTTTATGGAATGGATAAGAGCCCCCGGTTGGCGTAAGGTCGTCATCACCGGCGACAGGCCGGGACGGAGCCTTGGGCGGCTCTGGAAAGAGATCGGTTCCGCGGAGGAGTTCGCGGCGCTCGTATCGGCGTGCGGACGAAGTTTCGGCTGCGGCAACGTCGTCTATGGCTTCCCGCTGCTTTTTAAACTCGCGCTTGAAGAGGGAAAGATGAAAATTGGCATATAACGTCACGCTGACACTCGCAATAGGCATAGCGATCGCCATGCTCTACGAGGCCCGCGTCGGCTGCTCCTGCGGGGGGCTGATAACGCCGGGGGCCGTGGCGCTCGCGATGCGCGACCCCGAGAGGATCGCGGCCGGCATACTCATAGCGATCGCCGTATGGGCGCTGCTGCGCCTCTGCGAACGCGGCTTCGGCCTCTGCGGCAGACGGCGCACCGGCACGGCGATGCTTCTTGCCCTCGCCGCGCGCGCCTCAATGGGGCAGATATCTCCCGACCCTCTGTGGCTGGGTTGGGTGGTGCCCGGGCTCATAGCGTCGGACATGAGGCGCAGCGGCATACCGGAGACACTCCTATCGCTTACGATAGTCTCAACGGCGACAGCCTCCGCGGCTGAGCTTGCCGTTTTCCTTCTCTCATGGTGCGGCGTACGATGAAATACGACGATTACATCTCATACCAGAAGAAACAAAAAAGGCTGCGGAGGGAAAACATCGCGATGCTCGCCGCCGCGGCCCTGCTGATGGCGGCGCTGTGGGTATTCGGCTCCGGCGGCGCTACGCCGCACGAGGAATTTCTGATGGCACGGGTCAGAGAGGCCCAAAATCATATATGGGAGCTCAAGGAGAAGCTGGGCGCAGCGGACGAAACGGCGGACCCAGACCGTACCGGCCTGATCGGCTTTGAATGGAGCGGGCTCAGCACGACGTTGGGTTCTCTTCCGGCCAAAAGGACCTCCTGCGACCCTCGCTGGGCCGCGGTGATGGACCGATGGTTCGACAAACTCAACATAAAACGCGGGGACAGCGTGCTGCTCCTTTCATCCTCGTCGTTTCCCGGGCTTATACTGAACACGCTGACCGCGGCGGAGGCCAGAGGCGTGAAACTCACCTTCGTGCTATCGCTGGGCTCGTCGTCCTGGGGGGCCAACGTCCCCAAGGCGACATGGCCGGAAGTGGCCGCGATACTGCGCAGAAAGGGGCTCATACGTTCCGCCGTCTACGCCTGCACCCCGGGCGGGGACAGGGAGACAGGAGGCGGTCTCAGCGACGAAACCATTGAAGAGATGCGCCGCGTCTGCCGCGGCGAGGGGACGCGGCTCGTCATACACAAGTCACTAGAAGAAGTCATAGACTGGAAAATGGATATCGTACATGCCGTGAAGCCAAAGGTCGTCATCAGCATAGGCGGCTCCGAATCCAACATGGGCGGCGACGAAGCTATACTGAACCTTTCGCCCGGGCTGCACACTAAGGCGGGAGATAACGGCGGAAACGGCGTGATCGGGCTCGCGTTGGCAGAGGGAATACCAGTCATCCACCTGCTGAACATAAAAAAACTCGCCGCCGAAGAGGGGATACCCTTCGACGCCCGCCGTGGCTACAGAAACCTGCGCGGAAAGCGGGGCCTCGTCTGCGCGGCGGCCTCGCTCTGCCTCTTCGCGGCCTTCCTGTTCGTATTCAAAGGACGAAGATTCGCGCGCGCCGAATAAATCTATACTGTTCTCAAATTGAGCTTTAAGATTATTATCACAGAATTATTTGACCATATTTGTCGTCAGTGAAAAACGTCTGGGAAAATCACAGCAATAGCGGTCCGGTTGATACTTATAAATTTTCCTGAACCTCGCAAACTTCCCTGAGGATCAATAACGTATAGGTTCTGCCAACCTTCCTGTATAAATAATCCATGAAATTTCCCAGATCGTCATTATTTGCAATATAGACTTCAAGCATATAGTCATACTCACCAGAAATCATGTAAAGATTAAAAACCTCGTCTCTGTTTTTTAGAAAAGAGGGCATGTCACCTATAAACTTATCGTCCTTTAGCAAGATGAAAGCATGAATTGTATACCCGAACTTTCCCCAATCGACCTTTGCGTTATAGGATAGAATGACATTTTTATCCTCCATTTTCTTTGTTCTTTCATAAACGGATGAAGGAGAAAGAGAGATTTTACTGCCCAATTGTTTGTATGATATTCGGCAATCATTCTTTAGTTCATAGGCTATCCGAAAGTCTATCTCATCCAAATCCTGCTTGACCATTTTTATCATCTCATCACTCCCAATCAATATGATCTCTGTACAGCGCCTCCCGAAAAATTCTTATGGTACCTGAACATGTGCAAAAATACCGATAACTTCATAAAGTGCGTATTCCTATGTATTATATACTGAAAATCAATACTTCAAATATTTAGTATATTTAAACCTGTAAGATACTATGATCTGCAAACCTCTACGTCAGTAGATCACTCATTCATAGCGATATATTTGCAATATACCGAAGCAATCATGACAGCCAGAATGCCTCCAGATATTTTGCCGACTACCAAAGGAAAGACAAAAGAACGTTCAAATCCCGCCGTAAACCCCAGATGATCCCCTATTGCGTAACCGGCAGGTACAACAAAAGCCATATTGATGACAATACCTTTGTTCGTCATTTTGTTCAACATCGGAATGACGGGGAAAAAATTAGCCAACGTCGTTATTATACCTGTCAATGCAAGATCATCCACCCCCATCATTGTCGCCAGGAGTGACATCTGACGGTAAAAAAATTTTTTAACCAGGTAAAGCATTGGGAATATCCCCGCCAAAACCACCCCTATTTGTCCTAAAATTGCAAAGGCATCATTGATCGGAGCCATTCCATCGATAACTTTAACCCCGGTGAGCGCTCCGACCGCAGAAGCGGCAAAACCTGAAACAGCAACGCACAGGACTATATGTCCCAGGCATTTTATTACTTTGACCGCGTATGACTGCGCATAAACCAGCGCGACGGCTATCATTGCCGCCAAGACCGTGATTGGCATCAAATTATAGACCAGCACATCTTTATCTATGCCGGCTATCACACCTGAAATTAGGGCGGAGGCTGGAATGGTTAAAAAACCGATCAGCAACCCTAATATCACATATTTATGTCTCTCTTGATCGGTCGCCGAAAGGACAAGCGGGATTATTCCAAGTGAGGCGCCCATCATTGATGCGACTATGATCCCGTTAAACAGCCCCGCCTCTTTAGCGTGACAAATATCTAAAGCGAGATAGGCGCCTCCGGAATCGCTGGGCATTATCGCTGCGACGAAAAGAGACGGATCCGCCCCCGTAAGCAGCAGTACCGGTGAAACTATAGGATACAATGTACGGGCGATTACTGGAGACAACGTGATCATTCCGATCATTATCACGGCCAACGGTCCCAACGTATAAAAACCTTCGTCTATCAAGAGCCCCAAACCAAAGACTCCGCCTGCAAGCTTATCCACGCAAGCAACGCAGATAAATACAGCGACCAGAGTCATAATGACCATATTTATATTTATGCTCATCTCTTTTATACTCTCAAAGTTAATAAATCCGCCGCTCGGCATCCATACTGAGAGCGGGCGGCGGATTTTCATCTAGCCTACGAGTTCAAAGGCATTTTAATTATTATCTCTCTTCCACCAGAAGACTATGCTTGAATACGATGCCATATTTTGCAAGCGCCGGCATAAGGTAATCGTAGAAGGCATCGTCTCCGGCCAGCGATTCAGGGGCGTGGAATCCGGGAATCGAGATCATGCCGTTTGCTACTGCTTTCGCCGTCACTGAACAAGAATAGCCCGTAGTACGCGCCATAGAGTGCAGCATCAGTTTTTCGTCGAACTTATCGATCAGGTCCCAGGTATTCGTAACGTACCTGCCATCTTTCGGTCCTTTGGCCACCACGCGCATAACAGTGAGATCTCTGTCACCGTTTTCCGGCTTCAGTGTCCAAAGCGGGCGGAAGAGTTCAGTCGTAACGTCAAAGGGTACAACCTCTTTTCCGTCAACAACGACAGGCTCTCTGTTAAAGCATCCCGCAGCTTTCATTACGTTGATGGCCTCAACATAGCCGGGCCATCGCATCGTCTTTTCAGCAACGAACTTACCCTTAACGTTGACCGCCGCTGAACGAAGACCATCGGTGAAGAAAGCTTCAAGCTTGCCAACGCCGGGAAAGTCTATCTCTTCCAAACCGCTGAGCGCAGGTGCCTCTGTCAGAGTATTATCCTTTACATATTTCGCCGGTGCACAGTATTCATTCATAGTATCCTCAAGGCAGAAGACGGTGCGGTAATTAAATGGGGGATCCAGTTTGTCGGGAATACCACCAACATAGATGCAACCGAAGTCAAGCTCATCCACCATAGCGCCGCCGCGTGCGACAAGATAGTTTGACATTCCAGGAGCAATCCCCATATCAAATACCGCAACGGCGCCGGTCCTCTTCGCAATCTCATCCATACCTTCGCTGTGCAAAAACCCACTTGGACTCACATAATTCTTACCCATTTCGAGAATTTGCCGTTGCGAAGCACCTTCCAGGTGGCTCGGCAGAAGCCCACAGACTATGTCGGCATCACTTGCAGCTTCGGCAAGCGCCGAAGCGTCGTTTGCCGGCTTTTGAATCTTTTTGATATCAGCTCTGTCTGCCAAAGAAGCCAATGCTTTCTCAAATGGGTCCATAACAGTCACAGTAAAATCTTTCGCTAGGTCAAGCGCTACCGTTTTACCTATCAAACCACATCCCAGGACCAATGCTTTTTTCATAACCATTTCTCCTTTTCATTTTATTAAATTGAAATATCTTTCTCTGAGTTGAATTGCTAATCTACCTTGGCTTTACAGTATTCATCTAGACCATAGAGTTTTTTCGGCCCTTCGTAATCTTTCAGCACCGCAACAAAGGTCTTTGAGAGCAACAGTAGCACCACAAGGTTGACATAGGTGGGAACAGACGAGGATATATCTACGATCAGCCACGCATATGATACGTTCGTGTTCAGAACATCTATCATATAGGCCATAATCAGGCCAAAGAAGGGTGTCGTTATTCTTAGTAATTTCAGCGCGGTTTTTCTCATTGGAACGTTGTTCCTGAATACATATTCGAGTATTGAATGAAAGTAGGAATACCATCCAGTAACTGTCGTCCATGAGAAAAGAAACAGCGATATCGCGATGAAGTATGCCGCAAAAGTCTTTCCCAAGCCATGCGAGAAAGCGTTTATCGTGAGGGTTGACCCGGATATCCCTGAATTCCATTCACCAGTCAACACTATTACCAATCCTGTTATCGTACAGACAATTATGGTATCGACAAACACTTCCATAACACCCCACATACCCTGTTCTATAGGGTGCTTATTGTCCGCAGTGGCATGCACCATTGGACTGGTCCCCCAACCGGCTTCGTTGCTGAAAAGGCCGCGGGCAATGCCAGTGCGGGCAATCAGCATGAATGAGGCTCCGGCAAAACCGCCCACTGCGGCGACCGGTGTAAATGCGGACTTTATAATCAACGTTATCGTGGCAGGAAGGTTAGCGATATTTATGATGATTATATAAGCGCCAAATACAATATATAGAATGGACATAAACGGCATCATAAACGAAGCAAAACCGATGACACGCTTAAGACCGCCCCATATTACCAGCGCACACATCAGGCAGAAAAACGCCGAAAGATAAATGATCCTTAATCCGGTCACCTCATGGAGCGATTCACCTACGGTGTAGGCTTCGGGAGCCAAAATGAGCTGCATAAATATTCCTAAGGTAAAAAGTACCGTAAAGATTCCCCAGAATTTAAACTTACTTCCAAGCCCTCTTTCAATGTAAAAAAGCGGACCACCGGTCTTCTTGCCGTCAGGATCCTGCTTCCGATAATAAACGGCAAGTGTGACCTCTACCATCTTCGTCATCATACCCACCAAGGCCGTCATCCACATCCAGAAAAGGGCGCCAGGGCCGCCAAGAGCTATAGCGCTCGCCACACCACCAATGTTGCCGGAACCGATACTGCCAGCGATAGCGACACAGGCGGCTTGGTACGGAGTGACTCTGCTTTTGTCAACCGCCAGCATCTCTCCTTTTTTATCAGGTAAGAAACAAAAACGGAATGAATCAAAGAAATGCCGCATCTGCCAGAATCTAGTTATTATACTAAAGTAAAGCCCTGTCCCTAAAAGGCCAATAAGTAGCGTTGGCCCCCACAAAATTCCTACTATATTGTCTAGGAATTGTTCCATGATACTATCACCCCTCATACGTGATTTGTTCAGCGCTGAATGATAGTATCTTATATTACAATAAATAAACATACAATAAATAATATTTCAATAAATAGCTGACCAGACTGACATTCGTTTGAAAAATGCCTCTTTTCCAAATTATATTTTGCTCTCTACTGCAAAATTCTATCAATGGCAAAACCTCAGATGCTGCAACGCATCATTTTAGCAGTCTTTTCGCGACTTTCCATTCAATCCAACACTTTACGACAGATTTTTGTACACCGCCTCCAGTTAGTACAGTCCGGCGGCGAGAGGGACCGCCAGTACCGTGGCGAGTCCGGCTACGGCTACGGCGAGGCTGCTCATCGCGCCTTCGACTTCTCCCATCTCCAGCGCCTTCACGGTGCCGATCGCATGGGCGCTGGCTCCGATCGCGAGCCCCTTCGCCACCGGGTCAGTTATGCGAAAGATCTTCATCACCGGTTCGGCTACGATGTTTCCCAGTATCCCCGTGGCTATTATCGAAACCACTGTGATGGTGACGATGCCGCCCGCCTCGGCGCTGACGCCCATGCCTATCGCCGTGGTTATCGATTTAGGCAGCAGGGTCACGTAGACGGTGCGGCTCAGCCCCCAACACCTGGCTATGACAAAGATGCTCGCGGCGCTGGCCGCCACTCCCGCCGCGATGCCGCAAAGAATGGCCGCCGCGTACTCTTTCAGCAGGCCGCGCTGACGGTATAGCGGCAGCGCGAGGCAGACGGTAGCCGGCGTGAGGAAATAACTCAGGTATTTCGCGCCGTGGTCGTAGCTTTTGTAGGGGATGCCGCAGAGCGAGAGCAGCGAGATTATGAGGACGACGGCGAGCAGCAGCGGATTGAAGACGGCATAGTTAAAGCGCCTGCGCAGGATGGAACCGAGAATGTAAGCTCCGACGCTGAGCGCAAGGCCAAAGTAGGCCGAGGACGAGATGAAATCTCTCATTTTGTTTCGCGCCCCTCTTTCGTCCGCATCGCGAGTTCCGCCGTTTTTCCCGTCGCCGCCATCACCACAACGGTAGATACGGTAACGATAACGGCAAGAGGTATGAGGATTCCGCGTATTTCGTTGAACTGCTCGATCAGCCCGACGGCGGCGGGGATGAACATCATCGGCATCGCCTCCAGCAGGAAGCTGCCGAAATCCTCAACGTCGGGGAGCTTCACAAGGCCGGTACAGAGAGCGGCCAACAGGATAAAGAGCCCGTATACTCCGGCCGGGACCGGCAGGGGCAGCAAAAAATTGAGCAGCTCGCCAAGCATCGTGGCGAGAAAAATGATGAATATCTGTTTTGCGTATTTCATTCTATTACCTTATTTCTAAAAGAGTATAAAAGTTTTTATCTGGCCTTTTCGTAGAGGATAGCGGCGGCGGCGCAGGCGGCGGCGACGGCGGTGCTCGCGCGCATTATGCGGCGGCCCAGAGATACGGGGATAAAGCCCTCCGCAAGCAGCCTGGCGCTTTCATGCGGGGCCCAGTCTCCCTCGGGGCCGATGGCGACCGCGGTGTGCGGCGCTATCTTTATCTCACGCAGCGGCTTTGTCTCCGGCGAGAGCAGCGCGGCGAGGCGCTGCGGGGGAAGGCCGCCAAAGTCAGCGGAGGAAAAGGGGACCGGCTCACGCAGGAGCGGAGGCGTCGCGGCGCTCGCCTGTTTTGTCGCTTCGTCAAGTATTTTGCGCCAGCGCGCCATCTTGTCGGCCAGCTTGGCTCCCTCGTAACGGGGGACGCTTCTTTCACAGATCAGGAGGCGGACCGCGTAAACGCCAGTTTCGGCGCAGAAACGCAGCGCGTCGTCCAGTTGGTCGTTCTTCAGCAGGCCGAGCAGCAATTCCACCTTCGGGAGTCCCGCGTCTTCTTTGACGCGTGAAATTTCGCGCGCAAAGACGGAATCCCCGGCACATTCAAGCTTCAGCTCTATCTTTTCACCGTCGAGCAGTCCCTCTACAAGCGACCCCGTATAGCAACGGCGGACGCGGACGAGATGGTGCGCCTCCTCCGCGTCTATATGCCACAGGCCGTTATCAAAGGCGCAGCGCTCAAGCCTCAGTCTTGGCAGCGACACCCCACCATTCTCCCCGTACCAGCTCTTCGATCACTCTCATCTTCGCCGCGGCAAGCGCCTCGAGGAAGACCGGCTTCTCTTTTTCGAGCATTCCCGAAAATATCGCGACTCCCTCTTTGCCGATAACGGCCGGAACGTCCGCCACCATTGTCGTAAGCGGGTCGAGCAGGATGTTTGCCGTAAGGATGTCGGCGGTATGGTCGAAATCCTTCAGCAGATCCCCCGTCGCCAGGTCTATCTTTTCAAGATCAAGGTCGTTGAGTTCAAAGTTTTTCCGTACCTCTTCGATGACCGTAGGATCGATGTCGCGCGCGTATGCGCGCCCGGCGCCCATCTTGAGCGCGCCTATCGTCAGAATGCCGGAGCCGGTGCCGATGTCGGCGGTGGTGATTCCCGGACGGATATATTTTTCCAGCAGTTCAAGGACTATCTGCGTGCTCTCGTGGTATCCGGTGCCAAAGGCGCTGCCGGGATTGATATAGAGAGCCAGACGGTCCTCGGGCTCCGTTCCCTTGTGCCACGGCGCGAGCACGACGAGGCCTCGCCCCACTGGAAGCGGCGGGAAGGCCTCCTCCGCCGCGACGTTCCACGGCTGATTCTCGATCTTTCCCCAGTCTTCGATCTCCACGCCGGGAAATTCCATCATCGCCTCTATGAGCTTCGTCCTCCAGACGGAGATCTCCTCGTTGCTCCTATAATACATACGCAGCCGCGAATTTCCGTCAGGAAGCTCCTGCAGCTCCGTGCCGATGCTCTCTGAGATATCCGCGAGAGAGAAGAGGTTGTCCTCCTGACTGGCTTCGGATTTTATCGTTATGTACCACCAGTAATTATCGTTATTCTGCATGGCTCCAGCTCCTTTCGCCGCCGCGGCGGAACGGGACGCCGTAAAAACTATTTTTTCACGCCGCCGTTTCTGACCGCTTACCCATTCTATTATACTGCCTTTGCCATCGATTTACATACGGCCCCGCCCTTTTCCCTCCGTGTTATACTTAAATAAAGGAGGATGAGTTTTTAAGATGAGAAAATTTATCATGGCAGCCACGATCCTGCTCTGCTTAACAGGAGCCTCATTCGCGTCGGAAAACATTTGCGGCACGACGAAAGAGATGATGAACGCGGAATTTTGGGTAAAAGGGACTAAGACGGCGCACGAAACGATACTTGCGCCGGCGGAGGTTCAGGCCCTCACCGCTAAAATAAGGGAGGCTCCCGGCACATTCTGCACCGACATCCTGGATTATCCGGACTTTCTCTCCCGCGAAGAATTCGCGCGCAAGATAAAGAGTTACGCCGCGCGCCCGGACAACAAGAGATACGTCGGAGCGGCGGAGGCGGACGGCGAGTTTTGGCGGCGCGTCGAGTCCAACGCAAATCCGGGCGCGGCAGATGAAACGACGCTCGTCCGCTTCGGCGCCGTCGTAAATAATTGCCTCGTAAAGACACTGCCCTGCGAAGAGCCGCTCTACAGCGAGGCCGACGACGTATTATTCGACATGAACGTCGAAAGCGCGGTCAAGATATGGGAGCCGCTGGCGGTGCTGCACGAATCGGCGGACGGCGAATACTATTTTGTCGAGAGCCCGTACTGCGCGGGTTGGATAAAGAAAGAGAACGTCGCGCTGACCGACAGGAAAACGCTGAAAGAGCTGGCCGCGCGCGATTTCTACATGGTCACGGGGAGCAGGGTGACATCGGACGTAAGGACCTCCGCGCCGGATGCCGGACGCCGCGAGTTTTTCATGGGGACCAGGCTCCCGGCCGCCGATGAAGAAGAATCTATCGGCGGCGTCTCCGCAATATTCGGGCACGGAGTGCTGGTACCGGAACGCGGCGCCGACGGCTCGCTGCGCGTCGTAACGGACCTCCTGCCGCGCGGCGCCGACCTTTCGCGCGGCTGCCTGCCCTATACGCAGGCAAATGTGCTGAAGCAGGCCTTCAAGATGCTCGGCGAACGTTACGGCTGGGGCGGCATGTACGGCTCGCGCGACTGCAGCGCCTTCACCCGCGACATTTACCTGACCTTCGGCATCGAACTGCCGCGCAACTCGCTGCCGCAGGCGAAGGCCCCCGCGGGAAACATCGACGTCTCAAAGCTGACGGCGGCGGAAAAGGCAAAGCTCCTTGCCGGCGCGCCGGCGGGGACGCTGGTGCAGATGCCCGGGCATATAATGCTCTATCTCGGCGCCATAAGGGGCCGGCCCTACATAATCCATTCCGCCTACGCGCTCGGCCCGTCGGGCAAAAAAGGGGCCGAAGGCGTGAAAACGCTGAACTGCGTCGCCGTCACCGACATGGAGATGACGCGGAGAAACGGCACGACGATCATCGATAATATCGCCAACATCAACATCATAAGATAAAAACAGAAACATCATATAGCAAGCAATCGATAGCGTAGGCG
>OLGB01003605.1_pt1 | contig 14311 bp, 15 predicted proteins | sample 1605691 | NCBI WGS metagenome assembly OLGB01 (sample SAMEA3888925, study PRJEB22519) | human gut metagenome | biome: human gut; feature: human-associated habitat; material: faeces | place: Denmark | collected 2010 | reverse complement strand
ATCGTAAACAATGCGGTGCATACGCTCTCCCGACCTTCGGATAACCCCGCGTATGATATCACACAGGAAGACCTTGTGGTGGCCTCCCTCCGTTTCAACCCCGATATCGTATGTGTCGGCGAGATGCGTGACGTGGAATGTTACTCGGCGGTGGAAGCATCGCTGACCGGTCATACGGTGGTATCGACCGTCCATGCAGGCCCCGGCTCGGCAGCTCACATGAGAATCGCACTTCTGTGTCAGAAGAGATTCCCGATCAACTTCCAAACCTCGCTGATGCAAGCAGGTCAAGCGTTTCCTATCGTGGTCTACAGCCACAAGCTGGAAAACAACAGCAGAAAATGCATGGATATTTCCGAATGCATCATCAACGCAGCGGGCGAACGTGAATACAACTGCCTGTACAACTATGAGATCACCAAAAACACCATCGAGGATGAGCAGTTCATCATCGAAGGTCACTTCTGCAAGCCGAATATGATGTCCGACAGCCTACGCCGAAGACTCATTCAGTACGGTGTACCGCAGAACAAACTCAACCGCTTTTTGAAAGGAGATGACAGCGAATGATCGTGTTTTATCTGATCGGGTTTCTGCTTCTTTGTGCAGCGACCGTCATTCTGCTCGGGCTTACCCCCGAAAGCATTACCGATGACCTCATGCGCTTTGTCTCTCCGAAGCAAACGCTGAGAGATAAGGTGCTCATCGCCAAGGGCAAGAAGAAATCCCGTAGGCTGACAAACGAGATCCTCCACATCAAGGATGCCCTCGATGCCACAGGCAAAGGAAAGCAGTTTACCATCGCGTGTGCGGCTTCCATCCTCTTGCTGATCGTGGGATGCATTGTAGCAGTGGTCATTGACAACTACTTCATGATCCCTGTACTGGCGGTAGCCTTTGCATGTCTGCCGTTTTTCTATATCAAAAGCACCATTGCGGCCTATGACCGGCACGTGCGAGAAGAGATGGAAACGGCGCTGTCCATTATAACCACCTCGTATATCCGTTCCGATGACATCCTCGGTGCGGTTCAGGAGAATATCGTCTACCTTAAGCCTCCCGTGAAGGGGATCTTTCAATCCTTTGTCGGTGATGCCATGATGATCTCCTCCGACCTTAAAACCGCACTGAGAAATCTGAAGGAAAAGATCAGCGACAGCATCTATGAGGAATGGTGTGATACCTTGATTGCCTGTCAGGATGACAGAACGCTGAAGGATACGCTCCTGCCCATCGTGGCAAAGCTGACCGACGTGAGAATCGTCAACAACGAGCTGAAGACCATGCTCGGAGAGGTGAAAAAGGAGTACTGGATGATGGTCTGCCTTGTGGTAGGCAATATCCCGCTTCTGTATATGCTCAACACAGCGTGGTTCGATGCCTTGATGTTCTCCATCCCCGGCAAGATCGTCCTTGCCATCTGCGGTGTGGTTATTCTCATAACGGCAATGTTTATGATGAAATATACCAAGCCCATCGAATACAAGAAGTAAGGAGGTAGCGGACAGATGAAAACAACTGTAATTTGGAGCATACCTCCTGTCCGCCCGAGATTGGGCAAGCCCAATCTCCCAAGTAAGGCGGTGACATCTTAATATGTTACAAGCACTTATCGGCTCTATCTTTGGAGTCGGACTTTTTCTCATTCTCGCGGACTACTTCCGTGTGCCGTTCTTCAAGACCTCCAAGGCGATCAACAACCTCGCCAAGCGACAGGAAAAGAAAACGAGTACGCTGGATATTTGGCTCGGCGACCTTGCCATGTGGATCTCCAAACGGCTCCGAATCAATGAATTCAAGCGAATGCAGCTTGAAATCGACCTTCGCTCGGCGGGTGTGAATATGTCGCCCGAAATGCACATTGCAAACAGCATCGTCAAGTCCATGCTCATCGGCATCCTTGCCGTTCCGATGCTCTTCATCTTCCCGTTGCTTTCTCCCATCATCGTAGCACTTGCCGTAATGATGTACTTCAAGGCATCCAAGGGCGTTGCCGATAAGATCAAGGAGAAGCGCAGACACATCGAATACGAGCTTCCTCGTTTCGTCTCTCACATTGAGAAGACGCTGAAGCACAACCGAGATGTGCTGTATATTCTTGACTCGTATAAGAACAACGCAGGTGATGAGCTGAAGCAAGAACTTGAGATCACCATTGCGGATATGCGCTCAGGCAATTACGAAGCAGCCCTCACGAGATTTGAATCCCGTGTCGGCTCCTCCATGCTGTCTGACGTAACAAGAGGTCTGATCGGTGTGCTTCGAGGGGATGAAACCGACGTGTATTGGGCAGGTCTTGCGGTGAAGTTTTCGGACTACCAAAGACAGCTCTTAAAACAGCAAGCGCAGAAGATACCTTCCAAGGTCAAGCGCCTGTCCATGTGCTTGCTCTTCTGTTTTATGCTGATCTATATCGTAGTCATCGGTATGGAGATCATGAACTCTATCGGAGTCCTCTTCGGTTAAAGGAGGTGGATGTATGAAGAGACTTCTAAAACCATTTAAGTCAAACCACGCCGAAGGATATATCGATACGGTGGTCTGTGTGATGGCGGCGATGATGGTCATAGTTCTTGCTCTTAACGTGTTCAGTTTTCTGACACTCAAGCAAGACATGGATCACTTCGCAAAGGAACTCATCGACACAGCCACCACCTACGGCAGAACCAATGAACAAGCGACAGACCGATACAATGAGCTTTGTGACGAGCTTGGAATCAGCCCATCGGTCAGCTATAGTGGCACAACCTATTACAACGCCTCCACCGGAAAGGTGCAGCTCGGTGAAACAATCCACGTAACGCTGACCTATCAGACCCACGTCCGAGGGCTTGGAGTATTCAAGATCCCCGTCACGCTGAAAGCCACCTTCTCGGGACTGTCCCAAAAGTATTGGAAGTGAGGTGGTATGAATGAAGAAACTGCTGAAAGACACCCGAGGCGGTGGATATTTCACGCCTTACGTGATCACCATCGTCATCGCTATGATCCTGTCAGCGGTGCTGTTTTACGCACAGTGCATGACCATCATTCAGACCACCCGAGCCGATACCGAACGTGTCCTCGAGTCCTTCATCATGAAGAATTCGATCGACATTTACAACTCCATCAAGCAAGGGCATGATTTCACAGAAGATTTTGATGAAAATTTTTATATTTCGCAAACTTCTTCCGAATTGTCGCTGGACTCTTCAAAAAACCGTTTGTATAATTATGGTGCAGACGGCGAAATCGTCTACTCCATGACTAATCCGAATGTTACCTACAAGTGTAGACAGGAGTTCGGGGACGAACTCCAAGCCCTGAAACTAAAGGCGAGCTACACGGTGATGATCCCTGTGATCTTCGCGGGAGAACACATCTTCGACCTCGAGATCCCGATCACGGTCACCCGAAGCCTCACCTTAAAAGAGTGAGCATAAGCTCAAGAAAGGATGGTCATGAAACTATGACAAGAACACAAATCATCATTTATGTAGCGGTAGGTCTTATCGTCGCAATTATCGCAGGATTCCTCATCCCAGGCTTCGGTGGAGATAAGCCCGTCGATGGCGGGGGCACCACTGATACCAACGTCAGCATCCAAATCCCGACCGACACCTCCGATCCGACTGACACGACCGACGATCCGAGCATCACGCCTCCCGTGGTAACCGATCCCACCGACGATGACAAGAAGGATCCCGATACTACCGACACAACCACACCTACGAAGGGTGGCGATCCCGAGGTAGAAGACGGCACGGAAGAGGATGTCAAGGACAAAACTCCTGTGGTCGATAACGCCCAAGGCAAGGATAAGGTGGTAAACGGTGAAAAGGACAAGAATACCGTAGAAACCGGACCTGCAAGCGGTGAGGACAGAAACGACGAGATCATCAAGGAAAAGGAAGAAAAGACTCCCGCAAAAGAAGAGGAAAAGGATAAGCCCGTCATCGTAGAAAACGAGAAAACAAGCACCGAAGGCGGTGAAAAGGGTGACGTCGAGGTCAGAGACGAAGAGGAAAACGTCGATGACGGCAACAAGAACGGCCCCGAGTACAAGCCCTCCATTGGTGGAGATAATCCCTTCGATGACGATACCGAAACCGAGATCGATGACAATCCTGTCGATAACTATGTAGGCGAAGGCGAGGATCGTCCCGGCGAAGGCATCCACTTCTAAGAATAAGACAATCACGGACGGCACCCAAAGCGGTGCCGTCAATTACTTTCAGAAAGGAGAAAAAGCTTGAAAAGAATACTGAGCATTATTCTGCTGATGGCAACCTTGCTGTCAGCTTTTTCTATTACTGCATTTGCCGACGATAATGCGCAAAGCGGATCGGGCGACATGCATGGTGCTGCCTCGGGCTACGCTTGGTATAACACCTATCAGTATCTCTGGAAGGTGACGCTGTTTGTCGGCAAGTCCGATCAAGCCTCCAAGTCCTCCGACCTGCAAAATGACTTTCACAGAATCGGTACCGTTGTTATGAAAAAGACAGGGTGGAACGTATCCTCCTCTGTCAAGTTCGGTAGCGGAACCAAGGTCGACTATTACTCCGGTGCGGCGATGACGATGGATACGTCGCCCAAGATCATATCCGATGCAAACTGTCCCAAGGTTCCTATCGTGTGTGATGGTGATATCGGTACCGTCAAGGCATACTTCGGTTCAACCGGTACGGTATCCACCATCCTCAATGCCATTGCGAAAGACAAAGGAACCACCAAGGAAAGTATGCTGAGAGCACTCCGCTTTACCATCGGTGGCCGCAGTCAGACAAATTGGGACTACTCCTACCTTGATCCCAACGGAACGAGCAACCGAGTGCCGTGGGTAATCGTATATGAGCCTATGGTGATTCTGAACCTCAAGGACAAGGTGACAAAGCTTGCGTTTACTGCAACCGAGTTCGCTCTCTGTGAGCTAAACGGTTGGTACGACTGGAACAAAAGCGGAGGAAGCGGTCAGAACTGTGCCATTCTTCCCGAAAGACACATGCCGACCTCTGTGCAGCTTGAAGAGTCTTGGTTCGGATATCCCGTGTATGCCGTCACCGATGACTCAAAGAAATGGGACTACAACGACGTTGTCAAGGGCGGCGGTTGGGGTATGAGATGGCTTCCCGTAGCCGTCCAGGAACCCGAATACAAGGAGATCGACTACGGAACCTACTTCGGCACGGTGTCTACTCCTACCGCAGACGGTTACGGAACCGTCGTCGTCAACTGGCGAAACTATAAGTCGGAAAGCGGAACGGTTCTCTGTGAACTGTACCGAGGATCTACAAGGATTTGGTCGGGCAACAAGACCATCGCAGGTGGTTCTGCCGTACAGAGCACCTTCAGCGTGTATTATCCCGGTACGAGCACACAGACGCTTACAGCAAAGATCAACTATGCCAACAGAAATCAAGAAACCGATCCTAACGATAACCTCAGAACACGAACGGTAACGCCAACGATCCCTGACGTGAAATACGACCAGGACTATGGCGTGTATATCTTTGAGGTAGAACAGCCCGATCAGGACAGCTACGGAACGGTGGATCTGTGGTGGAAGAACTGGACCGATATCAGCGGTTCTGCTCTATGTGAGGTGTACCTCAACGGATCACGCATCTACTCCGCAACAAAGTATTTCGACGCTTATGAAGGCATCGATCAGACACTGAGCGTCTACTACTCGGGAACCTATACCCGAACCCTTGAAGCTCGAATCAATTGGGCTTACAAGGACTACGAGACGGATCCCAATGACAACTCTGCAACCGAGACGATTACGCCTAACCAAACCATTGACAGCACCTATGATTTCTCGGTATCGAGCATCAGCGTTACGCCGAGCACGGTGTATCAAGGCGACTATGTAACGGTCTCCTTTATTTCAGACAACTGGAATATGGACGTTGCCTATAACGATATCCTTGTCGAACTTCTCGTGGGTAACACCGTCGTCAAGAGCGAATACGTGGACTTCTCCGCATACGGAAGAAACAGCCACACCTATTCCATTCCGATGAGTACCCTTGGTTCACAGACCATTACAGCACGAATCAACTGGTCTTACCGATACGGCGAGGACAATGCCTATAACAACAGCAACAGTCAACAAATACTATGAATTCTCGGTGTCAAGCTTGCAGATCACACCCACGACCTGTTACGAGAATGATACGGTAAAGGTAACCTTCCGGACCGACTCGTGGGATCGATACAATGCGTATAACGACATTCCCGTGCAGCTTCTGTATAACGGCGAAGTCATCTACACCGAGTACGTGGACTACGCAGCATACGGCGGCAAAAACCACACGCTGAACCTCAACGTGGGCGGTACGGTCGGAGTCAACAATATCAAGGTGAGAGTGAATTGGCCAAACCATTCCTCCGAGATCAATCCCAACAACAACGAAACCTCAACCGTGCAGGTTACAGTCAAGCCCAAGATCGACTTGACGATCCAAGCAATCACGCCCAACAGCGACTACCGTGCCGGAATAACCGTAGTGACGAGTTACCGTATCTACAACAATAACCGTCATAACATCATCCCGAGCCATAATAATACGGTTTCCTTCGAAGTCTATTATTACAACGGAAGCACGAAGGTCGTGATTTCCTCTCAGACTTGGAAGCAAGCGGTCATTCCCGCCTACGACAATAACCTCGTGTACTTCAAGTGGACGGTTCCTTCCACCATTGCCGGAAAGACGGTATATTGCAAAGCAGTAGTCAACTCCGAAAATAAGGTGGATGAGTATGTAACCACCAATAATACGGCAACGCTGACAAGAACAGTAGCCAAGGTAAACACATCGCAGACACCCGACACGCAGTATGAGGAAACCAAGCCCAACGGATTCACCATTCCGTCCGCACCCTCTACAAGCGCCGGATCTGCAACGTGGAGTCTTTGGACGTATTCCAATGGCAGCTTCGTCAAGAAGAATTACGGCGTGGCAATCAGCAGTTCTGCTCCCGCTATCACGCCCGATGAGGACAGTCCTTCCGCAGAATACAAGTCCGGTCAGTGGCAGATGAGATCTGGATACGGTATCTATCTGAGCTATGCTCCCGGCATTACGAGCATCAGCGGCTATACGATGCCCGCAAGCTCTGCCTATACCTCAGTTCAGAGAGTGGAAGCAGCTTTCCCCGAATTCAAGTATGCCAAGACCATCGGCAGCTTCCGAAGCCTTGAAAAATACGGCGGTGTATGGGTATTCGTCAGAAACACTTCTGCGGATCTGAATGAGCGACTCCACTTCACACCCTTGTGGTATCCCAACGGAAACTATATTGTGTCCGTTATGGCAACCGACGTGTGGACACCGGCGGGCATGATCAGCTCGGTAAGAAACAGTAACACCATCAAGATCGTTGACTCTGCCTACGACGATTGGTATGTCGGCGAGGGGTGATAAGTTGAAGAAAATCTATGTGTGCTCCCGACTTGCGGGAGATATCGAGAACAACATCGAGAAGGCAAAGGGCTATGCGAGATTCGTAGTCAAGGAGTGCGGGGCGATACCGATCGCTCCGCACATCTACTTTACGCAGTTTCTCGATGACACTCTGCCCGAAGACAGAGCCTTCGGAACAATGGCGGATCTGATGCTCCTGTCCGATTGCGACGAACTTTGGTACTTCGGCGACAGCGTAAGCCAAGGCATGGTCAGGGAGATCATTGCCGCCAAGGAACAAGGAATCCCCGTCAGATACGTGTCTGATACGGAGATAGAAAAAATCAAAATCGAAAACGGAGGTATTCGAAATGAAATGGAACAAGAATTACACTAAGATCCTTGTGGTCGTTGCTATGCTTGCGCTCCTCGTGTCTGTCATGTCTGTAACGGCATTCGCAGCCTCGGGTGACGTTGCAGGTGCGGTGCAGTCCACTTGGAATGCCGCAAAGGTGCAGATTAAGAGCGTGGTCAACAACGTGGTATTTCCCGTCATCGACCTTGTCCTCGCCGTCTGCTTCTTTGCCAAGGTAGCCCTCGTCTATATGGACTACCGCAAGCACGGTCAGCTCGAGTGGACTCCTCCCGCGATCCTGTTTGCAACGCTCGTGTTTGCCCTTACCGCACCTCTCTATATTTGGGACATCATCGGTATGTAAGCGTGAAATCACGAAAAAACGCGGAAAGATGTGAATTAAATCACAACTTTCTTTGAAATCTTGTGTTTGCTCGTTGACTTTCCTCTCGTTTTGGTATATAATAATATCGAAACGAGAGGAGGTCGATATTATGAAACGACTTATACTTGATGATTTGCGAAAATGGAGAAATACAAAACGCAGAAAACCGCTGATTATAAAAGGAGCAAGACAGGTCGGCAAGACTTGGGTGCTGAAGGAGTTCGGAAAAGAATTCCCCGATGGCTTCGCTTACTTCAACTTCGATAAGGAAGAAGAATACAAGCAGTTTTTTGCAACGACAAAAGATGTGAATCGCATTCTGAAAAATCTTGCAATGGCAAGCGGTCAAAAAATCACGAAGGATACGCTGATCATATTCGATGAGATTCAAGCGTGTCCCGAAGCACTGAATACACTGAAATATTTCTGTGAGGATGCCCCGGAATATTATGTTGCGTGTGCAGGTTCTTTGCTCGGATTACTCCTTGCAGACGGATTCCCTGTGGGTAAGGTAGATTTTCTGAACATGGGCCCGATGACCTTTACGGAATTCTTGATTGCAAACGGTGATGAAAACCTGGTGGAATATCTCTCCTCAATTAACCACATTGAACAGATTCCCGATGCATTTTTCAACCCTTTGGAAGAGAAACTGAAAATGTATTACGTCATCGGCGGTATGCCGGAAGCCGTTCAATTGTGGATCGAAGACGGAGATATTAAAGAGGTGGACAGAGTCCTATCTGATATTCTCGATTCCTATGAAAACGACTTCGGAAAACACGCACCGGTGATCGACGTGCCGAAGATCCGCTTGATATGGGAGTCGCTTCCGTCCCAACTTGCAAGAGAGAACAAGAAGTTCTTATACAGTGCTGTTAAACCCGGCGCAAGAGCAAGAGAATACGAAAATGCTTTGAATTGGCTGAAGAACGCAAATCTTGTAAGTAAGGTAAACAGAATCACCAAGCCCGGTCTTCCGGTGTCCGCGTATGATGATCTCGAAGCCTTCAAAATCTATATGGTTGACGTTGGACTTCTCAGAAAACATTCCCATCTTGCATCCTCTGCCTTCGCAGAAAACACAAGACTGTTTACCGAATTCAAAGGAGCGCTCACCGAGAACTTTGTGTATCAAAGTCTGATTAGAGAATATGAGGTTCAACCGAGATATTGGGCAGAATCTCCCTATGAGGTAGACTTTATCATCCAAAAAGAGAATGATGTGCTGCCAATCGAAGCAAAAGCCGGTGTAAACGTCAAAGCATCAAGCATTAAGAAATATGTTCGTGAATATGAGGAAAACACTCCGATATTGATCAGACTGTCGCTCAGGAATCTGTCACTTGACGGAAAGGTATTAAATGTTCCGCTGTTTATGATTGACGAGCTTGACCGATTGATCGATATCGCAAGAAAGTAACAAAAACATTCAAACGCCAAGGGCAAGTGTCGAAAGATACTTGCCCTTAATTTTATTTAGAGAGGTGATTTTATTTGGAATGGCTTACCGATCTTATTGATGGTATCGGTGATGCGATAGCCGGTGCGTTTAAATCACTTTGGGAAATGATATCAAGTTCCATTTGGGAGATTTTTCTCAAGTGGATTTATGAAGCGGTATATGGTGCAATTGCAGATTTCTTTACACTCATGGGTAGCATGGGAACGGATCTGTTCGACCTGCCGTGGGTGCAAGCGTGTGTGAAGCTGTTCAGTCTATTCGGTTGGTCGCTGTTTGTCGCGGGACTTGTAGTAGCGATCTTTGATATCGCTATCGAATATCAGTCTATGCGACAGTTTAATATCAAGCGTCAGGTAATGCCGCTGATTTACGGATTCCTTGCCGTGAACCTTTTCACAGTGCTACCAATCAGGCTATACACCTTCTGCATTACGATTCAGAATACGTTGATGCATGACCTTGCAAGTTTGTTTGCCTCCAATGCGGCGGCAGGAAAAGGACTTGCACATGTGGCTATGGGAGCATTGACTCCTATGAGTGGTGCCGTAAGCATCTTCAACCTATTGGCTATCATTGCTCTCGGTTACTGCGTTATCAAGATATTCTTCGCAAACATCAAACGCGGAGGTATTCTTTTGACACAGATTGCCGTTGGCAGCTTGTATCTCTTCTCATTACCCAAAGGATATACCGACGGATTCACGCAGTGGTGCAAACAGGTTATTGCACTTTGCCTAACCGCATTCATGCAGATGACTCTGCTTTACCTCGGATTGCTCACATGGCAGACGAATATGCTTCTCGGCTTGGGTGTTATGCTCTCGGCCAACGAAGTACCTCGAATTGCTCAGATGTTCGGTCTGGACACAAGCGTAAGAGTCAATATGATGAGCGCCGTTCACACCACAACGACCGCCATCAACCTCACTCGCGCATTGGCGAAGAAATAAGGAAAGGAGAACCCTATGAACGAAACCTATATCTATCCCCACAATTTGAAATCCCAAGCCAAGCTGTGGTTTTGGAACCTGCGAGATATCGCAATCATCGGAGTCGCCCTCCTTATTTCGATTCTCGCCTTAACACAAATCAAATTCTTTTTGCCCTTGGCTCTGACACTGGTGTATATGTTCCTGTCCATTCAGCTCGACGATACCAGTGTGCTTGACTTTATCAAGCAAGGCGTGAAATACTTTCTGCTTACCCAGCAGTACTATGAGTGGAAGGAGGACAAAACCGAATGAAAAAAGGTAATCTCTCAACCCAGGATATGCTGGGAATCAAGAGCTTTTCCCGCAACGGTATTCAGACCAACGGACACGGTGAGATCGTATATTTCACCGTGAAGCCGACCAACATTTCGGTGCTGTCGAGAGTGGCAGTCGGCATCAAGATCAAGCATCTGATGCAGCTTCTGTCCGCACAGCCCGACATCGAGATCATCTGCCTTGATGCAAGGGAGAACTTTGATGATAACAAGCTGTATCTCGATGCAAGACTCGAGGATGAAACCAATGCCAAGATCCGTGATCTGCTTGAAAGAGATAAGCAGTTCCTCGATGAGATTCAGGTGCAGATGTCGACAGCCCGTGAGTTTATGTTTGCAGTCAGACTCCGCAACGAATCCGACGAGCAGTCCTTTGCCAACCTCAACCGTATTGAGAAAAGCATCAACGAACAGGGCTTCGACTGCACCCGAGCAGAAAAGGATGACGTGAAGCGTATTCTCTCAAGATACTTCGGTATCAATACCGATGAGAAGCAACTCGATGACCACGACGGCGACACCGTTATGGAAAAGTGGATCATCCCCGATTAAAGGAGGTCGCAATGACAACCGAACAAAGAATAACGACGTTCAACGAAGAAAACAGACCGTTCTATATCGTGGATCTGGAAAGCGGAAGGTACAGCTTGTGCCTTCCGCTTGATCTTTTAGGTGACGAGTTTTATCCCTATTGCCAAGGCGCCTTCGATGCGTATGCAAGAGAGATCGGAGATGAACCGCTGACCGAGCACGGACTCCGTACTCACGGCGACGGTTATGAATGGCAAGCCGCCTTCTGCCAAGCCTTCGACGGAGATCCCAATCTGAAACGCTTTGTCTTCGATTGCGAATCGGGCGGCTTCTTTATGGACTGCGACGATCTGTCTCTCGTTGAGGATTACGGCAAACGCTTCAAGGCGATCTGCGAAGACGAAGAAGCCTTCACGCCTATCGTCTCTGCCGGAATTAAACGGCAAGAAATGTGGTTCGAGGAACAGGAAAAGCTGATGAAGACGGTGCGCGGATGGCTGCTTGAAAATCCGTCGTGTACCTTTGACATCATGTCTCCTTACGGAAACGTAAGCATCACGCCCGATGAAACCAAGCGACTGCTTGACGGAGTGCAGCATACCGTCAAGATCGACGGTGCTGAGTTTGCCGCTTATGAACTGCTCGATCAGGAGGTCATCGGCTCTCAGGTGGATCTGTTTGACAGCAGTATCGTCCGCTTAAAGACTGAGGAACCCGACCTCGATATGTACGAGCAAACTCTGTAAGAGAAGGACAGCGCGAAAATAAACTATAATCAAATCCAAACAATCACTATTTCGCGCGCGATTTGTGCTACGCACAAATCCAAAGAAAGGGGTTAAGTTATAGTGACAAAAAAGAAAAAGCAAATACCCGTAAAGGTAAGTCAAGCGGAAGCTCACGTCAAGGACTTCTTTGACATGATCTCTCCGGCGACTATGAAATTCAACGCCGATCATTTTATCTGCGGTGACACCTATCGCTCCGTGTGGGCTGTCCGTGAATATCCTCCTCAGACCAGTGATCAGGCAATCCTTTGCCACCTCGGTGACAAGGAAAACGTAACCCTCCACATCTACTCCCGATACGTGGATAACGTAGAACAGCGTAAGATCTTCCAAAACGCAACGAGAAAAAACCGTATGCTCTCCACCTCCGATGACGTTCAGGAAGCGGTAACCGCCGAAGGCAATATGGAGGACGTGGTAACGCTTCTCTCCGAGCTTCGAAAGAACAAGGAACCGCTTCTGCATTGTGCGGTGTTCATTGAGCTGTCAGCAACCTCCTTGGATAAGCTGAAGGAGATTCAGACCGAGGTCAATATGGAGCTGACAAGAGAACGTATCACGGTAGACCGTCTGACTCTCCGTCAACAGGAAGGCTTCAAGGCCTGTATGCCGTGCGGATATAACGCATTCGCATCGCTCTTTGAACGTGTGCTTCCCGCGTCCGCCGTGGCGAATCTGTATCCGTTTAACTACTCCGGCAAGACCGATCCCAACGGCTTCTATATCGGCAAGGATAGATACGGAACCAATATCCTCGTGGACTTCGACCGCAGAAGCGATGATAAGACCAACAGCAATATCCTCATCCTGGGTAACTCGGGACAAGGTAAGTCCTACCTTTTGAAGCTCCTGCTCGTGTCTCTGCGTCAGGCGGGAAAGTCTCTCATCACCTTGGATGCCGAACAAGAGTATGAAGATCTCTGTCACAATCTCGGCGGTTGCTATATCGACCTCATGAGTGGCAAGTATATCATCAACCCCTTGCAGCCCAAACGCTGGTCCGATGAGAACGAGATCCCCGATGCGGATGCTCCCGAAACCTTCCGCAAGTCCACAATGCTCAGTCAGCACATCTCCTATCTCAAGGACTTCTTCCGTTCCTACAAGGATTTCTCCGACGCGCACATTGACGCTCTCGAGATCCTCGTAACCAAGCTGTACAACAACTTCGGAATTAACGACTACACCGACTTCTCTAAGGTCAAGAACACCGACTATCCGATTATGGAAGATTTGTATGCCTTGGCTGAGGAAGAGTTCAACAAGTACGAGGCAGGCTCCAAGTCGCTCTTCACCGAAGAACTGCTCCGTGAAATCTGTCTCGGAATCAACTCCATGTGCAAGGGTGCGGAGAGTAAGTTCTTCAACGGACACACCAACATCACCGATGATAAGTTTGTCTGCTTCGGTGTCAAGGGACTCATGGACAGCAACAAGAAGCTGAAGGATGCAATGCTCTTCAACATCCTGTCCTATATGAACCACAACCTCTTAACACATGGCAATACGGTAGCATCTATCGACGAGCTGTATCTGTTCCTTACGAACATGACCGCTATCGAGTATATCCGCAACGCATCCAAGCGTGTCCGTAAAAAGGATTCTGCCATCATCCTCGCATCGCAGAACATTGAGGACTTCCTCATCAGCGGTATTCGTGAGTACACGAAGCCGCTGTTTTCTATCCCGACACATCACTTCTTGTTCAATCCCGGAAACATCAATTCCCGTGAGTTTATGGACGTGCTGCAGATCGAGCAAGCGGAGTATGACCTCATCAAGTTCCCCGAGCGAGGCACCTGCCTTTACAAGTGCGGTAACGAGCGTTATCTCTTGCAGGTCATCGCTCCCGAGTACAAGGCGAAGCTATTCGGCAACGCAGGTGGTAGATAAAACAAAAGCCCTCCAATCGGAGGGTTGAAAAATCGAAGGAGCGAACGTGACGTTAATGAACGGTAATTTAATTGTTAATGAGACTTTAATCTTTTTGGCAAATGAAACGACCTTTTGAGTTGATTCTATAATCTTTTTCATAAGCATTCCCCCTCTCAAAATGCATTTATTCTCGTTCGCTTTTGTCCCTTGCGGGCCTTGGTGGTCTGGTGAGTCAACGAGGGGAGAACCATTTG